>Ga0114925_10000264_pt1 | contig 21707 bp, 19 predicted proteins | sample SumtaG_2_FD_87287 | JGI IMG/M metagenome (GOLD analysis project Ga0114925, IMG submission 87287) | Deep subsurface microbial communities from Indian Ocean to uncover new lineages of life (NeLLi) - Sumatra_00607 metaG | ecosystem: Environmental > Aquatic > Marine > Oceanic > Sediment | place... | reverse complement strand
GCAAGGGCTCGTACAATCTCAGGCCCTGTTTTCAGTTCAACAAAAATTTGCCCATGTAGTGGAACAGTTAAAAGGACCTGTGGCAGGGTGGGGCATGTTTCACCGGAGTAACGCACATCTTTCCAGGTCCCGAAATCTAGTGCCTGTAAAAAGCGTAGTGATGTCTGGGAGACCTCTTTATCTACGCCAGTAGTTCTTTGCGTATTTGAGTCATGTATACAAACAATATGTCCATCACCCGTGAGTCGAAAATCACCTTCAATAGCATCACAACCAATTTGCCATGCTTTATTAAAGGCGGCGAGTGTATTTTCGGGTGCCTCTGAAGAGGCACCTCTATGTCCGGTAATAAGACTACGTGGTGAAGTCACTTGTGCACATACAACCTGAGTTGAAGCGAGAAGTAAGATGACAGAAAACCAAACAGATGTTCGTGATAGAATTATTGATACCATTCTGAAGAGCCCATAATTCAGCGGATATTGTATGACCGCCCTGCCCTTAGTCTATTCACAAAGGAGTTTATGATGCCATCGCAAGCAGATGGTCAAGGGCCAATCTTTCTTTCGGCAACTGACTATGAACTACCGAAGACACTTCCGGAGGGAGTTGATAAATACACAGGTTTTCGTGAAATGGCTCGAGGAGGATCTGCAGTTTTACGAACCTGCTTTGATCAAATGACTGGTCGAACCGTCGTGATGAAGTCGTTACTCACGAAGTATCTTCTCGATAAAAAAGAAAATCAGCGTCTGCTTCGAGAAGCACGGATAACTGCTCAACTCCAGCACCCAAACACTGTGCCTGTCTACGACATTGGGCGGGATCACCGTCAGGGTCTTTATTTTACGATGAAACGTATTTCCGGGGAAAACCTCTTTGCAATACTGTCACGCGTTGCTCAGAAAGATCCTGTCACAGTTGCAGAATTTGATCTTCGCCGGCGAGTTGAGATTGTTATGACATCTGGACTTGCTCTTCTTTACGCTCACGCTCGAGGGGTTATTCACCGCGATGTGAAGCCCGAAAATATCTGGGTGGGCAACTTTGGAGAAGTCATTTTACTGGATTGGGGTGTAGCTAAAGTATGGGGTCAGCCGGATGATGGCCCCAATCGCCTACAGTTGCCCAAGCAAGAAGAGGCAGATCAATCCCTCACCATGGCGGGAGATCGACCAGGTACGCCACTCTATATGTCTCCTGAACAAGTGAATACAAATCGGGCAACAATCGATGAACGTAGTGATATTTTCAGCATGGGTGTAGTACTATACGAAGCGATTGCTCTACGAGAGCCATTTCGAGGTCGTGTGATTCAAGAAACTTTTGAGAATATTATTGATCATGATCCACAGCCTCCTTCATCATTCGCTCCAGAAAAGAAAATTCCGAAAGAGCTTGATGAAATTGTCATGAAAGCACTAGAGAAAAAACCAGCAAACCGATTTCAGACAATGCAAGAAATGCTCGATGCCGTACGGCTTCTTGATTCAGCGTACACACTTCAGGTGCTTCGCGAATTTGAACAGCAGGATCAATAAAAGAAAAGGGTCTCCTAAACTGTTTGTTAGGAGACCCTTTCTCATTTACCGATTATTTTTTAACAAAATCAGACGGCGGCACCAGATGACGCTTTTACCGTTTCAATAATTGCTGCAGCAACCTTGTATGGATCAGCGTTCGATGCCGGTCGGCGATCTTCAAGCCGGCCCTTCCAGCCATCTTCAATAGTACCCACTGGAATACGAATGGAAGCACCACGGTCGGAAACACCGTAACTAAACTGATCAATGCTTTGTGTCTCATGCTGACCGGTCAAGCGTTGGTCGTTGTCGGCACCGTAAACGGAGATGTGCTTTTCAACAACACCACCGAACCCTTCACAAATACTGGTGAAGACTTCTTTATCACCGCACGTACGCATAACTTCATTTGAGAAATTGGCATGCATGCCAGATCCGTTCCAATCGGTTTTTCCAAGTGGCTTCGGATGCCAATCAATAGCATATCCGTATTTCTCTCCGATGCGTTCAAGCAGATACCGTGCAACCCAGATTTCATCACCTGCTCGTTTCGCACCCTTGGCGAATACCTGAAATTCCCATTGGCCGGCAGCAACTTCAGCATTGATGCCCTCTACGTTGATACCTGCATCGAGACAAGCATCCAGATGTTCGTCAACACAGGCTCTGCCATGAGCATTCGAGGCACCCACGGAGCAGTAGTACGGTCCTTGAGGTGAGGGATAACCACCGAGTGGAAATCCAGGTGGGTTGTTGTTGGCTGTGCACCACAGGAAGTACTCTTGCTCAAAGCCGAACCAAAAGTCTTCATCATCATCTGCAATAGTTGCCCGACCGTTCGATTCGTGAGGTGAGCCATCAGCGTTGAGTACCTCAGTCATGACAAGGAATCCATTCTTCCGACCTGGATCTGGGAAGATTGCTACAGGCTTCAGAAGGCAATCAGAATCACCACCAGTTGCCTGCTCGGTGCTGCTACCATCAAAAGACCACATTGGACACTCTTCGAGAGTGCCACCAAAATCCGATTCGATCCGAGTTTTTGATCGAAGGCTTTGAGTTGGCTTGTAACCATCAAGCCAGATGTATTCCAGTTTCGATTTCGTGCTCATAACTGAAGTTCGTCCTTAGTTTTGAGGAGGGATTTAGAAAACATTGAAGCCTGACGACTGCAGGACGACGCGACATCGATCTGCATCTCCGGCAGGGCCGAGAAAAGCCGAGGAGTTCCGTTTGAATGCAGCCGCCTGGTCGGTGTCGAAAATAGTCTCAGACCTAAGCACCGATAGGAGCAAATAACATGCCATCCAGAAACACAAATAATATCTTAAAAACTGGGCTTCCTTCTGCAACTCACCTGTGCTAGACGCCCGAAAAGCTAGCATTCGACAGTAGTCATTGCTAAAAAAAATGGCAAATAGTACTTCGTATCTACGATGACTCAGTTGTATCGAGCGGACGAGTCGGCTTCGTATTTCCGGCTTCGAATTTATGGCTCCGAAAGTATTCTCGATAGTCTCCGCTTGCAATGAAGACACCCGACTTTGTTTGACCACAGAACAGGTAGATCCAGGCTGCAATCGAATTGCCTTCACATAACTGGGCAGTAGTAATCGAACGAGTAAAGAGCGGTGAACAACCGGTACACTCCTCATACGCATCAAGCGAAATCAATTGTTCAGCATTCGTGATGCGAAGTAAATCTCCGTACACAATGCCCTTCTCGTTTATGACTCCAGGATAGGCACCAAAGTCATATAACTTGCCCTGAACAGTAGCTGATCCAATTATTTCAAGTTCAGCAATAAGGTTTTTCGCCTCACCATGGGCTAACTGTGGCCGGAGAGTTCCATAAACAAAAAGATATTGAGTCTTCATCTTGTACTCAATGAAAAGAATTTATAGGCATACATTGTTACAGTAGACTGATCGTTTAACATAAGCGAATAGGGAGTGGTTAATCAGCACAACACACTCAGAATCGCTATGGTAGAACAAAGCTATTTAATAGCGACGTAGTTTGGAAGATATCCAATTTTGGAAAGCCAGAGAAGCATCTACTTTGTCGATAACAAAGCATCAGATTGGCTAGAAAATGTTTGACTTGAAGTGTGGCCGTTATCGACATTACAAGGGAAAAGAGTATGTCGTACTTGGGGTTGCTTCACATAGCGAAACCCTTGAAAAACTTGTTGTATATCGAGCAGACTATGGAGATCGGGGGCTTTGGGTGCGACCCTTGGCAATGTTTTTAGAGATGGTTGAGATATCTGGTGAGTCCAAGGCGCGTTTCGAGTTTTTGGATGAATAGCCCAATGGTTGGACCTTTTGATCGCCTGTGGTTCAAAATAATGCGAACAATGCTTCAATCCCTGCTCAGGCTCAGTTTCTGATCAGGGAGAGTCATTCATTTTTACAGCACCTCACTGTTTTTAGAAAATATCGTGACGATCAAAAAAAAGTCTGATGCAGGATGGTGCTTTGATAATTCTTTTGCTCACCTTCCAGAAGTTTTCTTCTCACCAGTAAAACCTGAGCCGGTACGACATGCTGGTCAGATTCTCTTGAATGAAAAGCTAGCAAAGGATCTTGGCCTCAATGTCGAGATTCTTCGATTAGATGGTCCGCAGGTCTTTGCAGGCAATGAAATACCATCTGGGGCAATGCCACTAGCTCAAGCGTATGCCGGGCATCAGTTTGGGCACTTTACGAATCTCGGTGATGGCCGGGCCATTTTGCTCGGTGAGCATCTGACTCCTGACAAGCAACGAGTAGATGTTCAACTCAAGGGATCGGGCCGTACACCTTATTCGCGTAGTGGTGATGGTCGAGCAGCACTTGGTCCAATGATCAGAGAATACGTCATCAGTGAAGGCATGGAGTCGTTGGGGATACCGACGACACGAAGCTTGTCAGTTACAGCTACTGGTGAAAGTGTATTGAGAAGTACGCCGTTGCCTGGAGCAATTTTGACACGTACAGCAAAGAGTCATATTCGTGTTGGTACATTCCAATATGCTGCGGCGCTGGGTGATAAAGAGAATCTTTCACAACTGTTTGTGTACACAGTTGACCGGCATTATCCAGAATTACGGAACGCAGATGATTTGCCCTACGCATTCTTTCAGGCTGTACTCGATCGACAGGCAGATCTGGTGTCGCGGTGGATGCTTGTCGGTTTTGTGCATGGTGTAATGAATACTGACAACGTTTCGATTGCTGGCGAAACCATCGATTATGGACCTTGTGCATTTCTTGATGTTTATCATCCGGAGACGGTGTTTAGCTCAATTGATCATCAAGGTCGATATGCTTTTCAGAATCAACCGGCAATCACTCAGTGGAATTTGGCACGGTTAGCAGAAAGTCTTGTGCAGGTCGTACCAGGAAATCCAGAGGATGCGGTTGGAAAGTTTGTCGAAATTCTGGAAACATTCCCCTCTTGTTACGAGAAGTACTTTCAGACTGGTGCAAATGCAAAGCTTGGTCTTACAACCATGGAGAACGAAGACTCTGCAATCTATAGTGATTTACTCAAAATCATGGAAGAATCACAATTAGATTTCACGGAAACATTCGTCACATTAGCTGATGGACTCGAGCAATCTGAAGCGGATCCGGCTGAGGTGGATCCGGAGTTTTCCAAGGTTGCCGGATTGAGTGATTGGATCAAGCGATGGTCGCAACGGTTCGCTCGGGAGCCTGGTTCTGTAGCTGATGCTGTAAAACGGATGCAAACTGTAAACCCAGTCATTATTCCGAGAAATTTGAAAGTTGAAGAAGCTCTTATCGCGGCAGATTTAGGAGATCTTGAGCCAACGAATCGTCTGCTTGAGGCACTCAGATCACCTTTTTCAAAAACAAAAGAAAATGAGCCGTATCGAAAAGGGGCGTCACCGGGAAGCAAGCCATACTGTACGTTTTGTGGAACGTAGAAGCTTGTAACTGCATCGTGTTATAGTGAAAAAAATCGAATTAGAATTCGTCGAGATCGGCAAATTAAATATTCCGACAGGCTTATGCTCCCAAAAAGATTTTACGGACTTGTGTTCTCGCTTGTGATGTCCATTTTGATGTCGGCGCTTATGTCGCTGGTCATAACGCTTCTCCATGTTGGTTTTAGACCTGGAGTGTTTTCAGACTGGCTGAAGGCGTGGGGGCTTTCATGGATTATTGCTTGGCCAATAATCTTGGTTGTATCCCCGCTCGTGAACAGAATTGTTTCTCTCTTGGTCAGGACTTCGGAGGAGCAGTAAATGTGACACTCCTAAGCAGAGAAAAAGTAGTTATGTAGACGTCACGTCATCTCTATGTCGATGCCGAACAATTTCTCCCTCGACCATGTAAATGACATCCTCTGCAATATTTGTTGCCATATCGGCTATCCGCTCAAGGTGTTTCGATATAGAGTTTATTTGAAGTAGGCCTTCAACTTTTTCTGGATCTTTCTTAATTTGCTGTATGACTAATTTACGTACTGTATGTCTGCCAGCGTCAACGATGTCATCTTCTTTTCGTACTTGTCTGGCCAAGTCTGGGTTGGCTTTAACCACAGCATCGAGGCTGTTTTTGACCATCTCCTCAACTTGCTTGGCCATACTTGAAATCTCTTCAGGTAATTCAAGTGGGCCTGTTATCGTAAGTTGTGAGACAGTTTTCGCGATGTTGCTCGCAAGATCTCCAATTCGTTCTAAATCGTTGTTGATTTTCAGTACTGCAACAACAAATCGTAGATCAGCCGCTACAGGTTGATACAACGCAAGGACTTTGAGGCATTCTTCTTCCAATTCGACCTCAAGACGATCGATCTCGGTGTCGTCGGCTATGACTTTCTGGGCGAGCTCGACATCTTGTTTAAAAAGCGCAGTATTAGAACGGCTAATAGATTCTTCAACAATCGTTCCAAATTGGAGAATCGAATTCTTCAGTTGAGCAATCTGGTGTTCAATATGACGTGCCATAACGGAATTCTAAAGCCAACTTGCGTTATTATGACTGTAAATTACCCAAATCTACCAGTAACGTAGGATTCCGTCTCCTGCAGTACAGGATTGGTAAAGATTTCAGATGTTGGACCATACTCGATCAGCCGTCCTAGATATAGGAAAGCTGTGTAATCACTCGTGCGACCGGCCTGCTGCATGTTATGCGTCACCATGAGGACCGAGTACCGACCACGTAATCTTTGAATGAGATCTTCAATTTTTCCAGTTGCAATGGGGTCAAGAGCAGAGCATGGTTCGTCGAGCAAAAGAACTTCTGGTTCAGCGGCTACTGCTCGAGCGATGCAAAGGCGTTGTTGTTGGCCTCCAGAAAGTTTTAGGGCGCTTTCGTTCAAGCAGTCTTTAACCTCATCCCATAAAGCAGCCCCACGAAGACTGATTTCACAAACTTCTTCGAGCACACTATGATTTTTCTCACCGTCAATTCTCAGTGGATAAACAACATTTTCAAAGATACTCATCGGAAAAGGATTAGGTTTTTGAAAAACCATTCCCATTCTTTTACGAAGGTCGATAACATCCATGCGAGAGTCATAAATTGAATCTCCGTTGAGCTGCATGTCACCGGTGACTTGCACATTTTGAATAAGATCGTTCATTCGGTTGACACTTCTCAGAAGTGTTGATTTCCCACAGCCACTTGGTCCAACTAGTGCCGTAACCTGATTTCTAGGAATAGGCATTGAGATGTCATGAATGACCTTTTTCGTTCCGTACCAGAGACTGAAGGCATTAATTTTAAGAACTGGTGTAGTGTCAAAGACACTTTGATGTACTTCAGCGGGAACGTTGTCACCCCGAGCGACAGCTTGAAGACGGTCGGAAGAAACTCCCGATTTTCCATCGCCTACAATATTTTGAGATGTACTTTCTTTTTGTACAGGCATGATCGTATTGTATTAAATGTTGGCTGGAATAAAGTCTTTACTAAGCTCGGTCTAAAAGTGTTGAGGTGCGTAGCGTCGCTTCAGGTGTGATCGAATGTAAATTGCAGTAATGTTGAGCGTTGCAATCAGAACCACAAGCAATAGTGTAATCGTGAAGACCACAGGTTTTGCCGCCTGACTGTTTGGGCTCTGGAAGCCAACATCGTATACCAGGTAGGCAAGGTTCATGAATTCACGTTCGGGATGAAAGTAGGGAAACGATGTATCGAAAGGAAGATCCAGTGCTACCTTTTTCACTCCCACAAGCATGAGCGGTGCAACTTCGCCAGCTGCACGAGCCATTGCTAAAATAAGGCCCGTCATTATCCCCGGCAATGCTCTTGGCAGCACGATCCGGTAGATTGTTTGCCACTTGCTGGCACCGCACGCGTAAGATCCTTCTCTCATCGAATTTGGTACAGCGACCAGAGCCTCTTCAGTCGCAACAATAACGACGGGTAGCGTTAATAATGCTAATGTCAGTGAAGCCCACAAAAGACCACCGGTACCGTATGTTGGCTGATTGTCTGCAAGCAAACTTGCACTAAAGAATAATTCATCAATCCCTCCACCTATGCCGTAACAGAAAAAACCAAGACCAAAAGCACCATAAACAATACTTGGAACACCGGCTAAGTTATTTATTGCAATTCTCACCGTAGCAGTAATGGGTCCATCGGTGGCATATTCGCGCAAGTAGAGGGCTGCAAGAACCCCCAATGGCGCAACGAGAAGTGCCATGAAGAAAGTCATGCTGACTGTTCCACAGATGGCAGGGAAAACCCCACCCGCACTATTTGCTTCACGAGGATCGTCAGAAAGAAACTCCCACCAACGTGCACCATAAATACGAAAAGATCCAAAAAACCCAAGGTTGTTAGGTTGCCAGGCTTGAACGATCTCTTCTACTGGCAGGATGATAGAAAGACCTTCAGCAGTTTTGAATTCAAAATCCCACTCTTGAGTCGCCTTTCGCAGGGAAGCCAACTCGCTATCAAGAGAACTTGATAGCACTGCAACTTCTTTTGAAATTTGTTCTTCTTTTTCTCGGGCCGCTTGTAAGATTGCGTGTGCCTCGGTGCCATGCCTGATGGAAGCGTCAAATGTAGCAAGCCGAGCATTTCGGAGTCGTTGTTGTAATTTCCCACGTTCATGTCTGTCTATATAGTTTGCATCAAGAAATTGTCGGCGAACCGTTGGAGCAATTTCTATGTATTTTCTCCATGCCGCTTCTGGACTATTGCTCATTGCAATGCCGTTTTTTAAGACACAGGCAGGAAAGCCATGGAACCGGCCACCATCGAGGCGTTCAACCACAGTTGCAAATTTGGGTCGTCGCGTAGTAACAATATCGCCTTCTTCAATCCATCTGTAGTGGGCCCCCGTCAATTCAAAGTTAGCAGTATGCACAAGGCGACGATCAGTAAATGTTTCATCTGCCTGATAACTATTCATGTGTCCCTCTCGTGACATTTCTTCACCAAGAAAAGTCTCACCATCGCGCAGCGTAATTTCATAGAGTGGGCGTGGCCAAAAGTGAAGAGAGCCTCGCACTGTGATGAGTAACAAGAGTCCGACAATCATCACCACAGCAACAGCAAGAGATCCCGACATTAACCAGACCCATGGTTCACCATGCGCCATAAGTCCCGAAAATGGTGATCGGATGTTGTGCCTCTGAAACCGACTAGAGTTCATTCGATCTCCTTCGGAATCTTTGTCGCACAAGCTCAGCGACTGTATTAATAAAAAATGTTAGTACAAATAAAAGGACTGCTGCTAAAAACAAGATGCGAAAATGGGTAGAACCCTGTGTTGCTTTCGGCAGTTCTGTTGCTATCGTGGCAGATAATGTTTGAAACCCGCTGAAAATATTCCAGTCCATCAGTGGTGTATTTCCTGCCGCCATCAGAACAATCATTGTTTCCCCAACAGCTCTTCCGAGACCAATCAAGATAGCTGAAAAAAGTCCGCTTGCTGCGGTTGGCAAAATGATCCGGGTGGTTGTCTGCCATGGGGTCGCACCTGTCCCGAGCGAACCATTTCGAAGGTGATCAGGGACGCTAGATAAGGCATCTTCAGCAATTGTGAATATCAGCGGTATGATCGTAAAACTCATACCAATAGCAACAATCATCGTATTACGTTGCACATAGGTGCCAAAGATTCCACTCCGAGTTTCCCATCGTAAGGCATCGAGAAACATTGCAGCGGCTGTTGAGATTATGCCAGTAAGAAAAAATCCAACAATAAAAAGCAGGAGGGCTACAAGAACAGTCTGCCAGTGTCCCCATTTTCTGCTTCGTTGGCGGAGCCACGGATTTATAAATCGACTGATTGTAAATGCTGCTACCATCGCTGACAGTGGAAATAAAGCAAGCACCCAACCTCCCCAACCACTTGCACCTTGACCATTCAGCCATGCAAAAAGATCACCATCAAAAAGTAGTGATTCGGTCGGCCTTGCACCCACCAGCCCTAGGAGAACGCCAAGAGGAAGTGCAACAACAAGCACGACAGGAAATCGCCAGTTTGATAGTCGATTGCGTAATCCAGGTGGCCATAATTGCCACAAAAAGGCACCAATCAAAAGCGTAATCGGGATTGTAAAAAGACTGGTAATGAAAATCATAGCTCTACGTTCGATAAGCGGAGCAAGAATGAGACCGGCAATAAATCCGAGAACAACACTGGGGAGACTAGCCATCATTTCAATAGTTGGTTTTATTCGGGACTTCCACGTCAGAGTCATGAATTGACTTACATAGATTGCTGCAAAAATAGCAATTGGTGTCGCAAATAACATGGAGTAGATAGTTGCTTTGATAGTCCCAAACAGAAGTGGTACCAGGCTGTATTTTGGCTCGAAGGATTCATGTCCGGTTGTTTCCCAAGCATAGTTACTGCTGGGATAGTTTTCGTACCATAGTTTTCCGAAGAGTGCACTGAAAGAGACCTCTGGATAGCCAGTGGTAACATCCCAGGACGCTAGGTTCTTTCCGTCATACGCAACAAGATTGTGTTCTCGTGAACCAAGCAGAAGAATGCGGGTTCCTTGGGTTAGAGCCAATTCTTTTTTTGAACGGATTTCAGTAACTATTGAGTGATTCGTAGGCTGTAAAAGTCGAATGATGCCGTCAGCTTGCGCAACGGCAAAAAGTCGCGATTTTGGTGAAGCCGAAATCGCTGTAATTCTTGATTCTTTTTTTTCTTGGTGCACCTCGTTTGGTCGAAAGTCAAACGTCCCCGTGATTTTTGTTACCAAACCATCCTTCGTCGCGGGTTTGGGGTCTCTTGAGGTAAATAGTATTCTGATTCCTCCACTGTCGTCACCGAGCACGAAAGAAGACCCACCGAAAAGTCGTGTGATATGAGTTATTTCTTGGTTCTTCTGAAGTAACTGGCGTTCTTCAATTTCTACAGGACGTGCTAGATCTCGAATCACAAAACGTTTGAAATCTCCAGACGGAGTAAATACAAAAAGTTGATCTCCCAGCCCGGAAACTCGAACAAAACGAAAGTCTGATTCGGTTTGTTTGAGGTTGATAGTAGTTCCTGATCCGACCGCTGATTTTTCATCAGTGACCAGATTTTTTTGAAACGATTTTTTTTCGATGTGTATGTTTCTTTGATTATCGAGTGCTGCAACACAAAAACCACTTGCACTTAATGCCAGGTCAATATCTATGATTGGTTGATTGAGACTTGTTGATATGGGTTCAGCCAAGTCAGTGCGAAGCTCGATTTTTTTTGTTATTTCTTTTGACGAATGAAGATAAATCACATCGTCGATAGTGGTTAGGTCCCCAACAGCTAGTGATTTAGCACCCTGTGGAATTTGTGCTAGAGGAACATAAGAAGTAATAAGGCCAAGTCGTCCAGTGCAAATGGTTCCGTTCTTAAAACCAAAAGCTGATCGCAGATTGCCTTGCGAGTGGCAAATAGAGGAAACTCGTTGAAGTCCACAGCTCTTTGTGGAACGTGAAAAAAGCTTGTTGCCAGTGTTAATTTCAATAACAGCAATTTCATCTGTAGTACAAAACCACGCTATAGAACCAGATTCATCAAGGCCAGAAGCAAGTACCTGATCACTTGATAGTTGGAATGGAATAGATTGCTTGAGTTCCGTACTGGCAGATTGAAATAGTGGCATCGCTACGACGAAAAGGAAAACGCCAACAAGGAGGACTGCAGCGATCGTTGCAAGACCACCTAGTGTAATAATGAGGCGGGCGATTTTGTCGCTGAGTAGAACTGTTGCGTGGGTCGTAGTGTGTTTCTTACGGCCAGTATATGTTGCCGGTTGATTCATGGATCACGGCTGGTACGGGGATTAATTGAAGCCAATTAGAACAAAGCAGTTTTCCAGAAAGACAGACGTAGAAAACTGAGGACACATGTCTTTTATTACAACTGTTTCTAATGGTCTGCTTGCAGACGGTCTACTATATTTGCAAACTTTCATCAAAACAGATGCTCTCATTTATTTCAGGCCAATACGCCGAAGGCTCCTCTGGGATATTTTATATGTCACGGGGAGGTAGCCGACTTCCAAAACATCTGCTTGACCATTCGCACTCAGAACATACCTCAAGAACTCTCGACGAAGTGGTTCAAGCTCACTCCCAGGCTTGTAGTTCACACTTAGATAAAGAAAGTGAATAAGGGGATATTTTCCAGAGTACGCATTTTCTGCGTTCGGAGTAACCAGTTTGCCACGTTCGGTTGAGCTTAAGGGGATCGCTCTGACAGCGGCAGTTTTATAACCAATACCGCTGTAGCCAATCCCAAAACGATCATTTGCAATTGACTGAATGACAGAAGAACTTCCCGGCTGTTCTTGAACACTTGATTTAAAGTCTCCTCTGAAAAGAGCATGTTCTTTGAAATATCCGTATGTTCCGCTTGCAGAATTTCGGCCGTACAACCGTATCGGTTTGCCTTGCCAAATGCCGGTAAGCCCCAGTTGCCCCCAGCTCACAATATCTTTCTGCATTCCGCCGTTACGATTCTTTGAGAAAATTGCATCGACTTGCTGGAGAGAAAGGCCGTTGATGGGGTTATCTTTATGGACGTACACAGTGAGCATGTCAATTGCTGTTGGGATGACAGTTGGTGCATACCCAAACTGGTCTTTGAAAGAATCAATTTCATGCGATTTCCAAGGCCGACTCATGGGGCCAAAAGTGCCAGTGCCTTCCATAAGAGCTGGAGGCGCAGACGAAGAGCCCTTGCCCTCGATCCCCTCGCGAACACTTGGGTAAAATTTCTTGAAACCCTCCGTCCATAAGGCAACTAAATTGTTCATCGTATCGGATCCAACATGCTTCAGCGCGCCGGCGACTTCACCACGGACGGAGTGATAAGGCTGTAACTCAGGATCAAGTCCATGAGCAAGTGTTTTCGAGGAAGCAATAGATTGAAGTCTGCCGATGGGGAAGACAAACAGAAGAAAGAGCAAAACGATGGGGACAAATGGTTTGTGGGTAAGAAAGTCCATTTAGACGTCCCCTTGAAAGGAATCATTGGAAAATGAGAAAGCCTCTGTCTCCATCAATCATTTAACATACTCATTTGTGTGTGATTTTCATGAGTATCTCCATTTCTTCTCCGGGATCATTCATTTGTGGAGACGTAAAAGAATGAGAATTATTTTTTATTTGAAAGAAGTCGTTTGATTTCACGGTATCGTCGGCGGTAATACCACTTTTCCCAGAGGGTCGCTTTCCGGAGATTTGGATCATTTTTGTCTATGGCATGTTGCTTTCCGGTACGTGTAATCAGAAGCAGTTGTCCATCTTTGAGATGTTGTTTTATGATCCAAAACTTGTCTACCGTATATGAGTAGGTTTCTCCACGTGCCGCTGCATCAACTTCACGAGCTCGTGGGCCAGGAGAAACACTATGTTTCTGCTTGCTGTAGACAACAAGATCGTGAGATTCCCATTTCATGAAATACACCAAAAATCGTCTCTGTAAATGCAACTATGAAAAGTTGTCTTTGTCTTTAAACGGTATGGCTTCAGTATACTCCCATTCAGATCACTAAATAGCCATCTGGACTGCTCCTGTGAATCTCACATCATTAGTACACCTTGTTGGCGAACTCATTGGAGGTCTGGGAATCTTTCTGCTCGGCATGAAGTTCATGTCTGAAGGCATGCAGGCTGTTGCCGGAAATAGTTTGCGCCGGCTTATCAGTGCCGTGACTGGTAATCGTTTTTTTGCGATTATCGTTGGGGTAGTTGTGACCTGTGTTGTTCAGTCAAGTTCAATTACCACAGTAATGGTTGTTGGCTTTGTGAATAGTGGTGTGATGAGTCTTGCCCAGGCAGTAGGCGTCATCATGGGAGCGAATATTGGGACAACAATCACTGGATGGATACTGGTCCTTAAAATCGGTAAATATGGCTTACCACTTCTTGGTTGTTCGGCTTTTGTCTACCTGTTTTCAGGAAAAGAACGATGGCGGTACTACGCGATGGGACTCATGGGAACCGGAATGGTGTTTTTCGGTTTAGAGCTCATGAAAAATGCATGTGGCATCATTAAAGAGACACCTGAATTTGCAACGTGGTTCCAAGCCTTTCAGGCCGATAGTTATCTCGGTGTACTCAAGTGTTGCATGGTGGGATGTATACTCACGACCTTGGTGCAGTCTTCATCGGCAACCTTGGGGATTACGATATCCCTTGCTTACCAAGGGGTCATATCTTATGAGACCGCTGCTGCACTTGTTATCGGTGAAAATGTCGGCACAACAATTACCGCGTTACTAGCATCATTAGGTGCAACGACAAACGCCCGCAGAGCAGCCTATTTTCATGTTCTGTTTAACCTCACCGGAGTATTCTGGATCACTCTTGTTTTTCACTGGTATATCCAGCTTGTTCAGTGGATTATTCATGTAGATGTTTTAAAAGAGGTGGTGGTAGATGGTTTCGCTACGTTTCCAAATACAACACCAGCAATTGCTGCGACTCACAGTATTTTTAACATCGTCAACGTCCTATTATTTATTCCATTTGTTGGCATGCTCGTGCGTGTCCTTGAGCAGATTGTGCCATCGAGAGAAATCAAAGAGAAACAGCGTCTTACAGGATTAGATATGCGGATGCTGGAGAATCCAGTGTTAGCCATTGAGCAATCAAAAAAAGAAATAGAGCGAATGGGAGACAGTTGTGAAAAGATGCTTGATATTTTGTCTGAACTGAGACAAAAAAGTGCTCCAGCAAGCATGCTCAGTAGCAAGTTAAGACAATATGAAATGTCTCTGGACACGATTCAGGAAGAAATAGCATCGTTCATGACAAAACTCTTTACGAGTGCCTTGCCAACTGATACCGCAGATGAAGTGCGTCGGCAATTGCGAATAGCGCATGAATATGAATCAGTCAGTGATTGTATAGATAATCTTGAACGATTAGAAGAAAAAATGAGGCAGACTGAAGACTGGCAGCCATCAAAATTTCATCAAGGCATCACAGGATTAAGCGAGAAAACTAAATCAGTGTTGGCAGGCATAAACACAGCGTTTCGTACAAATGACCATGAGTTTCTCAAAGAGTTTGTCTCTGCCAAAGAGCATGTCCAAACCCAAGTCAAACAAATAAGGTCCAATCAACTTGAACAACTTTCAAATGCCGATGTGTCTCCTGCAATCACCTCGGTAATACTGGCTATTCTGAATGGGTACACACACCTGTTCTGCCATTTCGAGAATATTGTAGAGGATTTAGCAAAAGAGGAATGATAATCTGCGGTATGCGTGCATGCCGAAAAGAACTTTGACTGACGAACAACGCATCACAAATCAAATCGATCAAGGTTCATGACTTTGACCCAGGCATCTATAAAATCAGTAATGAACTGTTGTTGGCCATCTGCACTTGCGTACAGTTCACTTATGGCACGAAGTTGAGCATTTGATCCAAAAATTAAATCAACACGTGTCGCATGCCATTCGATAGTGCCTGTAGTGGTATTTTTTCCTGCGAAAATGCTGCTGCACTGTGCTGATTTGTTCCACTCGACATCTTGTCGAAGTAGGGTTGTAAAGAAATCATTTGATAAGGTTTCACGCCGATTTGTGAAGACACCAAGACTAGATTGGCTATCTCCTCCGCTGTTCGCCCCAAGCACTCGAAGGCCTCCAACAAGAACCGTCATTTCTTTGGCAGTGAGTGTCAAAAGGTCGGCTTTGTCAAGCAAGATTTCCTCAGCAGGACGATCGATATGTTCAGCAACGTAATTCCGAAACCCGTCAGTCTTCGGTTCGAGCACAGCGAAGGACTCGATATCAGTCATTTCATCAGTTGCATCAGTCCGTCCGGGATGAAAGGAAACAGAGGTCTCACATCCAGCCCGACGGGCAGCTTCTTCAACTGCTGTGCAGCCTCCGAGAACAATAAGATCTGCGAGTGAGACCTGTTTATTATTGTGAGCCGTGTTGTTGAATTCCTTCTGGATATCTTCAAGCGTAGTGAGAACCTTTGCCAGGCGAGGTGGGTCATTCACTTCCCAGTCTTTTTGTGGTGAAAGCCGAATACGCGCACCGTTGGCACCCCCTCGTTTGTCGCTTCCACGAAATGTCGATGCGGCTGCCCATGCCGTTCGTACAAGGTCAGAGATGGATATGCCGGCTGATAGAATGTGTTTCTTTAAAACTGAAACGTCAGATTTGTCTATCAACTCATAGTCAACAGTTGGCACGGGGTCTTGCCAGAGTTGGGCTTCAGGAACCTCTGGTCCAAGAAGCCGTGTGACAGGCCCCATGTCTCTATGAGTCAGTTTGTACCAGGCTTTTGCAAATGCGTCAGCAAATGCAGTTGGATCTTCTAGGAACCGGCGAGAAATCAATTCGTAATCGGGATCAACTCGGAGAGCTAGATCTGTTGTAAACATCATGGGTGCATGAGAACGCTTGGGGTCATGCGCATCCGGCACAGTGTTCTGCGCTGATGTTTCCTTAGGCTTCCACTGCCAGGCACCAGCTGGGCTTTTTGTTAATTCCCATTCGTATTGAAACAAATTCTTGAAATATCCATGTGACCAACGGGCTGGTGTTGAGGTCCATGCACCTTCAAGCCCACTGGTAATTGTGTCACCGGCGTTACCGGAACCAAAACTGTTTTTCCACCCAAGTCCCTGCTCCTCAATTGATGCGCCTTCCGGGGGTGGTCCGAGATGATCTGCGGGTGCTGCACCGTGCGACTTTCCAAAAGTATGGCCACCCGCGATGAGTGCTACTGTTTCTTCATCATTCATTGCCATGCGATAAAAAGTTTCTCGGATATCGATTGCTGCTGCCAGCGGATCGGGTTTGCCATTTGGACCTTCTGGATTCACATAGATAAGTCCCATCTGTACTGCGGCAAGAGGATTTTCAAGTTGCCGTTCGCCGCTGTACCGCGTATCTCCGAGCCACTCACTCTCAGGGCCCCAGTAGATATCTTCCGGCGGTTCCCATGCGTCCTCACGACCACCGGCGAACCCAAAGGTTGAAAATCCCATTGATTCAAGTGCAACGTTTGCAGCAAGAATCATCAGATCAGCCCACGAGATTTTCTTCCCATACTTTTGCTTTATGGGCCACAGCAATCGACGAGCTTTATCAAGATTTGTATTGTCTGGCCAACTATTGAGTGGGGCAAACCGTTGTGTGCCGTTTCCAGCACCGCCACGTCCATCTGCTGTTCGATAGGTTCCGGCGCTATGCCAAGCCATGCGTATGAACAGTGGTCCATAATGACCATAGTCAGCAGGCCACCATTCTTGGGAAGCTGTCATAGCGGTTTGCAGATCATTTTTAATTGCTTGGAAATCAAGACTTTTAAATGCTTCTGCATAATCGAACTCGTGTCCGATCGGTGGAGGTGCTCCCGCATGTGATTTGAGTATTCGTAGATTCAGCTGGTCTGGCCACCAGTCGGCATTCGATAGCGAACCGGCCGCGGTATGCCGAGCTTTGGAAGGAGCAACTGGTCCAATGACCGGGCAGCGTGCAGGCATGTTCATCCTCTTTTTACTGATCCTTCAGAACTTTTGGGTCTCTCGAGCGTTCAATATAACACTCTTAGTGCGACTGGTATGCCATATGTGCGTGAACGTGTATCCTTTCAGATCATAATGCAGCAAAAAGATAATGTGTCTGGTAAAATTTATAGAATTGTGCCAAGGCCATATGCTCTATCGGATCTTGAAATGGGTTCGGTCGTATGTGTTTCAGGATCATGCTGATAGTGAATGGTGGATACTCAGACAATCTTCAACAAACCCTTTTTAATTATGAAGAAAACAAAAAAAGTAGAAGCGAAGACGAAGGGAACGAGTCGTTTGCGATGGATTGTCGGAGGAACGGCATGCGTTGTTACTGTCGTGACCCTGAGCTGGTCACTGGGCATGTTTGGCACTGCCGAAGATCCTCGTGTCACTGAAATAAAAAATCTCCAGCAAGATTTGGCAAAGAAATTCAAGCCGACGCAGGGGCCTTCGAGCATGTCAGACGCAGTTGAGCGTGTTACCGCAATCACGACTGTCATGACAAAAGTTGCTGCGTTACCAGAGGATCTGAGATCAGAAGCGATGCAACCCGGCAAGAAAATAATGATGGAATCAATGGAGGCAACAGTTAATAACTACTTTGAATTGCCTCAATCTGAGAGGGAGACCTACCTAGATAATCAAATCCGTCAAATGGAGTTTATGCGACAGGCATTTGAGGCGGGCAAGAGTGTAATGGGTGCTATAGGATGGTCGAAGAAAAAGCCAGATGTAGAATCTTCAAAAACTTCTGCTGTGGCAAAAAATGGTGGAGAGAAAGACGGCCCCCCGTGGACGAAAAATCGCTCAGAAGATGAGCGGAATGCGTGGCGAAAAAAAATGATCGACCGAACAACACCCGAACAACGGGCTAAATTTGGTGAATATTTTTCTGCAATGAAAAGAAGAAGAGAAGAATTGGGCCTTCCTTCATGGGGCCAGAAGTAGCCCTGTTCAGACAGTTGCCTTGTTCCAACAGGTAAGTTACGAGCGGACGGGGTGGGGGCCTATCGAATCCAATCCATTCGGAATTCGATCCGAGCCCCATCAAGTGGTTGTTTATCGAGATCGATAGTCTTGTTAATCGCAAGTGATGATCGAGAGGGAGTGATGCTACATCCCGATAGCAGTAAGGCTGCAAGCATTACAACCTTTAGCAAAATTGTCATGTTCAATCCTCCAGTGGTGGAGAGATCCAGAACCATTCGAATAGTTCAGTACATGAAGAGTTGTCTGCCGAGATTTTATCTCATTGGAGATGTCTGATGACGAGAAGTTCTGCTGGAACACAAGCTGCTCACAAAAACCAGTAGAAAAGTAGTGAGCGTGTCATGTCAGACGCTTTTTTTGACAGAGACACTTTGCTTGTTTTCAAAGCGAACAGCCATTCAAGAGGCAAAGAGCACATATGTTTGGAGTGGTGTGAAGTTAATCAGGACTCACTCGTTGCTGATAGGGGATCACTAGAAAATACAAATCCATAGAGCGGTTAGCTCAAAAATGTTTGATGAGTTTACAAAGATCAGCTGTTCACAGTACCCGCATGAGTTTTATCAATCGATATCTATTTCATATCATAAAGTCGTGCTAGCGTCGGTTCTATTGCCTCAGCCCAAATGGCATAGCCCTTTTCTTTTGGGTGAAGCAGGTCTGGCATGATTTCTCTTGTCAGTACTCCATTTTCAGTCAAAAACTCATCATTGATATTAAGAAAGAAAACTCTCTTTTCATCAGCCATCGCGCTTATGATGTCATTTGTTTTATCATTGTTGACTCGCTTCGGATCATCCGTTGTGGCCCCACGAGGGAAGATTCCAAGTAATAAAATTTTTGTATCCGGAGATTTCTTTTGGATTGTGGCAACAATCTTTTGAATTCCAGCCGCGATGGATTCTGGTGGATGCATGTCATGGCCCGTGTTGTTTGTTCCAATCATGATGACAGCAACACGTGGTTTATATCCGTCAAACTCGCCATGATCGAGTCTCCAAAGAACGTGTTCAGTACGGTCTCCACCAAACCCCAGGTTGAGAGCTTTGCGGTCACCGTAGTATTGATCCCAGGCTGCTTTTCCGTTTCGCTCCCAACCGTGTGTTATCGAGTCACCGATGAAAACAAGTTCCCAGTCACCTTGTTGTGCAAGAGTTTGTTTTTCTTCATGTCGATCTTTCCACCATGGCCCTCTTCTCTTGTTGTTCTCATTCATGCGGTGGGCAGGAGTCGTTGTTATTGCAACGGGATCTTCGACAACAGGCTCTTCTGCCAGCAGTAATATTGTTGGGCATAGATAGATAAGAATCGGGACAAAAAGTGAGCGTAAAGAAGTCATCGGATTAAACTCGGGTAAAAGAAGTGTTTGTTGTTGCAGTGCCCCCGGGCTTTTACAAGCATATAACAAACAGTTGGATTAGGATAAGATATAGAACTTTGGGGTTAGGCATCCTAAAAAGTTGTTGGCATAGTGACTGTGCGGCGAAACGCCGCTGATATTCGATGCTTCTTTTCCTACACCACTGATATATTTTAAATTCAGGCTGGTGAGCGCGCCGGATAGCAATGGTATTGAGATATGGCCATGCAGAAAGCAGTAAAAATAAAGCACTGCATCTGGGTACCAACACATGTAGAAAACGAAGGATCAAATAGTGGATCCCCTTTTAGTAGCTGCTTTTTATAAGTTTATACAGCTTGATGACCTCGAATCACTGCAAGAACGAATCGAGTCATGCTGCCAAGAAAATAATGTCTTTGGCATTGTTTTGCTCGCACATGAAGGCATTAATTCGACGATAGCTGGTACTCGAGAAGGTGTAGGCAAAGTTCTTGAATTCATTCGCCAAGATTCCCGGTTTGCAGATCTTCAATGGAAGGAGTCATGTGCCACGAAACAGCCTTTTCGGAAATTACGAGTACGACTCAAGAAAGAAATCGTAACACTCGGGATCCCGGGAGTTGATCCGAACCAGCTTGTCGGTACATATATAAAGCCGTCGGAGTGGAATGCACTTATTAGTGATCCGGACGTATTTGTAATTGATACGCGAAACCACTACGAAACTGAAATCGGTACATTTAAAGGTGCAGTAGACCCCGGCCTCGACTCGTTTAGTCAATTGCCGGCGTGGCTAGAGAAGAAGATTAAGTCGGGTGAGCAGCCACGGGTTGCCATGTTCTGCACTGGCGGGATCCGATGTGAAAAATCGACCGCGTTTCTCAAGCAAGCAGGTGTGAAAGAGGTGTATCACCTCGAGGGTGGCATTTTGAAATATCTTGAAGAAGTCCCTGAAGATGAAAGCTTGTGGGAAGGGGAATGCTTCGTATTCGATCAGCGGGTTGCTGTGGGACATGGTCTCAAGTTGACAGATTATGAACTCTGTCGGGCATGTCGCTTTCCTCTGCGCCCATCAGAAAAGCAGTCAAAGTACTTTCAAGAAGGCGTGAGTTGCTCTCGGTGTTATGAGCAGACGTCAGGTGATCAGAAGGCACGGTTTGCTGAGCGACAGAAACAGTTTGAGCTAGCCAAATCACGTAGAGAATCATTCAAGCACGCCAAGTAGACTTCCGCTGCAAGTTCAGTTGAGTTTTTAGGGAGCCAGTGAGAACGATGGTAGGTTGAGTAAGTCGGATTCAAAGATAACGACAGTTTGTTTCGAGAAATCGACACTCGATTTTGTGGAAGAAGAGTTGTAGCTGTATTCAAATCAGATGAATAGTGACTTAAATTTCCTGAATAGGCTCTGTTACAATGGTCCACGTATCGTAGTTTTATTACGACAGAAAAGAGATAATCGACTGAAACGTTGAAGAAATGCTTCATCATCTTCGACATGTGGCATATACGAAAAGCCGATGGTTTCTGAGAACTGTTTCATCGCCTGCGCGTGACGCCTCCCAGAATTGATGGCTAAAGCGAGGCAAATAAAAGTGACGCAGAGTATCCCGATGCCAAGATAAACTTCCATGATGGTCTTCCTCTCTCTGTGCAGAGAATGCTTTGGTTCTCATACTCGCGAAAAACGATTTATGAGCGTGTAAGCAACGAATGCCTTTTCTACTAATGAGTATGGACGCACGTCTTTCATGCAGCGCGTATAACTTCCCAAGCACCAGACCCTTCCACTCGCGGATCCTTGTCGAGTCTCCTCGGTTCAGACAACATCGGTAGAATACATCATCAATTTAAACAGCACTTTGGGTATATGAAAATCTTTGAG
>Ga0114925_10000263_pt1 | contig 21763 bp, 13 predicted proteins | sample SumtaG_2_FD_87287 | JGI IMG/M metagenome (GOLD analysis project Ga0114925, IMG submission 87287) | Deep subsurface microbial communities from Indian Ocean to uncover new lineages of life (NeLLi) - Sumatra_00607 metaG | ecosystem: Environmental > Aquatic > Marine > Oceanic > Sediment | place... | reverse complement strand
CCACGTTTACCACCATGGCCATCGAGCACAAGCAGAAGGACGACGCGCTCAGCTATGCACACGCCAAGAATGAATATCTGATCGCGGACATCCAAGAGCGCGACAAACTGCAGGACGATCAGGACTTTGCCTCGCACAACGAGCGGTACACAGAGGCCATGAAGGGTCACTACGAGCGCCTGTTCCCCACGGTCAGGTCACAGCGAGATCGTGGCTTGTTCGACGCTGAGGCTCGCCTGATGAATGCTCGCGGCACTGTCGCCGTTGGTGACAATGCCCGGACCAAGGAAATCGACTGGAATGTTGCCGAGCTCGCGAGGCATGGCGAGGCCCTGCAGGGAGTCATCATGGCAGCCAGCGATGCCCAGACGGCTCAGGATGGGATGTTCGCCTATCTGGAACACGCAAACTCTCTGCTCACGAAGGGATTTCTGGACGAGGTCACACATCAGGCCGCGACTCAGGGCTTTGTCACCAGCACCGCCGAGAAGCGACTGATCGCCATGGATCCGAAGGTGCGCGAGATCTTGCTGGAACGGTCCATCACGCTGGCCAAGACGAGAGGCGAGCCGATCACTCGGGAGCAGATCCTCGCAGGCGAGGGCTCAGGCTCGATCGCTGACTTCCTGCCGCTCGATGAGCGCGTGAAAATGCTCGAGGAAACACGCAAGGGCAACGAGCACGACGACACCATGGATGAGGCATACGCGGTCTTTGACGCTGTGACGGCGAGGTACACCGATCCGTCCAAGGTGCAGGCCGCAGCCGCGGAAGCCGGCAAGGGACTGGACTCAGACGTCAGGACCGCTCTGAACACCCTGACCACGCAGTACCGTCAGAATGCTGTTGCTCGAGAAGCGATGGAGCGGGACGACATTATGACGGCTGCTGCCGATCTCATGGACCGCGGCCAAGATCCCGAGACCATGAACGGCGATCTGTGGGGCAAGCTGCTGCCGGTGCAAAGGCAGTCGCTCATTGACGAGTGGACCAGCAGACTGAATAAGGATGGTTTCGGCAGGACCGACACCATGTATACGCCTGTCGATCCTGCTGCGGAGCACATCGTTGGCCCGGACGGCGAGATCCTGATGGGTGAAGGCACCCCAGATCCATCGTATGCCTACTGGATGTCGATACCCAGGGAGCAGCGCGTTGACGTCAATCTCCAAACCTCGCCATGGCGAATGGCCTTTACGAAACTGGGCCACAAGCAACTCGTTGACGAGCAGGATGTTATTCGCAAGGAGATCGAGAGCGGCAAGGCGTTCACTCGGTCTCCGGGCCCGACAACGCTGCAGCGCGTGGAGGGTGCGCTGATTGGCAATGAAACTATCAAACCGAAATTTGCCGATCGCAGCGCGGACGAGCAGAAAGCCTACTGGGCCACGGTAATGAATTATCACCGCGCGCTCGCTGCAGAGGAGGAGCGGGTACAACACAAACTATCGACCGAGGAGGAGGAGCGGGTACTGGGTCTGTTGCTGGAGGACACGGCATTCACTGACGCCTATTGGACCGGAAAATACTGGCCGGGTGGCCCAGAAACGGACGAGGCCGAGAAAAAACGCATCGGATCGGCCTCGCCTGAGGTTCTCAACAAGATGCGCGAGCCCCTCAGAGAAGATCAGACCTTGAACTCCGGTGGCCAGCAGATCACGCACCGTCAGCACCTCCTCACCATGGGAATCAACGCGGAGCCGCCGATCTACGATCCATCTGAGTACGATCTCGCTCGCGCACACTTCGCCATGGTTCACTTGCTCGACACTACCGGAGAGCGGCACGGTCTCGACGCCACCAAGTCTCAACTGGCTGACGTCGATCGAGAAATCTTGCGCAGGCTACGGGGCGACTAATGAGCTCCAGTCAGGCATACGTCGAGGATCTACTGGAGCGCCAGCGAAAGGCTCGACTCGAGGCCGCGAACCAGCAGCAGCATGATCCCGAGGAGGCTGCCAGGATCTTCGGTGTGCAGGCCGTAACCAATTTGCCTGCATCAGTCGTCGCTGCCGACCTCCCGAACCTCGAGAAAAAGCTCAAAACCAACGAGTTCAATTACGACCAGTACACCGACCTAATCAACGGCGCACCGGCATTCAATCGGTTTGTTGCCGATAATCCATTTCATCTGTCAGTCCTCGAGCGTGACTGGCGGGAGCTCTCAGGCCTTGAGCGAGCGTATCGGCAAACGTCGCTCAACTGGCAGAAAGGGTGGGCGATTACCGAGATTGCCGAGATCCGTACCCGGCAACTGGCGAATTTCGAGGATCCAGACAACGAGAAGGACAAGGCTAAGCTCGATCAACTGCACCAGCTCCTCGGGGGCGGCTACTTTGGCGCCGATGGTGCTATGAAATTCATCGCTGGCGGGGCCGAGCAGAGCGCGATTATGTTGTGGCTGTTGGGTGAGTCTCTGGATGAGGTGGCCATTGGCGCTGGTGTCGGTGCGGCTCGCGGCGCATTCCTTGGAGCTGGCGCTGGTGGCGTTGGTGCTTTGCCCGGTGCATGGACTGGTGCTGTGGTTGGTGCAGGATTTGGCGCGAGGGGTGGATTCGCTGAGGCCGCTTACCGACTGGAGCGCGGTCTCGCCTACGACGAGTACATCGGCATGGGCCTCGATGAGGAGCAGGCCCGGTGGGCCTCGGCCGGCGTCGGCGCCGCTAATGCTGCCCTCGAGATGATTGGCTTTGGCGCTCTGACCAAGCGGATCCCCGGCGTCAATAAAATACTGAATGACCGGATTGGCGGCATGATTAACAGTGTGCTGAATAAGCCGACCATGAGGCAGGCAATAGCTCGCACGACCCTGAAATACGGTGAAGGCGTGGCCACTGAAATCGTCACCGAGATCTTGCAGGAGGCTACGCTGATTGTTGGCCGTGAATACCTGAAAGGGCAGGCCGTGAAGGCTGGCGACATTCGCCCCGAAACGATGGCCCCTGTTGATTTCTGGCCGCAGGTCGGAGAGATCGCTGTGCATACGCTGTACGGTGTGGGGCTGATCGGCGGCATCGGCCCTGGGGCGAGCTTCGTCAGTGACCTCAGCAAGATCAGGACGGCCGATCGGCGGCTTGCTGCGTATCAGGCCATGGGCGACAACGCCGAAAAATCTAAGACGCGCAAGGATGCGCCGACCATGTACGAGGCATTCGTGCAGAAGCTCGTCAGCAAGGATGACAAAGTCCGGGTCGATGGAAGGACTTTCTTTGAGTATTTTCAAGAGCAGGGCATGGATCCAGACGAGGTCGCGAAAAGCATTGGTGTGAACGACCTTGGCGAGAAGGTGACTAACGGCCACGACATCGAGATCCCTGCAGACCAGTACCTCGCGAAGGTTGCGCCGACTCCACATCACAGGGCGCTGGAGCGAGATCTCAAAAAAGAGTCCGGTGATCTGTCGGCCAACGAGGCCCAGACCGTCAGGGCTAACATGGTCAAGGAGATCAACGAACTACAGGAGATGCAAGCCAAGGAGGATCCCGAGGCGGCGCGAGTGGATGCTGAGCTACACGCCAAGCTCAAGGAGCGACTGATCGAGGGTGGAACATCACCGGAGGCGGCTGAGTTTCAGGCCATGGTTCTGGTCGGCATTCCGAATCTGGCTCGCCGTGCCGGCGCCACTGATATTGAGGCCTTCCAAGAGGAGCGGTTCGGTGGCGTCATTTTCACGACCAATGCCCAGATGCGCGCCGACAAGGAGGACGTCGATCTGTTTGTGGATCCGTACATAGATCTCATCCGGGCCGGAGACTTCCCGAGCCAGCGGTCCATCTTCGGAGCTGACCTGATTGAGAGAATAAAGGCATCTGGTGGTCTGGCGCCTGACCCTGAGCTCACCGCTCGCGATATGACAAAGCAGTTCCGCGGCCTTATCCGCGAGGGCGGCAGGGCGCTCGATGATATTGCCGAGATCCTGCATGAGGAGGGATACATCACGCATCGAGATCCTGAGCTGGTGGTCGAGGCGCTGGAGCGCGTGATCGAGGGCGAGGATATTTTTGGCACCGCGGTCACGGTCAACGAGAAGGCGCGGGAGCTCCGCAGCCGGCTCGAGGAGCTCGCGAATATCCTGGATCAGCACGGCATCGACATCACCGACATGACCAACGCGGAAGTCAGGGCGGCCATAGGCGCGATCGAGACCTACTTCCAGCCCGATAAACCGATCGACACCACGAAGCTCGACATGCTGACAAAGATAGCGTTAGAGTCGCCCACGCACGATCCGCGGGCGCTCTCAGTGGCCGTGGCATTGCTACCACCTATCAGCCCTGAGCAGGACTTTGGTGACATCAAGATTACTGAGGACTACACTCTGGCCGGAACCAAGCAGCAAGTCGCAGCGACACGCACCCTCAACAAGGAGTTTGAGATCGCCAAGGAACGGAAAAACACGCTGCAAAAGCTAAAGGACTGCCTCGGTGGCTGAAATTACAGCAAAGCAACTGCGAGAGATGCGGGAGCATGGCGACGAGATCGAGTTCCGTGATACTGGCAACAGAAGTATCGACGGTTTCGACGCGCTGGTGGCCGAGCTGCGATCCCTTGTCGAGGTGCAGCGCAGCAACGCTGTTGCAGACATGCTGCGGTCAGAAACTCAGGAGAAACTCATTGGCCTGCTGAAAGAAATGGTCAACCAGCCAGCCGGCACACTGGACATGGAGCCGATCAAGGATATGATGGTCGCGATGAAAGCAATGAACGTGGACCGGCCGAGGGTTGGCTATGAGTTTGCGATCGACCGCGACGGCCAAGGTTTCATGCGCTCAATTACCGCAACCCCGATCAGCCCGACGATCAACTGAGGATGAGAAAATGGGTGAAGTAGCAACGATTTACGAACTGATGAACCAGAATCCTGATGAGCAGGTCAGGACCCTCCAGGGCGGCCAGACCGTGATGATGGACCGCGCGGATCTCCGTGAGAAGATCACCGTCGAGGAGGATGACAACGAGCTCACACACGCGCTCGAATACTACTTGAACGACGAGCTGGTGCATCGCTCAGCGCATGTGCAGCTCAAAAAGAATGTTGCCTCGGAGGGTATCGCGGCGATGATGGGTGCCTCACCGCCCGATTAAAACTTAGTTAATTCACAAGGATAGGTCTCATGGCTAACACACAAGCATTTTGTAATAGCGCGAAAGTCGATCTGATGAATGCCAATTTTGCACTGGCAGACACCGGGCAGACTCGGGGTGCAGTAACCAAGGACGTACTCAACGCGGCCCTGTATCTGGCGACTGCCACCATTGACAAGGCTACGACTGTTTACACCGCGACCGGCGAAGTCAGTGGCACCAACTATACGGCTGGTGGCGTTATTGCCACGACCGCGACCGGGCCTGCGCTCGATGGCGATGTCGCATGGTTCCATCCGTCAGCGAGCATCGTGTATACGAATGTCACGCTCTCAACGGCCTTCGATGCGGTTCTGCTCTACAACGACTCCCACGCAACCAAGTACGCGCTCTCCGTGCATACCTTTGGTTCGCAGACGGTTACGGCTGGCGATTTCACGCTCACCATGCCAACCGGCGACGGCACGACCGGACTGATCCGACTCGCGTAGTACGCCCGCGCGATACAAGTAAGCCCGGTACGCTGCAGCCCGCGGCTGCCGGGTTTTTTGTTGGGGCTTGGCGGCGTTGCATTGCGTGATACGTGTCAAACTCCAATTCTTTCGGGAGATTGACATGGATTTTCTTGGGTTTGGCTGATGGCGATAGACAACGCAATCGTCTGGATCTTTTCGCCTGACATCGGTGACTCAAGTGAGTTAGCCGATTACGCCCATACGCTTCACGACAATGACATTACTTGGCCGAATGACGACCGCTTTGACCCGGTAGATGCCTCTCCCGGCGAACTGAAACGGGCCGCTCGCAACTACTGGAAGCTCGCCGCTAACGAAGTAAATTTCCTCAATCTCGGCCCCGGTGATGATGCGATTCCGTGTTCTGCGGAGTGGCTACACATCGCTGACGAAATCTGGATTTTCATTCACCGCGATTTTGATGGAGCTGACGAGAACCTGTTGCCAGCTCGAGCGCAAACGCGACTGGCATCCTTGCGTTCCGGTAATCCAAATCAAGGGCGGTTGCTACCCTAATGGCCATTGCATACTTAGGTGAGACTGGCGCGTTAATGACCACGGCCGCGGGTACGCTCGACGTACCGAGTATCCCGGCCGGCACAGACATAATGCACATCGCCAGCATTGCGATGTATACAGGTGGTGGCTCTCCCGGTACGAGTGAAGTAACCAGCGTCACAGGCGGCGGCATGACCTGGGCGCGCATCAGCGGCACAATCGCTTGTTCAGGTCGAATCAGTCAGCCGCGTGGCGAGATGTGGTGGGCCTTTGGCTCACCAAGCAGCTTTACGCTCACCGCCACTTTCGACAATGACCCGAACGATAACGGCGCTCACGTTGTAGTTTCCAGATTGTCCGGGTGTGAAGATACAGCGCCGATCAACGGCAATCACTCCAACTCGAACGGCAACAGCAGCCCGAGCTGCGGCAGCGGCACTGACGACGACCAATCCGAAATTTTGATGACAGTCAGCAATGCTGACTCGATGATGCTGGTTTGTGGTTGTCCACGAAACAAAACCTACGACACGACTGACGCCGATTACACCGAAGAATATTTTGTTGAGAATACCAATGGCGGCACATCGACAACGATTGGACTCTATAGCAGATTAGATCCACCGACCGGCACCGATACGGTCCTCAACGTAATTGGTAGTTCAACTGCGTGGTGGATGAACGGCATCGAAATCAAGGTCGAGCCCCCGGCCGAGGCTGCGCTTACTGGAGTTTTTGCAACGCCAGCGGTCGGCACCGTCGATGTCGAGCACGACCAAGCTCTCACTGGTGTCGAGGCCACGCCAGCGGTCGGATCGGTAACACCGAGTACGACCGTTGATCTGACCGGCGTCGAGGCGGTCTCGGCAGTCGGATCAGTCACGCCAGCTCCGAGCGTTGACCTGAGCGGCGTCGAATCACCGACAGCCGTTGGCTCGGTCACTCCATCGACCAGTGTCGATCTCTCGGGTGTGGAGGCCACGCCTGCGGTCGGTTCTGTTGGCTTCACGAAGTCTGGCACGGTTGCTCTGACAGGCGTCGAGGCTACACCGGCAGTCGGCACTGTTGGGATCGAGGAGTCCGGGGAGGTCGCGCTGACAGGCGTCGAGGCTACGCCTCAGGTCGGCACCGTCACACCAGTTACCAGCGTCGACATCTCAGGCGTCGAATCACCGACAGCGGTTGGATCTGTCACTCCGAGCACTACAGTCGAGCTGTCAGGTGTGGAAGCCACGCCAGCGGTTGGCACTGTCACGCCAAGCATCACGATCGAACTGTCAGGTGTTGAGGCTGTCAGCGCGGTCGGTGATGTTACCGTCGAGGAGATCACTCTAACCGGCGTCGAGTCACCGACAGCGGTAGGTTCAGTCACGCCAAGCACCACAGTCGACCTCTCTGGTGTTGAATCCGTCACCGCGGTCGGCACTGTTGGAATTGCGGAATCTGGTGAGGTTGCACTCACTGGCGTCGAATCACCGTCAGCGGTCGGCTCGGTTACGCCAAGCACTACAGTCGAGCTTAGCGGCGTTGAGGCCGTCACCGCGGTCGGCACTGTCGGCGTTCAGGAGTCTGGCCAAGTAGAGCTCTCCGGCGTCGAATCACCGACAGCAGTCGGTTCTGTCACGCCCTCCACCACGGTCGATCTTTCGGGTGTCGAGTCGGTAACAGCGGTCGGCACTGTTCAGGCGGGTGTTGATGTCCAGGCTGCACTGACTGGTGTCGAGTCACCGTCAGCAGTCGACTCGGTTGGCGTTCTCCACGATCAAGCCTTGTCTGGCGTCGAGGCCACGCCGGCAGTTGGATCTGTCACGCCAAGTACGAGCGTTGACCTGAGCGGTGTTGAGTCTGTCACCGCAGTCGGATCTGTCACCGAGGATCACCCAAGTACAGTCGCCCTGACCGGCGTCGAGGCTGTCAGTGCTGTTGGCAATGTCGGTGTGGAGGAATCCGGCGAGGTCGCTCTGGCCGGCGTTGAATCACCGTCCGCGGTCGATAGTGTTGGTGTCGAGCACGATCAGGCTTTGGCCGGCGTCGAGGCGACTCCAGAAGTTGGCTCAGTCACGCCGAGCACTACTGTTGATCTCTCCGGTGTCGAGTCCGTAACCGCAGTCGGAGATGTCGGCTTTACCGAGGAGGGTCAGGTCGAGCTCTCCGGTGTCGAGTCACCGACAGCAGTTGGCTCAGTCACACCATCTACCACGGTCGATCTGACAGGCGTCGAAGCTGTCTCGGCTGTCGGCACTGTCGGCGTTGCGGAGTCTGGCGAAGTCGCACTCACTGGTGTCGAGGCCACTACGGCCGTTGGCTCGGTCACACCATCAACAACTATCCAGCTATCAGGCGTCGAGGTCCAGACCGCAGTCGGCACCGTTCAGGCGCAAGCTGATGTTCAGGCTCCGCTTACTGGCGTCGAGTCACCATCAGCAGTCGGCTCTGTCACTCCATCGACCACGGTTGAATTGTCAGGCGTCGAGGCCGTGTCGGCAGTTGGCAATGTTGGCGTCGAGGAAACTGGCCAAGTCGCACTCACTGGCGTCGAGGCTACGACTGCCGTTGACTCGGTCGGCGTTGTCCATGCCCAGGATCTCAGCGGTGTCGAAGCTACGCCGGCAGTCGACTCTGTCACACCGAGTACCACGGTCGAGCTCAGCGGTGTGGAAGCCGTCAGCGCGGTCGGAACTGTCGGTATTGCGGAGTCCGGGCAGGTCGCGCTGACTGGCGTCGAGGCGACTCCAGAAGTCGGCTCGGTTGGGGTTCTCCATGAGCAAGCCCTTAGCGGCGTCGAGATCCTGCCTCAGGTCGGCTCTGTCACGCCGTCCACTACGATCGAGCTGACCGGCGTCGAGGCGACTCCAGAGGTCGGCAACATTCTGATTCCGGGTCCTGTTACGGTCGCCCTCACTGGTGTCGAGGCGATCTCGGCAGCCGGCTGTGTCGGCATGATAATCAGGGAGTGCATTACCCTCGACGACATATTCAATCGCGTCATGGAAAATGGGGAGACCTTTGCCGAGTCGCTCCTATTGATTCGAGCCAATGCGGCCGGGTCCATCGCGCAGCTCGGGGATGGCAGCTACAAGATCAAGTCTGCCGATGGCGCGAAAGATCGCATCGAGGGTGATGACGCCGCCAACGGTGGCCGTGACATCACAGCCACGGATGTCACATGAGCTCCCACCATCTCAGCTCGCATCATGCGGCGAGTCACTACCTGTCCAGCCACTATGGTCGACTGGGTATTGTGCCGCCCGAGCCGGAAGTCATACATCCAATGGGTGCAGATCCACGCTGGCGCGCGTTACGTGCGAGAATCCGGCGCGAGGATGACGAGATACTGGCCATAGTGATGGCCTTCATGGAGATCATGGACTGATGGCACTAATCGACTGCATGAGAAAACTGGGGAAAGACTTGTCGGAGGACGACAAGGCGCTGCTCCAACAGTGGATCGACCAAGGCCTGACTGACGACGAAGTCATCCAGCGGTACGACCTGCACATCGAGAAAAAGCTGGTCGACATCACGAAACTGGCGCAGGAAAAGGGCGCCAAGGTTTTGATTAAGCGCGACGTCTTGGCCGAGGTCCGCGAACTTGGCGAGGCTCAGCTCGAGAAAGCAAGGACCCGGCTGGCCGAAGTACGCGCAGAGCACACCGCGCTCGGCGCGAAAATGGTCGAGATGGCATGGATCGAGGGCAACATCAAGCACTGGGAGGAGGGTGGCCCGGACATCGACATCAACGACGATGCCGCCCTGCTGGTGCGGTTCCACCAGATGCTTTTCCCGACCATCCTGGGTCAAAACCTGAGAAGCGGCGCGTTTGGGATGCCTGAGACTGCCAAGGGACAGATCTGGGGCAAGGATGCCTACGAGCTGCGCGACAGCTTCCGTGCCATGCAGGAGCGCATGGAGCAGCTACGCGCTGATATGTACGAACTGTTCCTCGAGGAGGTCGATCTGGTAAACCAGATTGACGAGCGCACAGACGGCGGCGGCATCACCCTCGACGCCGACACTGGCGAATACCTGATGGGCCCGATCCCGCCTGAAAAGCCAGACGGCGTCAGCGAGGAGTCATGGAATTATACGTTCTCCAGTGAGGCGCCCAAGCCGCCATTCACGCTCAAGACTGGCAAGAATGCTGAGGGAGATCTATACATCCAGACCGTAGGGCCCAACGCCGGCAAGCCGCACCGGACCCGGCACGGCCCGAGCGACATGGCCATCAGCCTCGATCAGTCAGTGCTGCTGCCTGACTATATGTACTACTTCCTGAAATTCCTCCAGCCGCAGATGTTGGCTCGAGCTCACGGCACAGCTCAGCAGTTCATCAACAAGCGTGACGTCGAGGAGGTCATCACCAAGGGCTTTCAGAACATGGTCCGCGAGGACACTGGCGATTTCTACGTTGACTCCGGGCCAACGACCGCGGAGATCATCAAGGAGGGTGAGGCCAACTACAAGGCGATCGTGAATGTCGTCGAGGAGCGCGAGATCGCGACCGGCATCACCCAGGTCCGCACGGCCCACGAAGCAGCGCATGTACTGGCAGAGATCCGCAGGAATGCCGCCGAGGGATTCTGGGCGCTGGTTCTGGACAAGGACAACAATGTCGTCGGCGTCGTGGAACATAGCCGTGGAACATTCGACGGCACCTCCGCTTATCCATCGACCTACGTTGGCGCAATTCACACAATCCCCGGAGCGGCTAAGGTCTGGATAGCCCACAACCATCCGAGCGGCGTAAGACATGCCTCGGATGCTGACAAGAAAATCACTGGTCGCATTGGCAAGCTACTCGATGGCTCTGACATCCAGCTCCTCGGCCATGTGCTCATGGGGGCCGGCAGCAGCCAGTTCACTTTGATGGACGAGAAGGGCCAGACCATCAGCGAAAACGAGCCGATCACGCCAGCCCCACGTAACAAGCGCGTCAAGGTATTCACCCGCAAGATCAAGAAGCCCAAGGGGCCGGTACTCGAAAGCCCGACCGTCACCGCGCGGCTCCTCGAGCAGATGGGTAATCCCGAGGGCATCCTGATGCTGGACAACAAGCACATGGTTGTTGGCTTCCTGTCGATGACGCCTGACGAGATGAAAACACTCAAGGGCACCGGGATGGGATCTCGCATCCAGCGAGCCTTCTCTGAAACGAATGCCTCGGCCTTTATTGTATCGACCAAAACCAGAAGTGACTTCGCGGCCAACAACTTAGCCGCCTTCGCTAATGCAGGCGACTGGAGAATGCTCGACGTCTTTTGGAAGGAGGGCGACCAGACCGTCAGCGGTGTCGCTACCGGCGCGCATTTCGGTCAACATGAGTTCTACCAGAAGGTGCCCGGACTGCACTCAGGTCTCATGGTGGCAGCCCAGACGATGCCCCAAGCCAAGGGCACGGTCGCTCAGATGATGGGGAGTCTCAAGAAGCAGCCCGGTGTGTCCAGAGTCCAAAGGCCACTGGTCGACGAGGACGGCGAGAAGGTCCTCGATGACAAGGGCAAGCAGGTCATTGAGACCACCTACCCTGAGCTGGACTTCCTGCAGCTCGAGGAGTATTTCGAGGCGCGTGGCGGCACTGTCACGCAGGACCAGATCATCGCCTACGTCAGGAAAAATGGCATCCAGGTCCATGAGAGCGTGTACGGCGGCGATCGGCCACCAGTAGTTGATCTCACCACGGATCTGGTTGAGGTCGAGGAGGTCTACGAGCGATACGGATTCGATCCAGAAATGCGATTCGATCAGGGTGAGATCATTTTCAGCAGCACTGATTTTCTCTCACAACGCAGCTACGAGATCATCTACGACCTGCAGATGGGAACGGCCGCGGCGACTCCAGACGAGGGCCAGACATGGCTGCCTGTTTCCGAACCTGGGCCGTTCCTGCTCCGACAGCACGGCCAAGATCAACAACGAGCCGCTGTCGCTTCGGCCGAGGCAGCCATTGAGACTGACATCAAGCAGCGCGCGCGCGGCGCGTTTGCTGGTCCCGCACGGTTCGCAGGTACGGAGTCTGTGCTCCCCGGTGGCAAGTACGATCGCGAGATCGTACTGAGGACACCAAAGGTCGCAACTGGCGGGGTCGTGTATTCCGGCAATCTGAGAGGGCCGAGCCTCGGTGTGCCATGGACCGATGAGCAGTTCGACACTTTGGTTACGGAAGTGGCCAACAACCCCGATGTCGGTGATGTGGAGGTCTCTCGCATCACCCTGCCGAATGGCAATATCATCAGTGTCTCGTTCGAGAATCTGGCGCCTGAGGACTACCAAGACTTTGCCGACCTGATGACCTCGCTCGGTGGCGTCCAGCTAACGGATGTGGACAGCAACCTCAAGGAGCAGCAGGACAAGCTCGCTCGCGGCGAGCTGGACGAGATCCAGCAGCGGCAGGTTGAGAACTTCGATGCCGATTACTGGGAGGAGGAAAATGTATTTGCGTGGATACGGACAACCGATCGCATAGGCCCCAACGGCGAGAAGATCCTATTCATCGAGGAGATGCAGTCCAACATCCACCAAGCCGGTTTGAGGACTGGCTACCGCGAGCGGATCCTCCCGCCCCCAGTTGACTTCGAGGTCCGTGAAACTGATTTCGGTTGGGTTGCTTACGTCGATGGCAAGCCGCTCCAGTATGGCGATCCCGAGATGATCGCGGCCGGTGGTGAAGTGGTGAGGATTGCCAAGGGCGATGCGGTCGACGAGGTGCAGGCGAGGCTTGTGCTCAAGGCTGAGATGCGGCTCAGGCATGAGCAGCAGGTTCAGGCCCAAGCAGGCAAGCAACCGCAGGCCCCATTCAAGGGCAACGCTTGGGTGGCCCTGGCCATCAAGCGCATTATTCGGCTGGCCGCTGAGCAGGGCTACGATCAGGTTGGATTCATCACTGGCGAACAGACGGCAATCCGCAACAATCAGGCCGAGCAGATCACTGACATCAGGTTCAATCCACTCGAGAATGAACTGGAGATGTGGGACTCGCAGGGGCGCCTCACGGTCAATGTCGGTGGCGTTGCCATGGAGGACCTCGAGCAGCACATGAGCGGGGAGCGAGCCGATGCGATTAGGGACATCGTTCAAGAAGATAATAACCGCTACGAGATCCTCAAGGGCATCGAGACCGACCTGACCTACGAGCCGAGCGAGCTGGTGTTCTTTGATGGCACGGACATGCGTAATTACCTCGCGGAGGACCTCGCGGCCTTGGCCGAGCAGGGCGAGATCTTTGTCTCTGTCGATGTCAACGGCGAATATATGCGGGACGAGTACGGCAGCATCATCATCGGCTCTACCCGCGCCGAGATGCACGACGCCGTTCAGGATCAACTGTATAGCAGGGACCCTGATATGTTGCCCACGCTCGAGGGTCTCACTGAGACCACGATGACGCGCGAGGGTGAGGGCAGCGTGAAGTTCTACGACAGCACGGCCATCAACATTGCTCGCGGGATCGCCCGGAAGCTGGACAGAGATGCCCGCGTTGAGCTAAACGGCACCGAGATCCACACTCGCGATGGTGCGCCGTTCACGATCGAGCTGCAGAAAACAATTCGCCCAGGGCAGACGCCCGGTGTCGACTGGTATCTTGTGAACGATGAGGGCCGGCAGGTCGCTGGCCCATTCGCTGCCGAGCAGGCAGCCAAGAACAGGCGCGACGAGCTCAACAGCCAGACCGCGACCATTCATGTCATGGACATGACGCCAACGATAGTCGACCGCGCGATGGAAGGCATGACCTTCTACCAGAAAAAGAGGGGCGCCATCAGCTTCGACGAGGCTCGCCGGGGTGTCATCAAGCTGACCGAGACTCGGGACCTGTCGACCTTCATGCACGAAGCTGGCCACCTGTATCTCGAGATCATGGGCGGTCTGGCCGAGGATCCAAACACGCCGCAGCAGATCAAGGATGACTACGCCAAGATCCTCGAGTACCTCGGCGTCAGCAGCCGGGAGGAGATCGGCCGCGAGCAGCATGAGCACTGGGCAGAGTCATTCGAGAAGTACCTGCATGAGGGCAAGGCTCCGAGCGTGGCGCTGCAGTCTGCATTCAACGCCTACCGGCGCTGGCTGACCGACATCTGGAAACGCATGAGGGGCGACTCGCCTGACGGAATTATCCTCACGCCTGAGATCCGCGATGTCATGGATCGGATTCTGGCCAGTGACGACCAGATCGCGGTGGCCAAGGCCACGCAGGAATTCGGCGCGGTGTTCTCAACTGCTGAGCAGATGGGTGTGACGCAGCGAGAGTTCGACGTTTACAAGGCCCAGATCCTCACGGCCACCAACGAGGCCGTGGAGAAGGAAACTCAGCGACTCATGGCAGCCGCTAACCGCGAGAGATTAACGTGGTGGAAAGACGAGCTGGCCAAGGTCCGGGCGAGGGTCGAGGCCGAGGCGTGGGAGCAGAAGGTCTACCAAGCATTCTTCCTGCTGGCCCATGGTACGCAGCCCAGTGGCGAGGCGCTCGAGCGGGGATCTCCGTTCAAGATCGACAAGGAATCTCTGCTCGACTTGCTGCAGGGGTCCAAGGAATCGCTCAAGCGCCTGCCGAAGCCGTGGGTCTACACGGTTAAGGGCGGCGTGGATGTCGATTTTGCAGCCAAGACACTCGGCTACCGGGACGGCATGGCGCTGGTCAAGGCGCTGATGGAAATGCCGCCGATGAAGGACTGGATCGAAGTCACGGCGAAGGAGCAAATGGAGATCCAGTTCCCAGATCCTCTGCTGGATGGCTCCGTGTCCGAGGAAGCAATCAAGGCTGTCCACAACGAGGCCAGAGCGAACGTCCTTGCCACTGAGATGCGAGCCCTCAGGGCGCTGATGAAGGAGGACCGCGCGATCGTCGCCGCGACTAAGGCTGACATCAAGGAGCAGGCCAAGCTCGCAAGGCTGGCCAACAAGGGTCTGCTGCCCAAGAAGGACGAGCTCAAGCTAATCAAACAGTTCGCCAAGGCCAAGATGGGCGAGCTGCGAATCATGGATGTGCGGCCTGAGGTCTATCTCAATGCAGAGCGCAAGGCCGGCAGGCTGGCGTTCGAGGCAGCAGCTCGAGGCGATTACCAGAAGGCCTACAACTTCAAGCGCCAGCAGACCGTGAACCATGAGATGTATCGCGCTGCCGTCCGGGCCAAGGAGCAGGCGACCGGATGGCGCAATTATCTGGCGAAGTTCAGCAAGCCTCGAGTCATCCAGCGGCTCGGCAAGCTCGGTGTTATCGAGCCGATCCTGGCAGTCATCGAAGGCATCGAGCTCAAGAAAGTAACGCTGAAATCAATCAACCGGAAAGCTGCGCTGCAGAAGTTGGCACAGCAGATCCATGATGGCCAAGTCGTCACGCCGGTCGCTGAGTATCTCTACCACATCGAGGTCGACGACAAGGGTGTCGAGCACGTAATACTCAACGAGGCTCCGTTCAAGAACTGGCAGGAGATGACGGTCGACGAGCTCCACGCCATGCGGGACATCGTCAAGCAGCTCGAGCATCAGGGGAAAAGAAAACTGGAGATGCCGGTCAACGGCGAGATGGTGGTGCTCGACGAGGCCACCACCGAGATGACCGAGCAGGTCCTCGAGGTCAACGAGGAGGTGGACATTGGTGTCGGCACGAAGGGTCCAGTGAAACGCATTAAGCAGGCGAAGGATCACGGTGTCGCTCACTGGCTTGGCCCCAGTGTAATGGCCAACATCCTCGACAAGCAGGGATGGGGTGCGACGACACGCCTGATTATGGTGAACATTCGCAGGGCCATCGCTGAGAAACTGATCCCAATGCAGCGCAAGGCGGTGAGAGATGTCTCACAGCTCTACCTGAAATTCTATGCCCACGGCACACTCAACTGGCGAACCAAAGAGATGCGCCAGTTGGATAAAAAAGGCTTTGCCACCATCAACGGCGAGTCGTTATCGAAAGGCGATGTCCTCTCGATCGCCCTGCACATGGGCAACGAGGGCAACAAGTCGGCGCTGTTCAATGGCATTCGCATCGACGACAAGGTCGCCTACCCTGAGGATCAGGTCATGGCCGCGCTGGCCCTGCTGACCGCGAACGACTGGCACTTTGTCCAGGCCGTCTGGGATTACCTCGACTCCTACTGGCCAGCCCTGTCGGCCATGGAGCGGGAGCGCCGGGGGATCGCGCCTGAGCGGGTCGAGCATGTACCGTTCACGGTGGAGGCCGCGGACGGCATAACCGTCAACATGAAGGGCGGCTATATGCCGTTGTCCTACAACTACGAGCACAGCGAGCGGCATGAGGAGCGCGTGTTCGAGGACCACTACAAGAATATGCGCAATAGCTCCTACCTCGCCGCCAACACTCGAGCAGGCGCCACGCACAATCGCGTCAAGAATCACAACATGGTGGTGCAGCTCGGACTGTTCCAGATCGAAAAGCATCTCAAGGAAATCACGCGCGACATTGCCATCGGTGATGAGGTCAACTTCGCCAACAATCTCCTGCAGGACAAGGCCTACCGCAAGGCTATGAAAAAGACCGGCAACGCGGCCTCGCTGCGGGAGCTCGAGCTCTGGCTGACCGACGCCGCGGTCGGTGAGCTTCCGGCGAATAACATGGTCGAGCGCAGGGTGGCATACCTGCGGGTCGGTTTTACGGTGAGCAAACTGGCGTTCAATGTCTACACCACGATGCTCCAGCTCACTGGCATCTTTCAGTCGATGGCGTCCCTCGGATCTCAGGCGATGGTGATGGGTGCTGGCCGGGTGCTGCGCAATCCAGTGACGGCATGGACGCAGGCCAGAAATGCGAGTGCATTCCTTCGGGCCCGGTACTCTTGGGATACGCAGGCATTCGACAAGGACGTCCACGACGCGGCCGGGGTTCTCAGTGAATACGGTCCCGGCCTGCCAACGACAGGCCGCAGGATTCGTAGCACAACAGCTCGCCTGTTCTTTTTGCCGATCGCCAAGTTTCAGCAGATGGTTGACGTTATTACGTGGTGGGGCGCTCTCTGGAAAGGCCGCAACGATCCAGAACTGGGCCTCAGTGAGGATGAGGCGGTCCACTACGCTGACTCTCAGGTCGAGCTCGCCCAGACATCTGGTTTCTTCTCGGATCGCTCCGGCATCGAGCGCGGCACACTGTCCGCGACGACCCGGCAAAATCAATTCATCCGGCTGTGGACCACGCTGATCTCCTACATGCAGCGCAAGGGCAACCTCGGCTACATGAAAACGCGGGAGCTCAAGGAGAAAGTGACTCCTATCACGGCGACGTTCTACGCCATCGACATGCTGCTGCTGTTCACCGCTGAGGGCATCGCATCATCCATGCTCTATAACCGTTGGGACTGGGAGGAGGATGATCCAGAAAAGATCCTGCTCGCGGTCTTGAAGGAGAGCGCCCTGTCCGCTGCTGCCGGCATCCCGTTTGTGCGGGAGTTCCAGTCAGCGATCTATGGCTCCGGCAACACACCGATCGGAGCCCTTGGCAACGATTTGGTCACGCTCTATATTCAGGGAATGCAGGGTGAGATGGACCCGGCTCTGCGCAAGGCCTTCGTAAACTCGATGGGCACGTTATTCCATCTGCCGGCCAGCCAGACCAACAGACTGCTCGAGGCGCTCATTGACGAGGACGATCCTGAGATCCTCGAATACTTCACAGGGACGAGAGACTAATGGCTATCGGAAATTCGACTGACAGATTCAACGGGGTGATCGCCAGCTTGGCTGTCAAGGTTCGCTGCGTGGTGGGCGTCGAGGCCAACGTCGCAACGCTCGACGGCATCACTAACCCGTACTCGGGCGTCAACATCGCAGACGGCGATCGCGTCCTACTCACGGCTCAGACCGACCCGATTGAAAACGGCATCTGGGATGCTCGCGCAGACGGCGCGTGGACTCGAGCCGCTGACTGGGATGGCAACCGCGATGTCGAGAAGGGCTCGACGGTATGGGCTGGCCAGCAGACTGGCGACGACAAGCTGTGGCAATGCCAGACGGCCGGAGTAATCCTCCCTGGGTCGACCGCGGTGTCGATCACCGAGCTGCTGAACCCTGAGAACATCGGCCTTGGTGGCATCACTGTCGAGGACGAGGGTACGCCTCTGGCCACGAATGCCGACACCTTGGATTTTGTTGGGGCCGGTGTAGTGGCGTCAGGCATAGGGACCACCAAGACGATCACCATTTCCGGTGGCATTACCGGGATCACTATTGAGGATGAGGGCACACCTCTCGCGACGGTAGCAGACACCCTGAATTTTGTTGGGGCTGGTGTCGTGGCGTCAGGCGTGGGTGGCACTAAGACGATCACCATTGCCGGTGGTGGTGGCGGCGGTGTCACCGTCGAGGACGAGGGTACGCCTCTCGCGACGGTAGGAGACACCCTTGATTTTGTCGGCGCCGGCGTAACGGCATCAGGCGCAGGGACCACCAAGACAATCAGCATTCCCGGTGGTGGTGGCGGTGGCGTCGTCGTCGAGGATGAGGGCACACCTCTGGCCACGACCGCAGACACTCTGAATTTCGTTGGTGCGGGCGTAACGGCGACCGGCGCAGGGCTCACTAAGACAATCACTATTCCCGGTGGCGGTGCAGATCCAGAGAAGCTGGTAGATCCATCTGCCAACGACGCGGTGGTGGCCCAGGGCGGCGGCACGATCGGCATTCGCAGCGTCGGCAACACAGACTCCGAGAATCGAGATCTGGAATGGCAGCACCAAGACGGCACGACCAGATTCAGCATCGGCCAAGAATTCAGCACCGCCATGATTTTCAGGCACCACATCACTGGCGAGCCCATGATATTCCGTGTGGGCGTAGGTGGTGGCAACCGAGATCGCCTGCGCTTAGATGGCAACCAGTCGACTGGCGGCGTTCTCATATATGCCGCGGCGAGTTCCGTGAAACTCGAGACCTTCCCTGAGGGAGCGAAGGTACGGAATGGCACCCTGTTCCTCCAACAGCAGGCGGCCCAGGAGGCAAACCAAGCCGGGTACGGCCAGCTCTTTGTTGACTCTGCTGATGACGCCCTGCACTACATCACTGAGGCTGGCGTCGATTTCGACCTCACCGCTGGCGGCGGCGGCGGGATTGGCGGCTCGATCACAGACAACCAGATCGCTGTCGGTGCTGCGACCGCCGATGACATTGAGGGTAGCGCCAGCTTTTTGTTTGATGGCTCACACCTGACCGTTGTCAACTATGAATTTGACGCGAATCAAACGGTTGGTGCGGGGCAGGATAACTTTGTTCTGACCTACGACAACGCGACCGGGCTGATCTCCCTCGAGGCAGTCGCAGGCGGCGGTGGCATGGTCACTGGCATCTCCAAAAACTCCGGTGCGAATGTCAATGCAGCAAACAGATCCGTCCTCAATTTCATTGAAGGATCGAATATAACGCTGACCATTGCTGATGACGCTGGCGGGGATGAGGTCGACATAACGATTGCTGCTGCTGGCGGCGGCGGCATGGTCACTGGTGTCTCGCTGAATGGCGGGGCCAACATCAATGCGGCTAACCGATCAGTCCTGAACTTCATTGAGGGATCGTCAAAACTTGATCTCGCAATCACAGACGATGCTGGCGGCGACGAGGTAGATATATCTGTCGATGTGGTCGAGGCAAACATCGACCATGACGCACTGACAAACTTCTTGGCCGCTGAGCATATTGACTGGTCTGTGACTGGTGCGGAGGACATTCACGCTGACCGGCTGCCTGCGCCTTCGGGCCAGACGTTTACGATGGTCACTCCGATCAGCATTTCTTTCGGAGGTGACGATTCGTGGTCGACGATCAGTGACGGCACCCTTGCGGCAGCCAACGCGACACATGCGCTGATTAAATGCTATGCGGCCGTTTCTCCAACAGCATCCGCTCTTGCTACTCAGGTCATCCATCTCAGGGAGACTGGCAGCGCCATCTCCAAGGCCACCAGCAACAGGGCTGTAGAGGCGAGAGCTGAGGATTCGTCAGCTCTGGGGGCCAGCGCAGACACCAATGACTCTTGGGTTAAACTCAACGCCAATGAGGACTTCGACATTCTGCAGGATCAGACCGGCACCGGCACGGCAATCAATCAGGCTTGGATCATAGGATACATGGCGTAATGAACATCACAGCATTCGACATCGCGCAGCGATTCACAGGCATGAGGGAGGTCGGCGGGTCGGTGGACAATCCACAGATCATGGCCATGCTCAAGCTCGACAACGACTGGCCTGAGGAGGATGAGGTGCCTTGGTGCTCCGCATTTGCCAACTATGTCTGCTGGCTCTTGCGCCTGCCGCGGTCCAAGAATTTGAGAGCGCGATCCTGGCTGCAAGTCGGCAAGGGCATCCACTTAGATCAGGCTGAGCCCGGTGACATCATCGTGCTGCAGCGAGGCGGTGGACGCCAGCCGGGGCCCGAGGTTCTTGAGGCTCCGGGGCATGTCGGTTTTTACGCAGGTCGCTTCGGAGATTACATAGAAGTTCTCGGCGGCAATCAATCTGACACCGTGAAAGTTTCGCGGTATCCTTCGGCCCGCCTGCTCGGCGTGAGGAGACTGACATGAGAAAGCTGCTCCAGTTTGTGACCGCATCACTATTGCTCGGATCGCTGACGATCTCGGTGGCACAGTCACCGACATACCCTCGGGATCTCACGCTCTGCTGGACACATCCCACACACTACGAGCTCGAGCCGGGGCAGACCGTCGCGGCCGAGATTCAGGACGGCGATCTCGACCACACCAGACTGACCGGGTCGCGGCACAGCGGGGAGAATATCCTCGATCAGCAGGTCCCAATGCAGGGCCTACCGGGCAGTCAGCAATGCCAGACATTCGTCGGCCAGATACCGCTACCGGGCACCTACACGTTCGAGGGATTCAGCGTGACGATCGACGGCACCAGCTCTGACGCCAGCAATCAGGCGGTCAAAAAGTACACGGGAAAACCGAATCCAGCCAGCGGTCTGGCTGTTCAATAGGATAGGAGATCCACATGAATAAGCCTTCAAGTACGATCCAAGCAGCAGCGATCTCAGGTGGCCTCGCGTCACTGGCCTTTGGGCTGTTCGCGGTGTTCGCACCTGAGCTGTATGCCCGAGTGCCGCCCGGTATGGAAGCCGGCACCGCGGTACTGATTGGCGTGGCCATTGGCTACTTCAAGAAAGAAAAAGTCCTCAAGTGAAAAAGTGGCTGTACGCAGCCGCGGGGTTGCTGGCGCTATTGGCGTTCCACATCCTCGGCGGGCCCGCCCGAGCTGCAGCTAAGGCAGGACAGCAGCGCGATGAGCTGATCCTCGAGGGCTCGGGCAGGGCCAAGGCCAAGGCGCACAAGGCCGGCATCAAAGCCGATGCACACCAGAAAAATGCGGTGGTGGCTGGCGCCCAGGGCAAGAAGATCATGGACAGTGTAGGAGCGAATGATGAGTCGATGGCTGACCTTTTGGATTCTTGGCGCAAGCCTGACAGCGTGTAGCACTACACCGACCGAGCTACCTACCTGCGAGATCCCGGCCCCGATGGCCGAGATCGGTCATCCTGTCAGCGTCCCTGAGATGCCCTCTCCCGTATCCCAGACTGATGACATGGCAACATTCGACCGCGCCGGGATCGTGGCTCTGACGAAGGTGTGGGTGGCTGCAGGGACAAATGACTGTTGCCAGCGAGAATGCGCTGGCCATCGAAGCGCGCAACGTCGAGGTCAATGCCCTGAT
>Ga0114925_10000262_pt1 | contig 21769 bp, 18 predicted proteins | sample SumtaG_2_FD_87287 | JGI IMG/M metagenome (GOLD analysis project Ga0114925, IMG submission 87287) | Deep subsurface microbial communities from Indian Ocean to uncover new lineages of life (NeLLi) - Sumatra_00607 metaG | ecosystem: Environmental > Aquatic > Marine > Oceanic > Sediment | place... | reverse complement strand
TCTTTGTCCTACAAAGATGCATGTTTTTGCTTTCCGCCCTCTCAGCGGAAAGCAAAAAAAAACAAATTCTCTGCGGCCTCTGCGTCTTTGCGGTGATTATAAATTTTCTAATTATAATACGATGCCGTATTTAAGAATACATGTACTAAGTAACCATGATCGCCGATGCAGCTTCATCAAAGGTGGTTGCCCCTTTGAGCACTTTTTGCGCCGCATCCTCTTTCAGTGTCGTTAGCTTTCCCGCCTGCCAGGCGGCACGGGAGATTTCCTGTGCTGTTCTTCTTTCTAAAATCATGTCCTGGATCATTTCATCGATGAGAAGGACTTCGTATATTCCGGTTCGCCCCTTATAGCCCTTGTCCATACAGTTGAAACACCCTGTGCCCCGGACAAAATTGGCGTCTTCAACCACCTGCAATCCCCAGTATTCCAACGCCTCGCGAGGTGGTTTGTAGGCCTTTTGACAGTAGGGACATATTTTTCTGACCAGGCGCTGGGCAATCGACGCCAACATGACTGAAGAAACCAGAAAAGGTTCTATCCCCATGTCTATAAATCGGGTAATGGCCCCGGCTGCGTCATTGGTATGAACCGTGCTCAAGACTCTGTGACCGGTCAGGGCCGCCTGAACGGCAATAGTGGCCGTTTCAGGATCCCGAATCTCCCCCACCATTATAACATCAGGGTCCTGCCGCATGATGGATCTGAGTCCGCCCGCAAAAGTCATACCCGCTTTGCGATTCAACTGTATCTGTCTTATCCTTTCCATGCGGTATTCCACCGGGTCTTCCAGGGTGATGATGTTGATATCCGGTTCATTGATTTTCTTTAAGATGGAATAGACCGTGGTGCTTTTGCCGCTTCCCGTGGGTCCTGTACTCAGAATCATACCGTACGGCTTGCCGATGATGGATTCGACTTTTTGCATGTCATCCGTGGACATTCCGAGGTGTTCGAGAGAGTAAACACCACTGCTCGTATCGAGGAGACGGATAACCAAGTTTTCACCGTAAATGGTGGGTATGGTGGATGTTCGAATGTTGATTTCCTTATTATCCATCTTTATCGTAAACCGGCCATCCTGAGGAATCCTCGATATGGCAATGTCCATATTCGCCAGTATCTTTAACCTGGAAATGATCAGCAAAATCATCGACTTTGGCGGGGCTGGAACGTCGCGAAGCTTCCCGTCCACCCGAAATCGCACCTGGACGTAATCCTTTTCAGGGCTGATATGCACATCGCTGGCGCCCTCTCGAACAGCCTGGGCGAGAATTGAATTAACCAGACGAATAACAGGCGCTTCTTCGACCATGTCCTGAAGGGAGCCCACCTCTACATCTTCGCTCAGAAGCTCCTTTTCGGTATCTTCGGACTTCTCATATTCCATTTCTTCCAGGACGCCGCCGATTCCGGAATACGTGCCGTACAGGCTGCTGATCAGCTGGTTCAGTTCCTGATCCGTACAAATTACCGCTTCAACTTCTGCGTTGGTAGAAACCTCAACCGTATCCAGCGCGTTGATGTCCATGGGGTCGGTCATCGCAACCGTGATCAAAAACCTGCTTTTTTGAAGCGGCGCCAATTGATATTTCTGTGCCGTTTCAACCGGGATAGTACTTGCAAGCGCCATATCAATGGGATAGGTATCCGGACGATATTTTTTTATTTTCAGCTGTTTGGATACCAGGTCTACAATCTGGGATCCGCTGACAATTCCCTCCCGCACCAGGAATTGCCCCAGTTTCATGTTGTTTTTTTTGTGATTGATCACGGCTTGTTGGAGCTGTGCATCAGTCAACAGCCCGCCCTCTACAAGCATTTCCCCCAGTTTTTGTTTCGTTCTCATTTTATTCTCTCTGAATTATGAACAACTCGGAAATTTCATGGCTTGTTTTGAAACCCTAATTGACACTGTTCTTCTCAACGTCTCCGAACCAGTAAAGGATCGGCAAAAAAGACGGTGTCCTCAACCCATGAGGACAATATCTTCCCTTTTGGACTCACCAATGGCAGCAGCTTGCTCAATTGGTTCCGGGCAGAAGCCTCGTCAAAAAAATAGTCCTTGAGAATCACGGCGAATTTCAAGCCAATCAGTCGATTCCAATACGGGACTAAGCGTATGGGCGGGGCATCTTTGGGATATGACCTTAATCGATTTATTGCTGCGTCAAGATGATCTTCTTCTCCGATTTTTATCCACCAGACTTCCGTCGGCATAGGCTTGGCCGGCGCAGGTATGGCAGGGATATAAATTAACTGGCCCACTTCGGTATGGTCAGGATGACGAATATGAGGATTTACTTTCATTAAAGAATTCAGATGCTGATAGGTAAAAACACCGTAGACTTTCTCAATCAACCGCCACAGCGAGTCATTGCGCTTCAATGCCACTTGCCCCAGAAGCAAAGGCAGCGCGTTTCTTTCAAGGGGCTTTTCATGTAAGGCCTTTGAATCGGTTTCAAGATCAGCATCATCAGCCTCCTGTTTGGATGTTGGGTGTTCAGTAAGCCGGGTTTCAACCGGCTTTTTAATTCCCGGTTCAGGTGCTGATCGCTCGGCAGGGGCTGGATCACCCAGGCGCTTTGTTGCCGGCTTGGATGTTGATCGTTCAGTGGGCGCCGGACCATCCAAATTATCTATTAACGGTCCAGTTGCAGGCCGTTCAACAGGTTGGGTTGATGGTTTCTCCAGAGCCGTCAGGTGAAGCGGGGCGGTTGCTGTCCGAGATTTTTCGGTGTCTGTTTTGTTTTGAATTTCCGGAACACCCGCATGAGGTGAGTCATCGGGAAGATTCGATTTGAGCAGTACCAGGTTTTTCCACGCAACCGGCATTCTCAGTCTTTCATGGGCGACTCCCGCCATGAGTGCCAACGCGGCCATTGTGGTGAGTGCCGCTATAGCAAACCGGCGCGATTTCCTGGAAGGCCGGGAAATGCTTCTCTCAACACAGGAGCGAACAGTGGATCTCCCGGCTTTGGTTCGATTTTGAATAATCATCGCCAGTATACACTGATGGCAAAGATTGATTATTTTTCGCGGATACCCTCCGCTGGAACGGTATATGGCCCAAAGGGCCGGGAAAGTGAAGAGTACCGGAGCGGGTGAAACCTCACTGGATTGCCTGATCCGGAACTGGATCATCAACCGTGTGTCCTCAAAATTCAGAGGCCCCAATAAGTGATAGAGATTAATCCGGTCTGCGAAGTTGTCATGCGCCTTAAGTGTGCTTTCAAATTCTTTCTGAGCAAAAATAACTATTTGTAACAGCTTGTATTCATTCGTTTCATAGTTTAAAAATTCACGCAGGATTTCGAGGCAGAAGGGCGGGATTTTTTGCCCTTCATCAATGATCAGGATGACCGTTTTTTTTTCATCCACCCCTTTGCGAAAGATATACTGCTTTATGATCTCTTTCACCTGCCAGTCATTGGATCCGGATGGAGGTTTATCGCCTTCAAACATTTCAGCAATCGTGGCCAAAAACTCTGAGGAACTGCTGAAATGAGGGTCAAGTATCAGATGTGTTTCAGCCGCCTCATCGTTCGCGAATCCTCGAATGATCTGACGACAAAGTGTGGTTTTCCCGGTGCCGACATCACCGATAACCACATTCAGGCCTCTTCGCAGGCGGAGAGAGAGTTCCACTTTTTGAAGGCAGTTCAGGTGCTGACGGGACTGGAAAAAAAACTCCGGATCCGGCGAGTTGGAAAAGGGTTCCTTGTTTAATTTGAGGATGCTGAAGTAATCCATTATTCCGGCACAGTTTCGGGCTGGGAAGCGCTTTCTATCGGGATCGATTTATGTACTGTTTCTGCATCGCGTTCGTCAAATACCCGTTCTTTTAATATGTGAGGGGTAATGAAGATCAACAGATCGTCCATTGTATTCTTTTTGCTTGTCCCTTTGAAGAGATAACCGAGTATCGGGATATCCTTCAGCCAGGGAATCCCGGATTCCGAATCATCCACCTTTTTCTTGCTCAGCCCTCCGATGACCGTGGTCTGGCCGTCAAGCAGAACGACGTTGGTTTCAGCTTTCTTTGTGGTTATCGTGGGCTGCCCCCCCGCCAAGGGAGTGGCAAAATCAAGTTCATCGTTCTTTGTGTAGATTTTCAGGGTCAGTATTTTTCCGTCGATCACGTGTGGGGTCACTTCCAGCAGGAGCACCGCGGGTTTAAACTCTATTTTTACATCACCGTCTTCCACGGTTTGATAGGGTACTTCTTTGCCGGCTTCGATGGTCGCTTTCTGGTTGTCAAGCGTGGTAATGGACGGGCTTGAGAGAATGTTGAGTTTACCTTCTTCCTGAAGCGCCGACAGCTGGACGGTAAGAATGTTTTTGCCAACTTCTTCAAGCACGTAGCCCAGTGTCAGTCCTGTACCGGTTGCTGCGACAAGAGGGGCGGGAAAATTGACGATATTTCCGGAGTTGGGGACTGTTCCACCGGTAGCTGTGGCTGCGTTCGGTGTAATATAGTGGTTTACACCATCGCTGGTAGTGGTTTGATATAAACCGCCCCACTGGATTCCCAGATCCCGGGCTGTGCTCCGGGTTGCTTCGACAATATGGGCCTCGATCCGAATCTGAGGCGTTGGCCTGTCCAGTTCCTCGATGATCGGGATCATTCGTTCGATATCGCTGCTGATGGCCTGGATGATCAGTGAGTTGGTGTGTTCATCCACCATGACCGACCCAAGTAGTTTTCCGTCCTTGTTTGTCGTGAGGAATGTTTCAAGGCTTTCTCTAAGTTTGTCCGCCTTTGCGTAGTTGATGCGAATGATCCGGGTCAAAAAAGGCTCCGCCAGTTTTAATCCCCTCTTCTGGGCTTCTTGCTTCAGGTCTTGCTCCATGTCTTCCGCAGTCATAATGCGGATAATATCTCCTTCCCAGGCATAAGTGAGGCCATGTGTGCGCAAAAGACCACGAAAAACATGATCCCATGGGGCTTCCTTGATATTGATGTTGGCTTTACCTTTCACCTTTTCGTTGATCATGATATTTTGATTGGCGGCTCTGGCCAGAGCACGGAGAAGCACAACCACGCCGATGTCATGCATTTTCATGGTTATCTTATCAGTTGGAAGCTGCTTTTCAGGTTCAGCGGTCTCCATTTCAGGCTCGGTTTTTTCTGTTTGATCCGGTATTGGCGCTTCTTTTTTTTCCGTCAGATCAACAGAGCGTTTTTTTGTCGATGGAGAGAACCCTTTGGACGTTTCAGCCTTCACTTTCCACTTATACAAGAACGGATCTTTTTCCATTCTCTTTTTTCCGACACAGCCGGGGATCAGGATCAGAATTATGAGAGAGCAAAAAGACCATCGGGCAATTTTAGAGATACAATTCACCCGATTTATTTCTGAACCAGCTCTATTCGGTTTCGTTTTAGAAAGCCTTTTTATTGAATTCATTGATGTTTCCGATCTCAGTTGAAGGTCTTTTTATTTCAAAGTGTATGGATACTAATCCGCTTCCTCCAAAGGGAAAATAATTTCTCTATTTCCTTCTGTTGCTCCGATCACGACCTGAACGGGCGTAATTTTTTTTATATAATATTTGCCGCCTTCCAACGCTTCCCCTATTTCATATTCCATGCCGTCAATGATAGCCAGTCTTCGGCTACCGACATCGAGATATCCTGAGTAGGTGAAGTTAACTTCTTCGTGAAAAACCTCCTCTTCTTTCTCTACGGTTACCTCGGACTTTACGATCAATCCGGGCTGCAAGAGAGGGTCCTTTGGCCATTCAGTTTCAGCCCGGGATAAGAGATACGTATCATTTTCTGAAAGTTTGCTCTCTTCCAAGGTTCTGGCCAGGTCAGTCATAAAATTGTTTAATGTCTCTGCTCCCTTTTCCGGGCTTATAACATCGGTTTCGGAAGGAGAAGTAAAAAAATAAATATAACTGCCGCACGTAATGGTTAGCAGCATTAAAATGAGAATCACTCTTTCTCGTGTAGTCATTTCGGTACCGGTCTCACCATCTTAAACTAAGTTCGCTTCGCTCACAATTGGAATAATGGATAAATGGAATATTGGAATGATGGGTTTAAAGGAAAAGTGCTTTTTATATAAATATTAATTATAATGATAATAGTGGCCATACCTACAAAAATTGCAGTTAGTTCTAAATTTTTTGTAGTCCAATATCCCATTATTCCACCATTCCATCATTCCACTGCGGCGGCAAGCAGTTATGTCAAATAAATAATCTATATTTTCCGAGACGTTAAATTAGTTTCCGACGGTTTGTCGGAAAGCCAAGCATTTATCCCAGTGATAGCCAGATCCTTAGGTTGATTTCTCTCGCATCTTTCTCGGTCCGTATCTGAAACCGCTCTATGTGTTTAAGGTAGGGCAGCTCGCCCAATTGGAGAAAAAAATTTCGAAAATCAAAGAAAGCTCCTGTCATCGCGACATCCACCATCAGGTGCTCTGAATTATCGATGAGTGCTTCGACATCCGGCTGAACACTCTTGATCTCGAGATTGCTTCTTTCAGCGATTTCCTGAAAGATGGATAGAATTCTGCCGGTGTCAGCCCGGGAAAGTATTTCCTTTTTAGGTAATGTTAAACTGGCCGGCGCTTTGATTCGTGATCTTTTTAATAATTCTTGGAATACCGGATAGAGTATCTTCTGTTCATCGATTTTGGCATTGATCTTTTGGATTTCCATATCCATGTCGCCCAGAGCCTTATGATAAGGATAAATCGCCAAAAGGATGAATGCCAGTACCACCCCTCCGCATATCAACAGATAGGTGATACTCCTGGGTGGCAGTTTCGAAATTGCCATTTATTTAATTTTTCCCTGCTGAATTGGTTTTCAGCCGTTAAGGGTCATTGTTTGAGCTAAACCAGTTCCAGTTGAATGCTGAACCGCAATACTTCTTTATTATCAACGAATTCGAAGGAGCGCTTTTTCATAACGGGTTCTGTAAATATCGAAGAGCCTTTTAATTTTACCAGATAGCTGACAAGAGAAGCTTCAAAAGTCAAACGGTCTCCGAATACGATGCCTTCCAAGGTTAAAGCCCTCTTCTGTTCTTCATCCTTTTCGGCAGGAAGGCCGCCCATATTGGCATTGATACTCAGCAAATGTATATCAGGGGGCGTTATTTCAGATATTTCGCTGATTACCGCCATTGGAAAATATGTATTGCCGAATGCCTTCAATCTCTGCATTTTTTGGTTGGTCTTTGCGGCCGCCTTAATGATCAGATTTTGATCCACCTGTGGGCTGTATTTATCGATCTTCGCCTGAAGTTGATCGCGTTGGGTCTTTTTCTGATCGAATAAGTCATCCTGCCATAATAAAACACCGATACCGAGGGAAATAAGAAGTAAAAAGGCCGCAATAATAGCGCGATTTATGCGCCGCATTGTCACAGTTTTCTGTTTGTCTTTGTAAGTGAAGATGAAATTCGGGGTAAGTGATTTACTGGACAGCGCCATGCCCACTGCCGGAACAAACCCCCCGATTTCTAATGGGGTGTCGGGAAAAGTGACTTTTCCTGGAAGCGATAACCTCCGGGGAAACGGATTGATGGTATCTATGGGAAGATTCAGTTGATTTTCGATATAATCAACCATACGCTTTTGGTTGACGATCTGACCGGAGATGTATACTTTACTCACCGCTTCATCTCCAAAGTTTAAATAATAATGCTCAAAGGTTTTCTCGACCTGTCTGACAACCCTCTCCAATGCGGGGAGGACGATGTCGAAGACCGCCTCCTCGTCAAAAACAAGTCCGATGCTTTCTGATGTCAACGGTAATGTGTTATGGGTAAGACCGTGAAAAACATTTTGAGCCAGGTCTGTTTGAGCGTGCAATCTTTCCACAGAGGTTATGGTTCTGTCAGTATCCTTTACATCTGTCGATTCCAAGGAAAGTTTCGCGAAGTCGTCGTCTATTCTTTCTCTGATGGCTTCAGTCATACTTAATATGCCCGCTTTGACATCACGTGACAAAACAAGATTCCCCTTTGAGAAGATCGCGATACGTGACCAATCCCTTCCGATGAAAAGGGTGCAGACATTTTTTCCATCGATTTCGATCCAGCGGGTTCGAAAAAGATTCTGAAGCGCAAAAGGAATAATGGATATGCCGGTTAGAGGATAGCCGATTTTGGAAAAGATACGCTTGAGTTCGTTAACCTCATTCTTCGGCGCGGCATAAGACAGAACTTCTGTTTTACGGACGCCATTTTCAATGATATCGCCCAAAACCTCAAAGTCAAAAATCTGATTTTTTTCATTAAAGGAGACTTCTTTTTTATAGGTCCAATAAACGGCATTGGCGATTTGTGCCTTGGGAACTTTAGGTATTCGCAGATAACGGGTGTCCACATTGGCTGACGAGATGGGAGTCCATATTTCAACCGTTTTTGAAACATTACAAAAGCGTTTGAGCGCTGATTTTAAAAAGAGTGAAAATTGTGGGCTATCTCTTGAAATATCATGTTCATAAGGTATTTTTAAATACTTTGACAACTCTTGTTTGTTATCTGAGAAACGGTTGATTTCTACCAATCTCAAATTGTTGTAGCCAATATCTACGCCGATCGTTTTAGTCCCTCTAAAAGAAAGTACATCTTTTATCGAGAGTTTTTTCTTACCGACGGGAGAATGAGGCGGACTGACGTCATCGGGAAAGCCCGGTTCTTTATCGTTCTTTCCACGAATCAGATCAAGAAGCCTTGCAGTTGAAGAAATATCATCATGTTTTACCAAAACCGCCCCCTGTTTTTGGATAAAGAATCGACCCAAAAAAATATACTGTTTTCAGATTATTCATAACCATGGTCCGGTGGTTATAAAAAAAATACTTTAACCCATAAATATATGATTTGTCAAGATTTAAGGTTCCCATGTTTCTGTGTATGCGGATTTTTGAAATGATGAATATCCTTGCACAATGAATAGATACAAGGTACTACCTATATGGACACTATTTAGCGCGGCCAGGCGAACGCATCACCAAGCCGAACGTATCAGGAGCTGTGCACAGGCAGGCGACGGAGGCGACAAATGAAGGACAAGAATGACAAAAACAGTAAATCAATATTTATAGACAATATGCTTTTTACAGGACTCGGCCTTGCTGCGGTTTACTTGCTTCTTGAGGCCTTATTATATGCCATGTTATCCGATGGTGCTGGTTTCTTAGACCGGCTGATCGGGTGGGATTACAGCGGAATCGCAATGCGTGGGCTTGTTTTGTGCTTTTTTATGATCTTCGGTTCCCATGCACAATATACAATCAACCAGCGTAAAGAGATGGAGGAGGCGCTGAAAGAAAGCGAAAAAAAGTACAGAACTATCATAGAAAGCTCGGAAGACGGCTATTTTGAGGTCGATATCGCCGGTGCCTTTACGTACTTCAACGATTCAATGCGTAAAATCCTTGGTTATTCCAAAGATGAAATTATGGGCATAAATTTTCAACAGTTTTTCGATGAGGAGAATGCCAAAAAAGTTTCTGAAACTTTTAGTCATATTCATCAGACGGGAGAAACGATTAAAATAATAGACTGGACACTGATCCACAGGACGGGCACAGAATGTTTTGTGCAGTCGTCCGTCTCTTTAATAGAGGAAAAAGGACAGCCTGTCGGGTTCCGGGGCTTTGTAAGAGACGTTACCGAGCGCAAGAGGGCGGAGGCGTTGAAACAGGCCAAGCTGGCCGCCGAGGGTGCAAGCCGGGCCAAAAGCGAATTTCTTGCCAATATGAGCCACGAGATTCGAACCCCCTTAAACTCAATCATCGGCCTAAGCGAGCTGATGCTGGATACGGATTTGAGCCCCAGCCAGAGGGAAGATATGGATGTGGTTGTTTCGGCTGCCTATTCCCTCCTTTCTCTAATAAACGACATCCTCGATTTTTCCAAAATAGAAGCCGGAAAATTGGAGTTGGAGGAACACGACTTCGATCTGAGGGATTTTTTGGGTGAATCTTTAAAAATATTGGCAACAAGAGCCCATGAAGAACAGCTTGAGCTGGCCTGCCGGATTATGCCGGATGTTCCGGATCATATTGCCGGCGATTCTATCCGCCTTCGTCAGGTGATGCTTAATCTGGTCGGTAACGCGGTCAAATTCACAGAGGAAGGTGAGATTGTTGTGAATGTTGAACTCGATCGAATGGACGAATTCGGGGCGCATATCCACTTCTCGGTCACAGACACGGGCATCGGTATTTCAATGGATCAGCAGGAAAACATATTCGGTGCCTTTGATCAGGCAGAAAGCAGCACTTCACGCAGATTCGGCGGTACAGGTCTGGGACTGGCTGTGTCGGCCCAGTTGGTTGGACTGATGGGCGGAAAGATATGGGTGGAAAGCCAGCCCGGCCAGGGCAGCACATTTCACTTCACCGTTCGATTCGCTGTAAGACCCGATAAGAAAGACGCGGTTGATTTGCCTCCCGACGTTGATTTGAGCGGAGTGAATGTACTGGTGGTGGATGACAACGCCACGAGTCGAAAAATCATTCAGGAGATGCTGGAAGGTTGGAAGATGCCTTCGGAGACCGCTTCCGGAATGGCGGAAGCCACAGAGATTATTGCCCCGGAAGACGGCGGCAAAAAACCATTTGATTTAATTCTGATTGATTCGGATATGCCCGAATCGGATGGGTTCACCCTGGCCCGGTGGATAAATAATCAGGATGCTTTAGACACCCATATCATTATGATGCTTACACACTCACCAGGCCGCAGCCAGATTGATTTTGAAGAACTGGGCATTAAGGCAAACATTACCAAACCGATCCGATCTTCCGACTTATTGTCAGCGATAATGGTCGCCCTTGGCATTGCAAAGCCAAAAGTTGTTTTAAAGACACCTGAAAAAATAGCGGTTGATCGTCGTTCTCTGCGTATTCTCGTGGCTGAGGACACGCCGTTTAATCAGAAATTTATCCTTCGTTTACTCGAACGCTGGGGACACTATGCAGTAATAGCTGAAAACGGTCGTGAGGCGTTGGAGGCTTTATCCAAAGACGAGTTTGACCTTGTGCTAATGGATGTCCAGATGCCGGAGATGGATGATTATGACGCAACCCGGGCGATTCGCAAGTCGGAAAAACAAATTGACCGCCATATCCCGATTATCGCCATGACCGCCCACGCCATTAAAGGTGACAGGGAGCGCTGCCTGAAAGCCGGTATGGACGAATATGTATCCAAGCCCATTTCTTCGGGGATGCTTCTTAAAACGATTCAAACGCTTATACCCGGAGAAGCTCAGGAAGCTTCCGTTTCCGAAGGGACTGAAAAAACCTTTCCATCCTTTGACAGAGAGGCGTTACTCAATGCCTTTGATCATGATTGGAGCTTTTTCAAAGAGGCGGTGGGGATGTTTACCAGTGACTATCCTCCGATGGTGAATGACTTGCGCGAAGCCTTGAAAGCTGAGGACGCAGTCATATTGAGACGGACCGGCCATTCTTTAAAGGGCATGGTGGGCAATTTCCAGGGAGAAGCTGCTGCTCAGGCGGCTGCAAACTTGGAGGAAATGGGACGAAAGGGAGAATTTTCCGGCAAGGAACAGGCATTCGAAAATCTGATCAAAGAACTTGACAAGCTAGAGAAAGCCTTAATGGATTTGGCCAAAGAGGACACAACTTGAAGATACGCATTGCCGGGAAATAAGAAAATGTCTTGACATATGATTCGAGTCACAGAAACCATATCCATTGATGAGAATGAAATCCTGGAGAAATTTATCCATGCTTCAGGACCGGGCGGTCAGAATGTCAACAAAGTTGCGACGGCTGTAGAACTCCGCTTTGATGTGGCCAACTCGCCAAACTTACCTGACGACGTCCGTCAACGTCTGATTCATCTGGTTGGCCGGCGTATGACTCAAAGCGGGGTTCTGATTATCCATGCGCGTCGATTTCGCTCCCAGGAACGAAACCGGCATGACGCTGTCAACCGTCTGGTCGGGATGATCCGCAGGGCGGCTGAGAGGCCCAAACCCCGGCAAAAAACAAAGCCCACAAAGGCGGCGAAACAGCGACGTCTGGATGCCAAGCGTCGCCGAAGCGGAATCAAGCGCATGCGGCGATCTATCGAGGATTCCGGGAATCAGACCGGCGTTTGAGATTATTTCCGTATTTCTTATGACAACAACATTTAAAGATAGAGAAAAGGTCCTTGTTGGGGTCATTTCAGACACTCACGGTGTGTTGATGCCGGAGGTGGTTCAAGCACTCGAAGATGTAGATCTGATCATACACGCAGGAGATATTGGAAATCCGGAAGTGCTCGATGACCTGCGCCAAATCGCTCCGGTGGTTGCCGTTCGAGGAAATATGGATGGTGGTGAATGGGCCCTTAAATTGCCCGGGACAGAGGCCGTTGAGGTTGGCGATGCCTTGCTCTATGTTCTCCATGATAAACTTGATCTGGACCTCGATCCGTCTGCATCCGGTATTCGCGCCGTAATCAGCGGGCATACTCACCGACCATCCGCAGTGGAACATGGCGATGTACTTTTTTTAAACCCTGGGAGTTCGGCATATCCCCGGTTTAATCGCCCGGCATCCCTGGCCTTGCTTGATGTTCATGACAGTACCCTAAAACTGAAGTTTGTCAGCATTAAAATTTGACGGTATCGTAAAAAGTCTGATTTTGCTCTCTCTGTTTTAAAAATGAGTGAATGATAATGGTGCAGAACACCCAACGTGGCAAACCGGCTTTAGCCAGGGCAAACGGCATTGAAATCGCCTACGAAACGTTCGGGGATTCCAACGACCCCGCTTTAATGCTGATTATGGGCCTGGGATATCAGATGATATTCTGGGATGAGGAGTTCTGCATTCAACTGGCCGATCGGGGCTTTCATGTCATTCGGTTTGATAACCGTGATTCGGGCTTGTCGACTTGGCTGGATCATGCCGGTGTTCCGGATATTTCGGCCCTGAAGCAGTTGATTGCGCAAAGGAAGACGGTTTCTGCCCCGTATTCACTGCTTGATATGGCCGACGATGCGGTGGGATTGTTGGATGCCTTAGAGATCGAATCCGCGCATATCGTGGGGCGCTCCATGGGCGGCATGATCGGCCAGATGATGGCCATACACCATTCCGGGCGGGTCAGAACGCTGACCATCATGATGTCGTCCACAGGCGCCCCCGGGCTTCCGCCTCCTGAGCCGGAAGTGTTGTCGATCCTGCTTGAACCTGAACCCGAAGACCGGGAAGGTTTCGTTGAACACTCCGTTAAAATCTGGAAGGTCCTCAGCGGTACGGGGTTCCAGATTGATGAGACCCGTGTCCGGGAGATGGCTGATCTGTCTTATACCCGGGGAGTGAACCCTGACGGGGTTTCGCGCCAATTTGCCGCGATTATCGCAACCGGCAGCAGAAAAGAAGCCCTCAAATCCGTTACCGTGCCGACCCTCGTCATTCACGGAGATACTGATCCGCTGGTTTCCGCAGAATGCGGTATCGATATTGCCGATACAGTCTCCGGCGCAAAATTGCTCATTATCAAGGGTTTGGGACACACCCTGGCCCCGGAGACATATCCGCAGATGATCGATGCCATCTCTCGCCATGCAGTATAGAACCATATCAGTGATTTCAATAGGAAACGACAGATTTATTAATAATATAGGGAATTTATGACATATATAGATTGCGATTAAAAACCAACCTTGCCCGCTGTAAGCAGGTTAGAAAATTGCAATGAAGCGTTGTATATGCTCAATTCTAATTTGACGAATAGGAATATGTTGATAGTCCTAAAGAGAAATCCGGATTAAACTTGCTATGTCTATAAGAATGATTGCAAGTGAGCTTTATCAACTTATTCAAAAGGTGGAAAAGCTTGAGAATCAGATCCAGGACGCGCCTCTGGAAAAGCAGGAAGAACTGAAAGATCGGCTACGGAAAGTCAGGGCTGAGCGGGATCGAATGCGCCGGGTGCTTGATGGTGAAAAAGGATAGGAAAGCCGACACTAAAAAATCTTCCTTCGTTCTTTATTATTCATTATTTCCTCATCGGTAAACTTGGAAACAGCGTCCATAAAAGCTTTCACTTTGTCCAGATCTTTTCGACCGGGAACCGATTCCACGCCCGAGCTGACATCAACGGCATCCGGAACACTTTTAATGACGGCTTGGGAGACGTTCTCGGGAGACAGCCCCCCGGCAAGGATTAATGGAAATTTATCGGAAAAGCCAAACGCTTTTTCCCAATTCCACACCTGTGCATTCCCGCCCGGAAGTCTTCCCTTTCCGCATTCCACCAGAAACGCAGATGCATCATAACGAGAAGCCGCATTTAGGGATGGGTTTCTATCGATAAGGAGGGCCTTGATCACCAGGAGATTTTCTTTTCTAAGGCGGCTGACCGTCTGCGGGGATTCCTGCCCGTGGAGTTGGACGGCTTTCAGGTGGCAGCGCTCTACTTTTCCCATGATATGGCGAAAAGATTCGTTGACAAAGACACCCACGCTTTTTACATGCCGGGGAAGGGCCAGAGAAATGGCTTTTGCCATTTCTTCGGTTAGATTTCTGGGGCTTTTTGGATAAAAAACACATCCGATGGCATCGACGCCGAGGTCAACGCATCCCAGCGCCTCTTCGACCCGGGTCAGGCCGCAGATCTTGACTTGAGGTATAAATTTATTTTTGTCCATTATTCGGTTCGTCATTTCTCATAAGCGATTTTAGAAAACCCCTTGGGTTCTCCGACCGTACCAGGCTTTCACCGATCAGAAAATTTATAATTCCGGCCTGCTGGTTCGTTTTAATATCTTCCCGGCTGAGGATTCCGCTCGCCGCTACTGCGATCTGGCCGGGTTCAAAATACGATGCCAGGCGGATGGCTGTATTAATATCGGTTTTAAAGGTGCGCAGATTCCGGTTGTTGATCCCGATCAGTCTGGCGCCTGCCCATGTGGCATTCTTTAGATCTTCTTCTGAATGGACTTCCACCAGCGCATCCATTTTGAGTTCATTGCAAATGTCAAGATAGTCCCGAATCTGTTCACGTGAGAGGATGCGGGAGATCAGCAAGACGGCATCGGCTTCCAGCACCGCAGATTCATAAATCTGGTAGGAAGAGATCAAGAAATCCTTTCGAAGAACGGGCAATGTTGTGGCTTTCCGCGCGCTGGTGAAGTCTTGGAAACTGCCTTGGAAATAGGCTTGATCCGTCAGGACCGAGAGGGCGGCGGCTCCCCCCAGTTCATATTCAGAAGCCAGTGCCGCCGGGTCCAGACCCGGTCGAATAACGCCTTTAGACGGGGAGGCACGTTTGATTTCAGCGATGATATTTACTCCGAAAGGGCCGGGCGTTTTCAATTTCTTTAAAAAAGGACGCTGATTTCGTATCATAAGTGCTTGCTCGACAAGCTGTTTTTCAGGCAATCGTTTCTGTGCCGCAACAATATCTCTTTTTTTATTTTCAACGATTTTGCTTAAAATATCTTTTGCCATTATCCGTTTTCCCGGGTAAACTTGATCAGCGCTTCCAGTTTCTCCCGGGCCGCACCCTCGTCAATGGATTTTTCGGCTGCGCGAATTCCTTCTGCAAAATCCTCAGCAACGTCTGAGGCCACAAGAGCTGCAGAGGAGTTCAGCAATACAACATCCCGTTTGGGACCTTTTTCCCCCTTCAGAACACTTCGAGTGATGTCGGCATTTACTTCAGGATCACCCCCGACAAGATCCCGCGGATCCGCCTGTTTCCCAAAAAACTGTTCCGGTGAGATGTCATAGGTGCGTATCAGATCATCCTTCAGTTCGGAGACTCGTGTGGGTGCGCACACAGAGATCTCATCCAGTCCGTCGTGACCATGCACGACAAATGCGCGTTTTGCCCCCAGGAGCTTGAGGGCATGGGCAAACATCTCGGTTAATTCCGGGGCAAATACGCCCAGCAACTGGCAATTGGCACCGGCGGGGTTTGTGAGCGGTCCCAGCATGTTGAAGATGCTTCGAATCCCGACTTCCTGCCTTGCCTTGGCAGCATATCGCATTGCACCGTGAAAGAGCGGGGCGAAGAGAAAACCAATACCGATTTCCTCGACCGCCTCTTCGACAATCTCGGGCGCTGTATCGAGCTTCACTCCGAGGGTTTCGAGGAGATCAGCGCTGCCGCATCGACTCGATACCGAGCGATTACCATGCTTGGCGACCGTTACGCCGCAACCCGCGACAACCAGTGCTGTTGTAGTGGAAATGTTAAAAGTTTGAGCGCCGTCTCCGCCGGTTCCGCAGGTGTCAACGACAGTGGAAGCTGAAGTTTGAATACGCAGTGCTTTCCGACGCATGGCCCGGGCGGCTCCGGCCAGCTCCTCGAATGTTTCGCCTTTGGTGGCAAGGGCAGCCATAAACGCGGCGATCTGGGTGTCGGTAACGTTTCCTGAAAAAATTTCGGTGATCATTTGAGACATTTGAGTTTCGTTCAAGTCGTTTCCCTGGACAATGGTGTTTAGATTTTCCCGAAACATGATTGTTTTTCCTCCTTCTATTTTAAGCTTTTGAATTACTGTATTTTCTTCTGCGTGTCATTTTTTTGCTCGTTCGTACTGTCCAGAAAATTTCTGAGAAGCCGTTTCCCTACAGGTGTCATGATCGATTCCGGATGAAATTGAATACCTTCTGTTGGGTGCTCACGGTGTCTGATTCCCATAATTTCGCCATCTTCCGATTCCGAGCTTATTTCAAGGCAATCCGGGAAATCTTCCCGTGAAACGGCGAGGGAATGATAGCGCATGGCCTGAAATGGCTTTCGAATACCTTTGTAAATCGTTTTCCCGTCAGCATGAATAAAGGACGTTTTTCCATGCATGAGCCGTTTGGCGGATACCACTTTTCCTCCAAAGGCAGCGCCAATGGCCTGGTGGCCCAGACAGACGCCCAAGATAGGGACCTGTCCGGAAAAGTGCTTCACTACAGGAAGAGATAGGCCTGCGGATTCCGGCCGGCCGGGTCCCGGTGATATCACGAATCCGGAAGGGTTCCAGGAAATAAGATCTGACATCAACACAGCGTCATTCCGAATGACCTTTACCGGTGCACCGATTTGCTCCAGGTATTGAACCAGGTTGTAAGTAAAAGAATCATAATTGTCTATCATTACGATCATCGTTTTATCTCCATGCCATAATTTATTGTTGTAGTTCTTAAAAATATCTTGATTTCAAATCGGTTTTTTACTGTTTTCAAGACCAAAATAAATTCTTCATGAGAAATGCGGGCTATGCACCTTGTATAAGCTGGAGCGCTTTCTGCATTGCCATTGCTTTATTGACGACTTCCACACGTTCGCTTTCAGGATCGGAGTCCGCAACGATTCCGGCCCCTGCGCGAACAGTCAGCTTCCCGTTTTCAATGGAGGCTGTCCGGATGGTAATGGCCATGTCCATATTCCCGTGGAACGAAATATAACCGACTGCACCACCATAGGGACCTCTGGGTTCCGCTTCAAGCTCGGCGATGATCTCCATGGCCCTGACTTTGGGCGCCCCGGACAGGGTGCCGGCAGGGAAGGTGGCTCTGAGCAGGTCCCATGCATCGTATTCAGGTTTCAGGTCACAACAGATGTTGGAAACCAGGTGCATGACATGAGAATATCGCTCCACGATCATAAGATCCGTTACCTGTACTGTTCCGGTTTCCGCCACTCTTCCCAGGTCGTTTCGTCCCAGGTCTACCAGCATGAGATGTTCCGCCCGTTCTTTCTCATCCTTTAGAAGCTCGCTGGCCAGGGCTCTATCTTCCTGCTCGCTTTTTCCCCTGGGGCGGGTACCGGCAATGGGACGAAGGGTTGCAACTCTATTTTCCAGTCGTACCATGGTCTCCGGTGAAGAACCCACCAGAGCCATATCATCCAGATGAATAAAGTAAAGATAGGGCGAAGGGTTGATATACCGCTGTGCCCGGTAAAGTGTCCAGAGATCCGGTGAGGGTGAACAGATAAAGGGCTTGGAAATAACGGTTTGGATAACATCGCCTGCCCGGATATATTCTTTTATCTTTTTGACTAGAGATCTGAAAGTATCGTCTTCCCATGGTGCTTCAAGTTTAAAGTCGGTATCGTATGCGTCGGCTTTCTTCAGAGGAAGGTGCATCTCCATCTCCTCAACCAGAGTTTGCACCTTGGTGATGGCTGATTTAAAAGCCTGATTTGCATTCTGCTCTTTATCCAGGAATGATATAACGACGCCGAGCAGTGTATGCCGGATATTGTCGAATATGATGAGCTGGTCGGGTATAATGAAATGCGCGAGCGGTTTGTTTTTCGGCAGAAGATTGGGAATCGATTCAAAAAAGGAGACCATTTCATAGGTAAAATATCCGACCAATCCTCCCCAAAACCGTGGCAGTCCCGGTACCTGGGCCGGCTGATATTGCTCCATCAAGGACCGAAGGACGGAAAGCGGATCCCCGTTGTGGGGGATTTGTCTTCGGGTACTGTTTTCTATTACTTCCACGAATTGGGGGTATACCTTTACATGGATTCTGGCAGAAACCCCCAGAAAACTGTACCTTCCCCATCGTTCTCCCCCTTCAACGCTTTCGAAGAGAAAGACAGGCCCTTTGTTCTGACAAATTTTTCTTAAAAGTGAAACCGGTGTTTCCGTATCTGCCAGCATCTCGACGCATACGGGAATCACGTTATGCTGCTTGGCCAGTTTAAGAAATTGATCGTTGTCCGGAAATTGACGGATAAGCATGGAGATACCTTTTCCTTTTTTTTAAATATTGACGGTATCGTAAAAAGTCTGATTTTGCTCTCTCCATAAAAAAGGCCGCGAAAATTTTCACGGCCTTTTTAGCTTTTTAGATAAAAAAAAAGACCGTGGCTTTTAGGGGTTGCCCGCGGTCTTTAAATGTTGCTGTTTTACTCTGTAAATCAGACTGATGCGCTACCGTTGGCACGCCCCTTGATCCAAGCCTGCCACCACCAACCGAAGTGTGTTGTGTCCGTAGTTCCTTGATTATGTATTTTTAAAATTTCCATCTTTTTCCCCAAGTTGTTCGCAAGCAACCTACCTGTATTTTATGCTGTTTGTCAAGACCTTTTTCTGAGAAGTCAATCACCCTTATGAGCTTCCGAAATTTATTTTAGCTATAAGCAGTTTAAAAACCTCCCGTTCGCTGGTTTGACAATTTTGATAAGTTCTAAGCTCGCTTCGCGAAATTTACAAAACTCGGGCTTACGCCCTCAAACAGTTGCAAATTTTTACGCTTCGCTTCGCTAAGAACTTTTGAGCAAAATTGTCAAAAGGCTTCACAATGAGGTTTTGAAACCAGCTCTAAAAATATTGATATTGCCAATGGATTTTTCTTTCTCATGATGCCAAAGGTGCTTTGCGTCTTGACTTGAATTGCTGTTTTAACCTATGGATTGAAAGACAGTTCAGTAATGAAGTGCCGGATTAAAAAGAGAGGAGTGGTATTGTCAAACATGATCGCAGAGATTCTTGCCACAGGTGATGAAATCCGTTCGGGAGCGTTGATCGACAGCAATTCAGCTCATATTGCGCAACAGCTGGAGGAAGCAGGCGTTGAGGTCATCCGTCACTCTTGTACGGGTGATGATTTAGATGTTCTTGCTTCCATTCTAAGAGAGATCGGCGACCGTTCGGATATTGCCGTCGTAACCGGCGGCCTGGGCCCGACGGCGGATGACCTTTCGGCAGAAGCTGCCGCTACGGCTGCCGGGGTTGACCTTGTATTGGATAACAAGGCGCTCGGCTGGGTTGAGGAGGCTTTTGAAAAACGAAAATGGCCGATGAGTGAATCGAATAAAAAACAGGCCGTGCTGCCAGAAGGGGCTGAACCGCTTTACAACCCGGTAGGAACAGCGCCGGGATTTTTGTTAAAAATTGGCCGGTGTTCGTTTTTCTTTCTTCCCGGTGTTCCTTTTGAGATGCGGCGAATGATTTCCGATACGGTTCTTCCCCGACTCATCAAGATGCAGGGCAATCATAGAGAATTCCATCTGTCCAGAACCATTACCACATTCGGGTTGGGCGAAGCGTCAACAAACGAAAGGCTTGCCGGTTTGACAGAGAGGTTTCCGGGCATCAAGCTGGGGCTGCGCGCCAAATTTCCTGAAATCCATATCAAGTTTTATGTTTGTGGCAATGATGAGGGTGTTTTGAAAAAGATGATGGAAGAAGGGGCCGAATGGATCGCGCAAAAAATGGGTAACAACGTCATTTCTCCACAGGGTGCCTCTATGGAGGCGGTGGTGGGAAATCTCCTGAACCAAAAGAAAGCGACCGTTGCTGTGGCTGAAAGCTGTACCGGTGGTTTGGTGTCCCATTGGTTGACCAACGTACCGGGCAGTTCTGATTATTTTCTCTTTTCCGGTGTTACCTACTCAAACCAGGCCAAGATCGACGTGCTCGGCGTCTCTTCGGAAACCTTAAAGGAATTCGGCGCAGTGCATGAAGAGACCGCAAAAGAGATGGCAGACAGGGTCCGGCGAATCAGCGGCGCCACTTACGGCCTTTCGACCAGCGGTATTGCGGGACCCGGTGGCGGAACTTCGGAGAAACCCGTGGGTACGATCTGCGTCGGCCTTGCCACGCCTTCTGCTGTGGAAGGTCATTGGTTCGGGTTTCCTTTTAAAAGAAGGTCAAGAAACAAGCAGATATTTGCCATGACAGCCCTCGATTTGCTGAGACGAGAACTGATGAACGATGATTCCTGATTACGGTTCGCGTCGTAGGTTGACAAAATGAGAATTCATTTAAAAAAATGGCAAACCGACATGTTTGCCGATTTACTCGAACAGATTCCTGCATTTCCCAGGAAGGTTCTTGAGAAACGGGTGTCCGTCATTACATACGGTGATCTGGTCATGGGAGACGGTCGGTACGATAACGGAAGGGTTTCCATTTCACCTGCGATCCGGCATCCGAGGCTCTTTATTGAGAGAACGATGCACGAATGCGGCCATGGCATCGAGGAGTGGCTGGGTCAAAACGGATACAATTTGTATTCATGTAATCTTGAGCAGGTCGCAGACGGTTTTGGTCTTTCTCTGTTGTATCCGAAGATCCTTTCAGAACCTGAATTAAAAAAAATAAGAAAGATTTACAAAGGATCACTTTTTGTAGATGGTTTCCCGAGTATTGATGCTGAAAGACTCATCGCAAAGTATGTTCGTGGTTCCGAAGAGTCCATGCAGGAGAATTTTTCAAAACGCGGCGTAAAAATATCCAAGTTGCTGCGAGGTTTATTTGAAGAACAGAAGGACGGTTTTCTACGGCGGTATTCAGCGAGCTTTGTTTCTTCCTGACGTTTAAAACAATCCCTATTCCAAATGGCGTTTTGTGTTATGACCGTTATTATTTTTGGTTCTTCTCCCGATTAGTTGATACAGGGGGTCAAGGATTCGAGGAATCGAGTGTTTTTACACTTAAATCGCTCCATAGATAATCCTATATTAAACCGTGCAAACTCGTATATAAGGGCTCGTAAGAAAAAACATATGCCTATAAAAATCAACAGGTGGTCATAGCTACCGACACTTTCTTTTAGCGATATTTTTCGGCATGCGTCTGTTTTTCCCAACGATCCCTAATATACTCAAACAGTGCCCAATTTAATATAGGATCATCCATTGCGCGAATAGATCGGGCGCTATATGAAGTATTTCACTTGACTCCTCGAATCCTCGATCCCTTGAATCCTGTGAAAATCGCCAACTCTTTTGGAGAAGAGCCATATTTTTCAACTCCTTTTTTGACAGTTACTATCTATGGTTAAGAGGGTTACAACCCGACCC
>Ga0114925_10000261_pt1 | contig 21786 bp, 44 predicted proteins | sample SumtaG_2_FD_87287 | JGI IMG/M metagenome (GOLD analysis project Ga0114925, IMG submission 87287) | Deep subsurface microbial communities from Indian Ocean to uncover new lineages of life (NeLLi) - Sumatra_00607 metaG | ecosystem: Environmental > Aquatic > Marine > Oceanic > Sediment | place... | reverse complement strand
TTATATTTTCGTTGCCCACCTAATATTGGTGGAGTTGAGGTTGGTTTTGATCGTACATAGATTTTTCCTCCTACATCATGCATATCATGTAATAGTCCATCTAATCCGTGTTGATCTGGTCTCTTAGCCATTTTAGGTCTTGGAGACTTCTCGTCCCAACCTGCTTCTAATAAATTTTTATATACTAAAGGTGTTCTAAATTGGTCTATTACGATTTCTCTGTTAACGAGTTCTTGAACGCGAATACTCTTTATATCTTCGTTCCACTCTTGATAAATACATACTAAACCCATTCTTTTAGTTTGTTCTGTAAATGCGTTATTAAACAATCCGTCTTCAAGTTCTAAACTTAAATATGGATAATTAAATAACTCGTTTAAATCCCAGAAGTTAATTTCTTCTAAGACATAAATATAATCTTCATCGTAAGTAATTAATATTAAATAATGACCAGTATTTTCCCCGTTAAAATCTACTCCTCCATTGGTTGCTATTAAATCGTCTAAACAACCAAACGGGAATTTAGGAAATCTTGGATCGCCTACAATGATTAAATTGTTAAATATTCTACCGCCTCTTACTACAGCAATACAATTGTAATTCTGATCGATATACCAACTACAAGCAGAATGAGATTTCTTTTCTTGTTCTATCCATTCTTTAGTAATCCACGTAGTATCTGGCCACGGATGTGTACTTGTAAATTTAGTATTTAGATCGTGTTCTTTTATTTTTAAAGCTTTAGATTCTTCGTTAAATACGCTTCCTTGACAATCAGTACTGGCGTGTATAATATGTTTTCTTTTTGAATCTGCTATCATTGGTCTACTGTTTTTATAATATTCGTAATTAGCGTGGTGAGACATAACGTTTCCTCCTTCGTCGTATATCAGCACATCGGCTTCTCTCGAAGCTATCCTTCCTTCTGATAACACAGCTACTGATACCTCGGGACTTCCGTATATTTGTACGCGGAATTGGGTTCGTATTTTCTGTGACTTGACAAACGGATTCATTGAAAACCATTCAGCACATTGAACTAACTGGTCTGAATAAGGTGCTCTCCATACCACTTTAAAATCTAATAAACTGAAAAATATTGCTATAAACGTTAAACCTCGACTTTTTCCACCTCTTCTCGTATAATTCCATAAAGTTTCTAACGCTTCAACGGCAGTATTAATTTTAGGATTATATATTGACATAATCATATCTTCGATTTGCCAATACGTTAATTCGGTATATCTGTAATTTTGGGTAAACGTTCTTAAGAACCCCAAATAAGCGTAAAATGCAACGATGATATCTTCGTTAGTATATACCCCTAACAATTGTTTTTTGAATTGTAAACACGCTTCTGACCGTTTCATGATTAAATTTCCCATAAACTTAATTTATAACATTTATCACATAACCAATGTTCTGTAAAATCGTTATGAATTTCTGCTTGAAAAGGATCGGTACGATATTCTATATTTTCTTTGTTTCCACAATTTTCACATTCTTTCACGATTCTTTTCCCTTTTTTATTAGTGGTAGGTAGTCCTTATGAAGGCGTCTTTCTGCTGGGTTCCATCTCCCCCTATCACCTACCATTTTTACGATTCCTTTCCTTTTTTTATGAAAATGGTCATGTCAAATTCGTCCACTTGACCGTCAGTCATAGCTTTTAATTTGAGAAAATCTATACACGATTTTATCACGGATCCAGTGGGATTTCGTTCTAATTGAAACGAAAGTTCCTTTTCTAATTTTTTAATTGAAATTTGTTCTGGTGCGTCAGGAATGTCTTTTCCATACATTTGTCGAAATTCGATTAAGTATTTTTCGACAGTTGCTGGCAAAACGTCGTCAATAATTTCTATAAGTTCCGAAAGCGTTACTTCGGGATGATTTTGATAATAGGATCGAGCTTTGGTTTTTGCCGAATTTCTTGCCATAATAATAATTTATAGTGCTACAAGTAATGTAGTGAAGAATCTTTTATAAACATATTTATCATAGTATTAATAATATTAATCATATAATAAGTATTATTATAAAGAAAGGAAAACTACATTACTTGTAACATAAAAAGGTGATTTATTATGGGACATTATGAATATAGTGGAGAAGATTATGAATTTTATAATGACGATCCCGAATTAGGTTTTAAGAAAAAAAATTTAAAAATGGGTATATTTTGGGATAAAGAAATTAAAAAATGGATATGGAAAAAAATTGATGGTAGGTATTATAATAAAAATTTCCTGCAGAGGGGTTACTGCCACAATAAAAATCTGGTAAGTAATATTACCCAAAGGTATATCTACCGAAAAAAAGTATGTGCACATGTGCTAAGGAAAGTGCAATCATTATATATATATACTTTAAATTAATATAGTTTGTAAATGCTTAGCACCTTAGCACAAACAGAGGAGCTCTGCAGAAAAGCTTATAATTTATAAGTTTTATTTTTTGTGCAGAGATACTCTTCCAATTATACCAATCTGGAATTAACCCCCTGCTTCGATTCGTCTACCAAATCATAGAATTGACCATTTATTTATTTTTTCCCAATTAGTGTCTAAGCTCCAAACTTTTACGTGAACTGTTCGTTGACAATTAGAGGTTGACATAATATATACTTATTAGTATATACTTTTAAATATATACTATCCAATATATACTCTTTAGTATATAAAGGGTTAGAATAATAATATGGTTAGTAGTATGATGTTCAATAAAGAGGAAATTATCCTCTTTGAATATATATCGGTTATCGATACTATATCACGCATAGTATGGGTGCGTATGGAAACATTTAAATACTACCTTTGATATATATATATTAGTGAATAAAAAAAATGATTGATTATAAAAAGATTTTGGCTGAACTTAAGTCCATCGAGCAGAATCTCGGCAACATTAATTTTACAGACTGGGATATAGATAATAACACGCTTAAAGCGTACTACAAAATTGGGCACGCAATCGTAGACCTTGAAGAGTTTATGGATAATTTTTATAATGGTAGAACTACGGAGGGAAGATAAAAAATGGTTGATTGTAATTATTGCGAAGAAAGAAAAGCGGATTATTACGTGGAATACAAATTATATCAAGGGGCAATACACCACGATAATTTATGTATGGAGTGTATTGAGGGCCTGGTTAATAACGAAGTTATAAAAGAATTATATATGAGGAAGATTAAATAATGGACATTATTGAGGAATTATACACACACGAACTAATTGCTGACGAATACGGCCAAATAATAAACCATTGCTGCGAACAATTAGAAAGGTTAGGCTATTATATAGAAAATCCTTGGGGGTATGAAAAATGAACGAATACGATTTTGATACGGATAAACAAAAGTGGACCGTTATTAAACCTATAATAGAGAAAGTTATATTAACTCGCGAACAAAAAAGAATATTATTGGATGGATTGGTGACAGATTAAAATGGATAACGTAGAACAATACGGACATTGGTATTATATTGGCCTCGTTGGTCAAGGTATTGAAGGTATATTAGAAGAACAATATAAAAACACTTGGAATAATTTTGAATTTAAATATACAAACATTTTGGACGCTAAAATAGCGTTTTACGATAATTTATTAAAAGGAATTGATAATAAAAAATGATATGTATAACATGTGGTAAAAACGAAGCAATTAACGATTTTTATGAAGAATGTCAAGAATGTATAGAAAGATATCAAATCGAACAGAAAGAGAAGGGTTTTTCAAAAGCATTGAAAGAATTAAGCAATTTTGGAGTGTGGTTCTAAAAAATGAGCTTACAAGACATAACGACCTACTGCGACGACTGTGAAGAATTAAGAACGTTTATGTTAGTAGACGTATGGTCAACGATATTAGGCGTTGCCGAGTGCTACGAGTGCGAATATTGCGGTTATACTATAATATTAGAAGAGGGTGAGTCGAAAATATAATGTGCGAACATAACGAAGAACCTATTATAGGTTATATAATACATCGTGGAATAGAGAGAAAAACAATGAGATGTTCTGTATGTCATGAATTATGGGATTATTATCCTCAATACGAAGGAGACGATATATAATGGCGAGACATTACGAGAGTTGGGAAGAAAATATACGAATGAAAAATATAAGCGTAAATTTGTTTCCATATCAAATTAAAGCGTTAGAAAAAGTTATATACGCTGGTTATTCTCAAGGAAGATCGGCATTAATAAGAAGAATAATAGACCAATACTTACAAGGTTTTGTAAAACGAATGAAAGCGTTTGAATTGTTAACACCGGAGCAAATAAAAATAATGGGGGAATAAAAATGTGTGAAACTGTAGCTAAACAAATTTGTAGTAAATGTGGAAAAGGAATTTATAATAGAGTTATTAGTATAACAAAAGAAGGTAAAATACCAATTTGGAACAATATAATAAAAAATTGGGATAATGTAGAATATTACCATCCAATTTGTATTTTAGGTGATAATAAAAAATGATAATAGAAATTATATGGTTTATTATTTTGTCAACATTTTTGTTATTAATATTAACTTTTTGGGAGTGGTAAAAAAATGAATAGAATGATATTAATAAGCCTGAAAAGGCTCAATAGCGAACAAATAATCCAATTCTGGATTAATTATTATAAATTAAAAAGAGGAGGTAAAAGACTATGGTAGTAGGAATAATAATATTAGTATTGGTAATAATAGAGAATATATTACTCTTAAAATGGTGGGATGATTTTTAAAAATGAAAGAAGAAGATAAAATATGTCCTAATTTTGAATCCTGGAAAGAATGCTACCACACCTGTATTTATTATCCGTGTTGTAGGCTATATTATAGAGTTATGGAGGACGTAGAAGAATGAACTGGCTTGAACTGTTAGAAATAATTGATAACGAAACGTGGGAAGGAGAAGGTAAAAAATACGACGAAAACGGCAACGACATAAAAATCGGAGTCATAAAATTAAACGATATTACTAAACTATACGGAAAAAGATTAAATCGGTTATTGATAATATTAAAGGATAAGAAATTAATAAGTAAGTCGATATTATTTACGGGGGCCAATAAAGGTTGGTTTGCTACGCCTTTAGGTCATTCGGTAGTTAATTATTTAGGTGATAAAAAATAATGAAGGGATATTGTAAGTGTGGAAAAGAAATAGACGAAATAGAATATACTCAGTTTGGAATGTGTGAAAAATGTGTGGATGAAGAAGGATGTCCAGAATGCGGATATAATTGGGTGGAAGATGAACTTAATAAAAAAAACGAATATTGGCGAGGATACAAACAAGGGTATGAAGACGTTTTAGACGATTGTAAAGACGGTAATTGGGAAGAAGAACCTTATCGTATGGAAGAGGACTACGATTAATGGTTAGAGACCAACAAGAAAAAGAACTCGCCGAATCTATATTAAAAGAATGTACTCTATTAACCGATGGCGACACTGGTTTAGTTTACAGATTAATGAACGGAGTGTATAAAAAATTAACGGTTAACCAAATGGAACATTATATAACGACAGAGTTTGACGAGCAAGACATACAATACAATAGACAACGCAGAAACATCACTTTAGATTTAATTAAAACGATAACGCACGTAAATAGTAAGAGAATCGAAGAATCAACCGAAGGTACTATTAATTTAATAAACGGAGTCTATTATTTTGATAAAGTTAAACATTTTGAAATCGATTATTTCGGTAGAAAAGACGTTATGACCAACTTCAAATATCATCCCATAAACCAATATTACTCTTTTAATCAATTACCGTTAAATTACGATCCAGAAGCTAAATGTCCGAGATTTGACCAATTTATAGACGAGGTATTCGGTAAGGATAAAAGAGAAGCTATATATGAATTTATAGGGTATTTACTCATGCCTACGGTTAAATATCAGAGAGCGTTAATAATGATTGGTGAGGGTAAAAACGGTAAAACAACTTTTTTAGAAGCGTTGATTAGGTTTTTAGGTATAACAAATGTGTCTCAAATACCACTACAAGAATTAAATGGAAAATTTGCTTTATATGACTTAAAAAACAAATACGCTAATATAGTAAGCGATTTGGGAGAGAAGGGTTTAGACGATACGGGGAACGCTAAAAGAATAGTAACGGACGAATATTTATCGAGCTCTATTAAATTTGTTCAAGGTAATTTTGTTTTTCAAAATAGGTGTAAAATGTTGTATAGTTGTAACATTTTTCCAAAAACTAAGGATAAAACAAGCGCTTTTTATAGACGCTGGATCGTATATATATGCGATAATATATTTGAAGAGAATAAAGACCTTGATATAATGAAAAAAATAACTACTCCCGGAGAATTAAGCGGTTTATTTAACAGAGCTTTAGAGGGTATATATCGTTTAATAGAAAATAAAGGTTTTCCCGATACCGAAAAAGAAGTTAAAGAGTTATGGGAAGTAGAATCTAATCCGATGTTAGATTTCATTATGAATAAATGTATAAGAGAAAAAGGTTGCGAAATAAAATCGAGAGATTTATTTGACGCTTTTAACAAATGGAGAGCCGAGAAAAAATTAACAACCCTTCATTATAAAAGTATAGGCCATTGGATACGAGAGGCGGGTGTTGTAGGAATACATAAAAGAGACGACGACGAGTTAGATAAGTGGGGAAATCCTAAATGGTTTACTTTTTATCAAGATTTAAAATTAAAAGAGATAAAATTCACTACTCAACCTCAATTATCGTTGAGGGAGATAATAGAGTTAAGCACGGGTGATAAATTATGAGTGCGGATCCAGACGATTACTATCACAAACAAGCAAGAGATAAAAAAGAATGCGAACATATTTGGAAAATTAAAGAAGATAAACGATATGGTTCTTATTATCATCAATGTCAATTATGTAATAAAATATCGTACGAGTGACTATTATGAACGAAAAGAAGTTAAAAAAAAGATTAAAAAATATTACAAATCAAATAATATTTTATATAGATTATCAACTATTATTAAATGAATATTTTCAAAAAGAAATCTCTGGGCTTCGAGAATATTCCAAAAAGGTTGCTGAAGAAACTTTAGATAATTACGAATTATTAATGGGACAACAAGAACAATTGAACGAATTGAAAGAACAAATAGAAAAATTGGAGAAAAAAAGATGAACGAGTATATAGATTCGAAACGATACCACGCGATATTAAAACTTTATTTAAAGTTAGAAAAAGAAAATATGGAATTAAGAATAGTTCACGCCGAAGTTATAGAGAAATGCGTTAACGATAAAATTAAATTACAAAAAAGGTTAAAAGAATGCCAAAAAAGAAAGAGTTAGAAGGCGAGAAAGGACAAATGCCCGTTGAAGAACAGGTTAGAGGAGTAGATAAGTTATCTACTCTACACTCGAAACCTTCTAAACCAAAAAAAGAGTTAGTCTTACGATTACCAGATAAAATATTTAAAATAATAAAGAAGTTTAAAGATACCTCTGGGATACCGTACACCCATTTCATATTAAACGCTATTATATGGTATTTATTTATGAAAGGATTGATATCTTTAAAATATCTTCGGGAGGAAGAAGAATGAAGTTATTGAATAAAATAAACGCAACCACGATATTTCTATTGGTGTTTGTATTATTGGTAGTATTATTAATAATTAGGTTAGAGGGTTGTATATGATTGAAATAATATTATTATTAGCGTTTATATTATGGTTAATATATAATTATATAAAATGGAGGAAATATCATGGACAGATTAAGAAATAAAGAAGGGCGATTCGTATCCGATAAGGATAGGTATATCGCTCTGTTAGAAATAAGAATATATTGGTTATTAAAAAAACAAAAGGAAGAAATAAAATGAATGAAGAAGATATTATGGACGAAATAATAGAAGATTTAAATTATTTTGTTTATTGGGATTTAGAGCAATTAAGAGAATATTTAGATAAAACGCAAGAAAAATGGATGGTTAGAAAAGGTAATTTGGAGTTGACTGATTATTTTGACTGAAGAAGAAGCATCAGAAAAAGAAATCGATGAGGGTTTAAAAACTATTATGGAAGCTCCAGATAATAAGAAATTCGAAAATATAACTTCTACAATTAAATTCTTAACTGGGATAATATTCAATCTCAGATACGATTTAAACGAGCTTAAACTAAAATTAATAGAAGTATATAAAGGAGACGAAGAACCGATTTCAGTTAAAGAAGGAGAGAATAACACTGAAGAACTCTACAGCTAAGGTTTTATACGCTATTGGTGATTTTCACATCGGAAACCAGAATTATCGAGATAAATTATTATATAAAACGTTATTAAAAATAGCTGACGATTATAAAAGTAAATTATTGTTAATGGGAGATTATTGCGAATTTATAAACGAAAGAAGTTTTAAATACGAATCCCAAACAATGAGTCCAAAAAAACAATTTAAAATGTTTAAATTATGGTTTAAACCTTTTGCCGAATCAAATAGAATAATAGCGTGTTTAAAAGGAAATCATGAAGACCGATATTTTAACAAGTTAGATGGTCTCGAAGATTGGTGCGACCAATACAATATCAAATATAACGGTAGACATATATTCATACGCTTTGCTAATAAATATATATACGCCCACCATCCAAAGACCTCCGCTACTACTGCGGCGGGTAGGGATAGGGTATTTAAAAAAATGAGAGATATACAGGACGCCGATATATATTTATCCGGGCACTTTCATTCTTTATTTCAGGAAAACTCCTATAAATACTCAAAAAAGGGTAAATTAGCGACTTTATATTTCGGTTGTACGGGAAGCTATTTAGATTATAAAAATTCCTACGCCGAACAGAAATTATACGCTCCCGCTAAGTTGGGGTGTAAGAAGATAATTATAAAAAACAATAAAATAGAAATGGAGGATTTTATATAATGAGTGAAAAAAATAAAGCTTCTGTATGGGAAATATCAAATGCAGAAAGGATTTCTGAGCTGGAAAAGAAACAATCTGATATAAGAAGTAAAATATTAAATATTAAACCTAATAACGAACTCTTTATTAAAATAATGCGAATGCAACAACAAATAGACAAACTTCGATTGAAGTTAGAGAACTCACCGAGTAATTTTAACTTAAAGAATCAAATAGCCGAGCTGAAAGAAGATTATAAGAGAAATTCAAATATTATTGATGCAATGGTAATTAAACAGTTGAATTTAGAAAAAGTCCTGCGGGAGTTCCTAATAGCGTATAAAGAAGTTAATATGGAAAGAGAACATAATGGGTGTCTATATTCTATTGCTGTACGAGAATTATTAGAGAAGCTCGACGGTGAGACTGAAACCAGTAAGACGGAAAAAAAAGACGATCACGAACACCAATTCGAAATAAGTGCTGGGTTTGAGATTTGTAGTTTATGTGGGCATATATCACCTAAAAGGATAAAAGATTCGGGGGGCGAGAAAGAGTCTTTGAACGAAAGAGGGGACGTCGCTAACGATTTTAGATACGCTTCTCACGAAGACGACTCGAAACTGCCCGAATACGAATTTATATCTAAAATAGATATGATTGATTATTTGAAGAGACATGGTTATATAATAAAGAAGAGAGAGAACGAATACGACAAAAATAATGTTCATGTTCCTTCATATTTAAAAGGTTATGAAGACGCAAGCTCTGAGTTTGTGGACGATTTAGAAGGAGACCTTACAAGAGATAAATTATATAGAAAGTGGGTAGAGTAAATTATAAGTTTTGAAAAAAATTGTTGGTTTTGTAAATATAAATATTGGTGGGGTAGTAGACCCCGAGTATGTACTTTATGTGACGATAATTATAATAATTTTGAATTAGAAGAGGATGGAGAGATAAAATGAAGTATAGTTATAGAAGTAGAGCGGCCTGTTATAGAGACTTTTATTTTACGATGGAAGAATGTCGGGATTGTTATTACCTGACGAAATGTATCGAACTTGGCCCGGCACCAAAAGAGTGGAGACAGAGTTTAGAAGATGAATAAATTAAAAGAATTAATTGATTATAAAATCAGAACATATAAAGCTAAAATAAGGTATAATAGATATATAAAAATAAGAGAGGAGAGACTAAAACGAATAAACTAAAAGAATTACAAATAGAATATTTAAAAGAAATAGCGAGATATAGAAAAGAAAATCCCGTTTCTGAAATGGATAAACATTCTAAAGAATTCTGGGATAAAGCAATGAAAATTAATAATAGAGAATATATGTATATACGGAAGAAAAAGTGGTGGCAAAAATGAAGTGTGAATTATGTAGAAAAGAAGTTGATTATAGTTATTTTGTCAGATATCCCGATGATAATTTAGAAGCGTGTTATGAAATTTATGAAGTGTGTCATTTATGTTATATAAAATATAAAAAGGAGGTATAAATAATGAGAAAGAAAACAAAAAATATCATTAGAAATATGATAAATAAAAGAATAGGATATACAAACGATTACTGGGATAAAAGGATGACCAGATGGATGAAATCTGAAATTTCAGCATTAGATAGAAGAATTACACAATTAGAAGGAGGTAAATAGAATGAAATGTCAAAAAGGAGATTGTAATAAAGAAGCAATTAACCATTTCAAAGTTCCTGCTTGGGATTTGGAAATAATATTATGTGACGAACATTTTGATTTTGTATTGGAGGAATACCAGAGAATATATGAAGGAGGTGAAAAATGAATGGACGAGAAACAGTTTTTTGAACGGTTTGATAAAAAGTTTGAATCGTTTGGATTGTTATTAGGAGAACTTATTGATAAAGTTGATAAAACATTAGAATGGATTGATACCCGAAAAGTAGTTGAGAAAACGCTTGTAGATTTTTCTGAAGAACCTAAGGCCAAGACAGCGAGTAGTAAATATATAGTTCGTTGGAACGGAGAAGACTACACTTACACTAAAACTAAAATGTGTAAATATTGTGGTCAACATTACGTAGGTTGGAAATCTTCGTATACTAAAGGAGATAGACCAATAGCGATTGACCTCGAAGGAGAAGTTTTAGGCGAAGGTTGTCCAAGATATAATTAATTTTTTTTTAATCTTTTTTTTTTTGAATAATTATTCAGTGCTAAGGTGCTAAGCATTTTTATTCTATTATATATATATATTATAAATCTTTATAATTAAGAAATACTTAGCACCTGTGCACATACAAAAAAACTATACCTACACATAGGTATAATTAAAAGTTTAATTATTATTCTTTTTTTTGTTTTAAACTCGTAAGAAATGTTGCTAAGGTAACCATAGTTGCTGCTATATTACCTGTTATTAATAATATTGGTATTGCTTCCAATAACACTATTATTCCCGTAAAAATTAATTTTCCCACACCAATTTCAAAATCGCTGTTTATATATATATTCTTTTTAGCTAACTTATTCCATTTTTCTATTAATCCCATTATATTAACCTCCTAACCCCACATTGTAAGGGGTTGAAGTTAGTTTATCTGATAAACTTTTATGTGCTAATCTGGTTGATAAAATAATAGCTTTTATAATCTTTTCGTCCCAATCAGTTTCTCCAAACCCTGCATATATAACAGTTTCTATACCAGTTTTACCACGCCTTCTTCTGCTTATCATCCTTATTTTATAATCAGTTGCTCCTATTGTAGGTCGTGCCATAGTAATATTCACGTAAGTTCCCATTTGTAAAGCTGCTTGAACACCATTAAGCGGTATTCGAATTGAGGGTCGTTTGTCTTTTAATAAGGCTAATTGTGTATCGGCGATTTCTTGCGCTTCAACGTCTGTCCAAATATTATCGTCTATAATCTGAACAGAATTTTCTCCTACTACTGAAGGATCAACAGCACTCGCCTTAATATTTGAAACGGTTTTTGTTGTACTATCAATACTCGTTTTACCCCAGACGTATACGTATTTAACCTGATTACATTGATCCTCAAATTCCCAATTATGGTCGTAATCAGTTTGATCTAACGTAACTCCTGAATCTTCAAAATCAGCTTTCTTGGCGAGTTTTATCCTATTATTAGGATAATCTTCCATCCATTCTGCTCCTTCAAGAAGTAGAACAGACTTTAGGGGTTCGATACAATGTTTACCTTTAAATATACGAGCCATATATTTTGACCAAAGTTTTGGAGTTTGATAAGTTACTTCTACGTACATAGTTTCTATATAATGAAAATTGTCTGCATTCGGTGTAATACCTGTCACTTTAACTTCTAAACTATCTAAATCGGTTTGCGTTCCAGATAAACCAGCCCAAGTTACTGACTTCCAAGTATAAGCATCTGCTAATATAGTTGTTTTTCCTCCCTGCCAACCATCCAAATCTATATCCCACGTTAAATTAACGGCTGGAGTACCAGCAGATTTTTTTATATAACAATGGACCGTTATTTCTGTAACTTCTACTACATTTGGAAGATTTTCCATTTTAAAAATACTTACTGCGTTTGCTGGAACTATACTTCCATCGTCTGCCCATAAATACCAACCATCTCCATCTACGTCTGGATATTCGTCGGTTGGTTCGTGAGGAGTTGCTCCACCTCCATTTGCAGACCATTCGTTTGTTGCTCCAGCTCCGTTAGGAATTAAATAAGCACTGGCTTCTTTATTACCATAATCGCAAATAATATCTATATTTAACCCAGAATCACTTGCTACATCTTGAATTATCTTTTGAGTATTTTGACCGATTTGAAAAGCATCTTCGTCAACAGTTAAACCCATTTCGTCCCAAAACTCTACTGAAGCAACTTCTACGTAAGAACCATCTCCATCAATACCGCTTCCCGTTATTTTTCTCATAATTGGTTCAACATCGTCAGCATTATATTGAGGTGTTATTTGTATGAAGTCTAAATCAATAGTGACGTAAGAGGGAACGTTTGAGAGGTCAGTTTCGAATCTCATATATAATCTAAAACCACTTAAATGATCGTAATCAGCACCGACTTTATCAAAATAATGTTGTAATTCAGCGTCAATACCTCGAAGTATATATTCGTTTCCAGTTCCGCCGTTGGCTGTTGAAACAGCTTGACACCACTGAGTAGTCCACGTACCAGAACCTTCCCTTCTAAAATTAATATTTGATCCTGGTATATCTTCCCATTTACTCGTATCGTTATTATAAATTTGAAAATAGCTTTCAACAGTTGTATATGTTAAATACGATTCGTTATAACATCGTAATCTATAATTCCATTCTATTTTAATGGATTTTAAATATTCTGAATCCGCTATAACTACTCCTTCTATAACTGGAGTTGTATATACTTTATTAATGTTACGCCTTATATTATCTACATCCCAAGTTATAATATATTTATCCCCATCGTCAAAACCATTAGTATGTACGTGATTTCCTGCTGTTGTAATATGAAACAAATCTCCAGTTGTCGTTATTGATTCGGCGTCCCATGTTTCAGTCCCATAACCTGCCGTAGTATCCTTTATTAATAATCCTACGTCTCTCTCGTTAGAAGTCCAATAATCATTTTCCCATCCAGTAAAATCTACTAAATCTCCATCTTGTAAATATAATTTACTACTATGTTCTAAAGCTGGAGTCCCTACAACAAAACCTTCTTCTAAAACATACGATTCTTCTTCGTCTGTTCCAAAAGAATTTCTATTAAGGTGTATTCCTATTCCCGAAAGGTCTAATATTAAATCTTTAGAGTGAAATCTTTTATTGGTTAATATTCCTCTGAATATTATATTACAATCTTTTGCTCTATTTTGAGTATCGTCGGTAATAATCATTTCTGTTAAATCTCTCGGTTGCCAAGTAGAATATAACCCCCCTTCAAAATCTCTAAGAGTTACCGAACACGATCCATATATATTATTTCTCGTAGTTATATCTGGAAAATCTATAATTGCCGACACTCTCATCCAATCCCAATCTTGTAGGTTATCGCCTACGGTATAATCGGTATCCCAAGAGTATCCAAAAGCGTCAAAATAAACGTAATATCCGCTATCTACAGCGTCAGTATATATTTGGATTCGGTCTATTGTAGTAGCAACGTTTTGAAATCCTGCTGCCGCTTGGTATTGAAGGCCATCGATCCATATTTCGTAAGTATCTGGCGTACAATCAAAAATTAGTTTTATGTGGTACCAAGTGTTATCAAGTGCTACAAGACCAACATCGTTCCATATCCCATCGTTGTATTGAAATTTATCGGCTTCTATTTTTATATAAACAGAATTTGCGTCGTCCTGATTATCGCCATGAAACAGCACTCGATTTGCTGCGTCAGTTATTTGTAGCCAAAATTCAATAGTTCCACTCGTTTGCCCAGAAACAAAATCGTGAGTAAGGATTATTTGGGCTGCTCCATCGTTATCGTAAAGTTCCAAAACCTTTTTATGACCGTCCTCTAAAGCAATAATTTTAACAGTATAATTGGCTCCTACTACAGCCTCGTCAACCCAAACAATATCCGTTCCACTCGTATCGTCTTCCTCGTCCTTAAAACTATACGTTCCAGGATAGTGACCGTCTTCCTTGTAATATATTCTCATCTTTATAACCTTATGAAGGAACCTAACATAGAACTAACTCCATGTAATCCCATCCATACCCCTCTCATTTGTCTTGATAAATCGTCTTGATTAGATACTAAAGCATATACCCTTATCATTGCTGTTGCTAAACTTGCCGACATTACTCCAGCTTGTACCCATCCAGCAGGCCCTTTACCCAACTCTAAAGCTACAAATGCTTGATAAACTCCTATTGCTGATATTAATATTTGGTAGCTCGTCCTAAACACTTCAGTCATACCAGTCCCCATAACTCTCGCCATACCAGCCATTAACATATAACCAGTTCTGGCAGTAGTCATTATATCGTTAAAACTTCTTTTGGTAGCTTGTTCGTTAGCTTCTATAATCGTTCCTATTTTAACGTTATTTGCTCTTAATTCAGCTTGTTTAGCTCTTAATTCAGCGTCTTCTAAATATACCTCGATAGACAGTTGAATTCCCGCCATATTACTTATACCCCCGCTTTGAAATGATCTGTGAAGTCGCCGTCAGCACCGTCGTATTCCGCTAACCAATTAGCTGAATATTCTACCTTTTCTGCTAACATAGCACACACAGAATTATAATGACCTTTGTTTCTATGACCAGTTTTCCTATGATTAACCAATCTACAATTAGTAAACGTTCCTAATATATAATGAGTTCTATCGTGCTTCCATAATTTAATGGTCATTACTGTTGCTGCTTTTCTATCGATATAATCGTCCCATGTTTCCGTTGTTTCAAAAACTGCGTTAAGTATTATTTCTACTGGTTTATATTTATACGTATATACCGTTTGAGTAACCCCAGCATCAGAATCTACAGATTCGTATTCTTGAGGTTGACTCCATTCCGCTTTCCATACTCCAGCAATAGAATGATTATGACCACCAACATCCCAGACTATTTCTGGATTACCTTCGTAAGTTCCAGTTATTTCGTTTGCCGCTTCTCCCGCTGGTTTTAAAGGAGCAGTCGTTAAATGACTTCTATCTCCTTGATCTTCTATTGATTGCCACGCGAAAGTAGCTTCAACCATAAGTTCTTTACCTCTCTCAGCTTTACTCATTAATCCTACACAATAACACCCCACCGCTTGAGTAAGCATGGGATTAGTCCCACTTCCCTCTTCGTGTCTAATTGTTAGGGGGGAAGTAAGTCCCGTTTCTAAAGCTACTACGGTCATTGGTGTTGCCGTTGCGGGTTTCTTTAATATCCAACTATAAGGTTGTACGCTCGTTGGTAAAAACACGTGGCTAAAAGTAGGATATTCCGTATTCAAATCTGTAAGACTTGGAGTCCTTACTGAGTAAACCCAATGAGCATCGCTGGCATTTTCTACAAAAGCAGTATTCCAATCGCCACATTCTTCGTTATATTCTCCAAAATAATAACACGTTGTATCAATAGCTACTATTTCAGCGGTTCCTGGAACTGTTTCGTAAGCCCAACAATATCTACTTGTTTTATTTGCTACTACCATTTTAACTCGTCACCCATTCTACATCTATCCATAAATCTTGATTCCACCTTCCATTTATTTCTACGAAACTACGACCACTATAAACATATTTAAGATTACACATAGTTGCCACATTGGTTAATCCAGCTCTACTTGTATTATATAAATGAAATCCATCTATAATTTCGTTTATTATTGCCGTCATAGTTTCTTCTGTTTCCATACTTAATTTTAATAAATATCTTTTTTTATAAAATTTATTATCTGTATTAAGAGTTTCGCCAGGATATATCAAACATTTTTTCCCTAATAATATCATAGCGATATTTCTTGTATCTTTAAAATTATCAACTATTAAATCAGTTGTAATCTCTTCTATTAATCTTACCAAATATTCTAATTCGCTATCAACTGCCATTATTTAACCTCAATTTGTATTTTACCCCTAATATCTTTCATTAATTTTCCTCTTCCAGTAAAAAATTCGTCTATTGCTCTATGAATTATAAACGTTAATCTATCTAAAGTAAATGTTATAAACTTATCCCAAAAACTCCCAATAGCTAAAGGATCGTATAACCAAACTTCTCCGTTATAACCATAATATTCAGCCCAACCCATTTCTCCAAAATGTCTAACCTGAGAAGTAGACATAAGATTAAGTTCTGTCATATAATCAACAAAAGAACCTATTTCTAATTTTAATATTCCATTTTGTATTGTTGAAAGTTCTAAATGATTTATCATCAAATCTCTTAATTGACCAGTTCTTTTAGGAACTTTTGAATTAATCCATTGTATTAATTCAACTTTTATCTCGTCTAAAATATAATATAACATATCATCAAAAATAAGTAATATATCAGGATATAATACTAAATTAGATTTTGCTAAATATTTTATTATAGGAACTTGAACAAATACCATTACCGATCTGCCCCAGACATGGGGATAGCGTCGACACCAGAATCGTATCCTAAAAACATTCTTAATATGTTTCTTATACTTATTATATATGTATCTGATATTGGACTATTTGTTGCGTGTATCTGCATACTTAACGACATTAAATGAGCTGCTATAATTGTAGTAGCTACTTCTACTCCGTCAGTAATAGTTTGGGCTCCAGTTACTCCTAAATAACTATTAACCATTTTTTCTGCTATAGTCACTTTAGCCATTACAACTGCTTCTATATAGACCGCGTTATTAGCATCGTAATCTATTCCTGTATAAGCTTCTAAATCATCGCCAGTGATATATTGGTATTCACTGACCTCTGAATATGCTGCCATTTTTCCATCTCTTATTTATTTAATTTTCATTTGTTAAATCTATATTTAGATAATCAAATAACCAATAATCAAAAGCTATTGAAAATTTGATGTTTCCATTCGGTTCTAAATACATTATATTTCCTATGTTAATCGGTTCCAATTCTTTCAATTTTTTACTCCTCCGTACTGTTTTTATTTTAAACAATCTTTCTGAAGCTTCTTCTCTATTCCAGACATTACTTTTTTCACCGTTTTTGTTTCACCTATGTGCAACCGATGTTTGATCGGTAAGTAATGCCAATGAGTAAGATAATTTAAAAAATCTTCATCCAATTTATTCAACTTCCCAATTTTTAATCTTACGGATAAGGTATCTCTCTAACTTAACAAGATTTAAATAAAGAAATTTTATTGTCCATCTTACTATACCTTTTAACGTTCTTTTTAAGAATCTAACTAATTTCTTACTGTCAATTTTAAAATCTCTGACTATCCAAAATATAGCGTTTCTTACTCCAACGTTATAATAATTTCCGTTTTCTTTAACAATTTTTATCATAATTTTTTTCCTCCATTTTATTTAATTAATAAGTATTAAAAAAGTTTATACTCCACTTCTGGAGTGTTAATTAAAATTATTATCCTCTTCTTGCTTCTAAATAATGAATCTGGATATACATATCGTCTACGTTAGTATTGTCTAATGTAAGAATCTTAACAGTGACGTCTGTCGCTGGTTCTAATTCTATACACGGTTGCCAATCTAATTGATCTTGATATATTAAATCTATTATTACTGGTAATGCTGCTGCGTTTGTATTCTGAGCTTTTGGAGTAAACGTAACTTGAATTTCGTTACCTTGTGCTTTAGCGTCTGTGCTTTCCCATGATGCCTTAGCTATGATCTTTCCTAAGAAACATCTTGCATAAGCTGCATCTGTTGAGAAATAATTTGGTGAACTGTTATAATGTTGAGTCTTTGAAATAGTTCCATATACTGCTGTTGCTCCTGCGTTCTCAATTATAATTGCTTTTGTATCAAGTACTACTTGACCACAATACATTTGTCGAACTCTCCAAAAATCGCTGGTATCATACGTTTGATATTGCATTATATCGTCAACTGCTCCTGCGTGTGAAGCATTTGTAAGCGTTAAAACTGTTGGTGTAGCTGCCGTATTTGATATAATCAAATTTGGTAATTCTGCTATACCAGCTCCTAATCGTGTTATCATATACTTTCCAGCGTGTTGATTTTCTGTTGCCACTAAAGTCATAGTCACTGTATTAGTTCCTTCTCCAGCCGTGCAAGTATCGTAAACATCTTCGTTTCCTAACGGAGCGTTTATTGCTGTAGTTGCATCGTCATTTATCAAATGTAAGATCGGTCCTTTAATCACTCCTGCTGAAGTCTGATATGTCACCCATAAACTTTCTAACGCTTGAGTAACATCTGCTACTACCGTTGATACGAATGGATTCGTTTGTGCTATTACAAATGCTATCGTTTGATCGCTTGGTTCTAAAGCTGCTGCTGTGTCGGTCATCACTTGAAATCCATCAAAAATAATTTCGTTTACACCTTTTTTATGATATGAACTAAAGTATTTCTTCATAGATTCGTAGTCTTCCCATTTTCTGTCAGCCTCAATTCTTCGCATACCTCTTGTTACTGCTGATACCATTTTAAACCGCCGTTAATCCTAATGGTAAAACATTCGTGATTATCCATACTCCGTCTTGATCTGCATGATGTGCTTGTGGTGTAATAACTGCTGGATCTGCTGCTGTATTAGTTGCTATAGTAACATATGCCATTCGGTTGTTTACATCGTCACCAACATAAATCATATAACATCCAGCTAATAAATCTTCTACTGCGTTTGCTCCTGAACCTGGGTCTCTATCCGTGTTAAAAGCTGTCATTGTCATATCTGTACCGTCAGTGGCTACTATATCGAGTGTATACCACATAGGTATCCATTCTTGTCCACATTGTGCACATAAGCCAACTAATCCCATTACAGGATTATCAGATTCTATCATCAATGCTTTATAAGTGTCGTCGTCAATATCAATTGGATCGTCCATCAAGTTGCTGAGCATTATTTCTACTCCGCCACAATGAGGACAAACTATCTTAGTCGCGTCTGTGACATGTGCACTAACCGCTCCCTCTGGTTTTATTGCCATGTTTTAGTCACCTTAGAAGGTTAATTGTTCAGTTATATTAATCGCTTGACCGTTAAAAACACATACTCTACCACGATAACCGTATAATTGATCTACGTGTAGCATATGTTGTTCTTCACCGATAAGTGAAAATCCACGTGAAACTACTCTTGCAAGCCATTTCTTGTCTGGAACGAATATTAATATTCGACCGTGAGTACCTAAAGTATCGCCAAGTGAAGTTCCGTTTGCTGATGCCCATGCAACCGTACCGTCTCCAGCTTCACCTAAAATCTTATCAGTTATAATAACTTGTCCGATTTTTCTTCCGTGAACCCCACCACTAATGAACTGTCTATCAATGAAATCCCATTCAACCATATCTTGGTATATTCGATTTGGGTCTTGCGCTTCTGCTATAACTTTTTCAGCTATATACATTACCATATCTGGTCCTTTTTGTCTCATTGCTAAAGGAATGTCTTCAATCATTGATTTGATAACGTGCCAAATTTCTCCTTTTACGGAGCAATCGTGCCCAGTAGCTTCTGTTAAATCAATTAATGGAGTTAATTGTCCTAAGAACCCTTCTTGGAGTTGAAATCCTTGATTGTTCTTTGGTCCGTGAAACATACCTTCGTCAATTTCGTGTACTAATTCTTCAATTTCCGCTGCGTGTTTATCTGCTATTAGAGATTCTCCGAAATTTGCTATATCTTGGTTTCTGATCTGAATTAAACCTTGATATCTTGGTAATTCGAAAACTTCGTGATCGTGTCTAACTTGCATCTTTTCGCCAGCTTCAACCCATTCGAGACCTGCTGTAACACCACCCGCTTCCGCAAAAACTACGTGAGTATATTGTTTAGCGTCTGGTACTTCAGTTATTATTAAGGGGATTGCGTTTGCTGCTGCTGATTCTAACCAATAATTAGCTGCCTTTTTAGTGATAGCCATGTATTGTTTATCGTCAAAAACTGCGTTATAATAAGTCATTTTCTAATCGCCTTAGTTAGGTCCCCATATCATGGTTGCGAATCGACTTGTGTCTTCGATTGGCTTGTAAGCTCTACAAACTGCTAACGTTTCTACTTCGGTTAAAACTCCTAATGTAAGATTGCCGTCTGTGCCACCATATACAAATGGTACGCCCGCTGCTTTATCAGCTGCTGGATCTGCTATTGCTACGTTATATAATCTACCTGCTTTTGGGATAACTATTTCTACCAATTTGCCGTCGCCAACTGCTGTGTCGCAATCTACGTCGTATCTTGGCAATAATATTCCCATAGGTTCTTCGAACGTCGCAATAAGAACACCATCAATATCTCCTTCAGTTGCTCCAGTCGTACTTACAACGCCTACCGTATTTCCTGCTTTTAATGATCCATCTGCTTTTGCTGTAATTATTGTTTCTCCTGCTCTGCCCTCTACACAAACTATTCCGCCTAAAGCGGACAATTTTACTGCGAGGACTCCTTTGTATGCCATAATATCTACCTTTTTTTATATTTAGGGTAGTACCCTACTAAGCGTACGTTTATACACCCTTTATTTTATATTATCTCTTCAAACCAATTTCTCTTGACTACCGAGATATTTGCTTGTGGTTTATCCACAATCTTACCCTTGCTTGGTACTTTTCGCGTTGCTTTTAATTTCTCTTCCACCGCGTCAGCAATTTGTTTGTCAAGTTCTTCTTGGGTTAAAGTGATTTCTTCTTCTACGGTTTCATCTTCTTCGGGTTCTGGTTCATCTTCCATTTTCGTAATGTATAATTCAATCTTCTCATCTGGTTTACTGTCTTCTTGGATTTCCTCTTCTGGAACTTCCTTTTCATCCTCTTGGGATTCTGGTAAGCCATCTATGAGTTTCATTACGTCTTCGTGAGAATAACCTTTTTCCTTCAGATAATCTAATAATTTAGGCAAATTTTTTCACTTCCTTTTGTTTTTTATTAAAATGGTCGTTCTTGAACTGATCTTCAGCTCCTTGTTCAATTTCAGCGTCCTCCATAGCTTCCTCTTCGATGTAAGGTACTACCTCAGTAACTACCTTTCCCCATCTCATTTTAACTAATTGGATTATAGCTTGTTTAAACTGCCCAAATATATACCGCTTTTTTTTAGTAACTTTTGCTTCGTCACTAAATCCTTCTTGGAAAACTCCGCCACCGTCTTTTTCGCCTCTATAAAAAGCGGTTGGCAATCTTGTTGCTCCTGCTAACACGCTTATTGTATCACTTAATGCTAAACTGGTGAATTCTGGATGTTCAGGATAATGGAACACTATATCTTCTAAAACATTTGCTTTAGCTCCAATACCTTGTCC
>Ga0114925_10000260_pt1 | contig 21889 bp, 33 predicted proteins | sample SumtaG_2_FD_87287 | JGI IMG/M metagenome (GOLD analysis project Ga0114925, IMG submission 87287) | Deep subsurface microbial communities from Indian Ocean to uncover new lineages of life (NeLLi) - Sumatra_00607 metaG | ecosystem: Environmental > Aquatic > Marine > Oceanic > Sediment | place... | reverse complement strand
TATCATTATTTATTTTATAAAATAATTCTTGATCCAATGTTTTGTGGGTGTGTGGGTCTAAAGTATATTTAATAGTTAATCCTTCGGTTGGAATACTTTCATTTTTAACACATTCAGTGGCAATTTCTAAAACTTTATCTAAATTCATCTAAAAAATATTTTTTAACCTACGTATAAATCTGACCCAGCGTGAAATCTTCATTTTCGGGATTTTATTCCCATTATTTTTAATTTTTTCACCCAACCCCTTTTTAATTTGGTTAATAAACTGTTCTTTTTTTAATTGGGTTATCTCTTTATCTAACTCAATTAAATTTTCTTCTTTTTTAATTGGATCCATATTACAATAATAGTTAAAAAATTCTAACTAGTGAAGAATAGAGGGTAGGAAATAATGGTTTAGGTAAAGTTTCCATATTAAACCATCCCCAATCATCATTTTCATGATCTAATTTACATTCATATTCTTTAGGACAATAACCTAAGTAAAAATCAAAATCACAAATATCTATTTGTTTCTCAAAAAATTCATATTTTATATCGGTAGAGTCTATTTGGGTTTCTTCTTTTAATTCTCTTTTAACCGTTTCTAGGGTACTTTCATCTCCCTCAACTCCCCCTGACACTATAGACCATGTTTTAGGGTAAGTAGCTTCTTTACATCTTTCCAATAATAAAAAATTATTAGTTTCTTCACATATCAATAAAACTCCTCCGTACTTATTCATTTTTATTTTTTTATTACCCAATATGTTTTAGCATAATTAGTAGGGTCAATGGGATTACCCTTATTATCTTTTTTAAATTCAAAATGTAAATGAGGACCTGTACTACTACCTGCACCTACACTATGTTTAGCACCTCCAGTTAATGCCACTATTTGCCCCGCACTAATCTGATCCCCCTTATTCACTTTTAAATTACTGATATGACAAAATCTTATAGAATTGCCGTCTACCATTTCAATCTTTAATGTTCCACCACAAGCATTATTCCTTATTTTCGCATCCCTAACTATACCTTTTTTAAGTATTACTAATGGAGAGCCTTGAGGTACGCTATAATCATTACCCCAATGCATTTGTTTTTTTCTTTTTATTGGGTGTATACGCATCCCATATTTACTCGATAGGTGAGGGGAATATATAGTAGTTAAATCTATTTCTTCTTCTTTACTCTCTTCTTTTTCATCCTCTTTTTCAATTTCTACATCATCTGGTGTAGTATCAAAAGTTATTGAGTTGTAGTCAGTATCAGTAACATGCCCACCCTCGGGATAATTTTCTTTACTAAATGCTTCTTGTGCCCACTGAGTAATTTTTTCCCATTCACCATCATCAACATTACTTTTATCAAAAATAATTTCCCCATCATTTATATCTATCACTTTTAATTCTTTATTAAACATTGCTTTAAACATTGCTTGAGTAGATCCTACTTCACCCTCTAACTCACCTAAATCTACTCCCTTAATCCATTGTTCATCCAACAATTTAAATCTCTTATTGGTAACACTCTTAAAAATACTTTTAATATCCTCCAACTTAATTTCCTCATTATAAGGTATTTGTATATCCAGAAATAAATTCTCTATAATGTCGTCTTTTAATTCTATTTCAAAATCATAATTTTTATCTTTTCCCTTAATCGTATTAATAGTTATATTATTAATAGGTAATTTTTTATAAAAATTATTTCTATAAATTTTTCTATTTAATTGTGTTTCACTTATAATTTCTTCAGTGGATAAAGGAATATTTAATAACATTTTATCCATTATAAATGTTGACCATTGGTCAATCATTTTATTTTTAGATTGTTGTTCCCTTATAATACTCTTATATTGACTTTCCTTTACTATTAGACGCATTTTATCTATATTTCTTTATAATAAATATCAATAAAAAATTAATAAAATAAATGAAATGGAGATATTATTAATAATTTTAGTAACATATGGGATATCCAATATTATAGTTTATGGTTCCATCTTTGAGAAATTAAGAGACTACGCTATGGCATTCAGTCCTAATTTTTTTGGTAAACTTTTAACTTGTATGATGTGTACCCCATTTTGGGTAGGATTTTTCCTAACTTTAGGATCTTTTATAAGTGGGTATGATCAATTCTCCCCATTTTATAATGTGGGGTTGGATAACATCTATCTATGTTTATTTTTAGATGCTTGTTTGTTATCAGGAACCACTTTTATTATTCATACACTTCAAGAATATTTTGAGGTATAAAAAAAGAGGAATTAATTTTCCTCTTTTTCTAAAACTTTTTCTGTTTTTTCCTCTTTGGGTGGTAATTCCACACCATTTTTAGAATGTCTACTAGTGGTATTTAAATTCAAATCCTCTAAGGTAGGTTCAGGTAGGGTTTCAAAAACGAACTTTAATTTTTCTAACTCACTTAAAGGTTTATTAGTAAATAAAGTTTTTAATTCTTCAATCTTTGCCCTTAATAAAACCAATTTGTTTTCTTTTTCGACATTAACTTCGATAACATGTTCTGCATGTTCAAATACGACATCAATAGTATCACTAGGGTTTTTTGGGTGCAACATGAAATAATTAGAATTTTCTCTACTAGGTTTATAGGTAACACTATTAGATTCAAATATATTCCACCCTTCTTTTAACACCATATCCACTACTGGTAGATCTTTTACAAATCTAATACCTGTGACATAAGGTCGTAAACTATTTAATTTATCTTGTAACATTTTTTTTTAAATATTTATACCATCTATTAAAGACATAATAATATAGGCAATAGATAGACCTAGTAAAGTTAAAGAAGATCTATCTAATATAAATCTCTCTTTATCCCTATAAAATCTTATCAAGAAAAACGTATGTCTTATCACATTTAAAATTGATAAAACGAACAATACTAATAAAATTTTATTTAGTCCATCTATGACCATATTATTTTATAATTTATGCAGTTGCTGTTTCTGCTTTCTTACGATCAGAAACTTCTACACGAATCGCTTGACATACATTTTTAATCTCTTGACAACCTTTTCTTACACGTGTACCTGCTGCCTTATTTCCTTTTTCATTAAATTTTGTTACATCTTCTTCTAATCCTGCAACCAATGCTTTTAATTCTTCAAACTTTTCCATTTTGTTTAATTTAATTTTTGTTATTTTAAATTTTCTTCCGACACTGCAGCATTAGGTGTTGTAGCCTGAGTTAGGTATTCACTTAATGTTTTAATTTTATTGTTCACATTAACTATCTCATCTAATACCTCTTCAAAATCATTTTTTTGTTCGGTAACTCTTTTTTTAGAATCTTGATTTAAAATAATATTCAAATCTAATTCTAAAGTGTCTCTTTTTGCAACTAAATCTGCTAAAAGTATTTCTAAAAATTTAATTTTATTATTCATATATCTTTAACTATAAAACTTTTTTTGTATAAAATAAATACTATAATCTACGTTTTTAACTTAAAATTCAAACTTTTTTCAAATAATCTATATAATTCCAATAAAACATCTAAATCAGAACGTGTCTTTATTCGTTTATAATCAAAGGATAACTCTGCTAGTTTATTTAACTTTTTTAAAACATTATGTTTTTCTGGTTGGTTATAAAAAATTTCTATATAAAAATTATAAAAATATTCTTTAATCTCTTCATTATGTGCAAAAATAATATTCTCTTTACTAAAATTATCAAATACCTTTTCAATACACCAATTAAAATGATTTTGTATATCTTTAGGTGAATTGATACAATCATCCCCTAAAAAAGTATCCACTACTACATAATTTAAAGTAATTATAAAATCATAATATAATTCACATTTATCATAAACTATATTATTAGCTTTATACATTAATTGCATATCCTCTATTGTCATAGGGTTACTAATATATTTAATAAATTCTGCACTATTCATCACACCACTAATATAATATTATAACAAAAATATATAAAGTTTTAACATCTATTATATTATATTTGATGATTCTATTTCTTGTATCATTTGGAAATGTATCTTTGCGATTCGATCTCGTCCCTCTTCACTTAAAAGTAATTTGGATTCTTCTCTATTAGTCATGAAGAAATTTTCTGATAAGATTGCTGGCATCACTACTTTTCGTAATACCCAAAAATTAGATTCTTTATCTGCATCTCCATCTCTAGTATCCATCCTCATTTTATGGGTAGGAAATTCTGCTTTTGCCTTTTCATGAAGTACTTGAGCTATTTTATCCGATTTAGTTTCTCCTACTGTGGTGTAAACTGACCAACCATGAGCAGATTCTTTATTAAAACCATTTGCATGAACGGAAACATATATACATTTTTTACCATCACTTTGTTGTCTTTCTCTATATATGTCATTTGCTTTATCTGTTCTCCATCTTAATGATAAATCCTTTTCTGTGTCTACCAAATTAATACATTCAATTCCCGCTTTTTCACATAACTTAATAATTCGTTTTACAACCGCCCTATTAAACTCTCCCTCAAATAACTGAGTACCATCTTCCCATTTAGGTGATCGTTTACCAGATGTTTGATATACACCATCTATAATACCTCCATGTCCATTATCTAAAATCCATACATAACCTCCTTTAGTTGGGGAAGTATTACTATATTTTAATTTTTCCCATGTTTTTGCTCCCACTATACCATCTACCTTCAATCCTTTTTGACCTTGAAACTTCATAACAGCCAATTCGGTAGCCGGACCGAAATCTCCATCTACCGTTATTTTTAGTAATTTTTGTAATTCCTTAACTTCTGCCCCCTTACTTCCTTTTTTTAAAACCATCCTTTTTGTTTTTAATTTATTATTATTTAGGTATACTACCTTATCTTTCAGTTTCTTTATAATACGACTTAATTTCTTCATCCCATTGCTGTATAAATTCAAACATTATTTCTAATATTTTATCAAAATATAACTCTAAACTCTTATCACTTAAATCTTTAGGGGGTTCAACAGGCATTTTTTCTTGATCCAGTAAATCATAATGATTACTTATCATATTATCATACATATATGTTCCTATCCCATCTTCATCCATACTCAATAAATCTATTACTATTTCTGTATTGGGTTGTTTAGATAATCTTAAATCAGAATATATGGTAGGTGGGTAATCTATATTTCTAACTTCCATTGTTATCATCTCTTCCGCAAGCATAGTCTCCATAGTTTCCATCGCCTCTACCCTCCAGCCAGGATAAACCATCTTCCCTACAATATTCTCCATAAAATAATTCATTATAATTACATCTGACACACTATCATAATCGTCAATAGTATATTTCCCTAAATTATCTAACGAATTAAATAAAATATCTCCATAGTTTTTATAGATGTTCCACATTTTAAAAATATAATCACCATCCTTTAAACCAAATGTAACCATCAAATCCCATATCTTTGCTTTATTAAGGTCGTCCCAGTATTCATCATATTTTTTTTCTTTATGTAAAAACTTTAATACTGCCTTATCCATCTTAGTTAGGGTGTCGATATCATCTATCACCCCTTCTACTAATATATTATTTAAAGTTATCTTCATATTAATAAATATAGTTTAGGCACAAAAAAACCCATCGATAGATGGGTTTAATGTGGTAGTAGTAATAAAATATTAATCACCTAATAAATCTTTTCCTTTTACATTTTCCATTAAAGTTGTAAATACTTTTTCTTCTGTACCATAATCGTTAGTTTTACCCATTTGATCCGAATACTTGTAATTGAATAATTTCTTCATTTTTTCTACATTCTCTTTAATAAACCCTTCATTCTTATAATTAAGAATTGTTGCTTCATTTAAGTTTTCATCCCATCTAACTTTATAAGTTTGGTTACCATCTGTCATTAGGAATATATTTTGATCTACTTTATAATTCTCAGGAATTAATTCTTTCATCTGTTCATCAGATGTAAATTCATTTTTAAAATTTAATCTTTTCATTTTATTAGGTTTTGATTCATTCGTTACTCTCAAACGGGGAGTTTGATGTTGTGGATTTTTACCATCATATTTAATTTTTTTGTATTCATCAGCGGCTTTAGTAAGTTTCTCATAAGTTTCATCTTCTTCATCAGTTTCACCAAATCCATCTTTAGTACCAAAATTCTTATCGTATTCTTTAGTGTCATTTAAATCATCTACTCTATCTTCAAATTTCTCATATACTTCACTACCTTCATCGTCATATTTCAATGCTGACATTTTTCCAGCACCTAATCCTTCTATTTCATATACATCTACATCAGCAGAATCTTCTTCTCTATCCACTTTAAGAACTGGATCCAATTCTTTTAACTCATCACCATAGTAATCTTCTAATTTAGTTGCTATAGCTTTTAGTGCGTCTTTATTAATTGTACCATCTTCATCATGAACTTTCTCATATTCTTTTAGTCCAGGTGGGACAGTTTCTTCTTTAATAGTCACCTTAGTATTTTTCGTTAAAAATTTATCTTCCATTTTAATGTTTATTAATAAATATCTTATAATTGATTAATGTTCTATTTTTTAATCTTTAAATGTCTTTTTTTCACTATTTTGTTCTCTGCAAAGACATTATCTATCTCCATATCAGAAGTATCACTCAATGTGATAGGAGGACCTCCCGGACCACCCCATCCTTGATTACAATAAGGGTGTTTAGAACATTTTTTCTTAATATTAACAAATTTACCACCGGGATATGTTAATTTATGCGCCCCTCTCCAATTCTTTTTATTTTTAGCCCACATTGCTGGTGTAACATATGACCCTACTGCACCGGCATAATCAACTGCTTCTTCAATTTCTTCATCTTCTTCTAAAACATCTAAAGAATACATCTTCCCAATAGGTTTATCCATCTTAGTAGTTGCCACACCATTTACGGATACTGGTATATCAGTTTTAATCTTTCTAGTTACAATGTCTTTAGTTAATGGTCCAACATAAGCACCTGACGAACCTGAACCAGTGGCTTCTTCTATTTCTTCTTCATCAAATAAAGATGCCCATTCTTCATCTTCTTTTTCCCTTCTCCTCATCTCATCTTCTCTTCTTCTTTCAATTTCTCGAAAAATCTCATCTTTACTATATTTTCTACTATTCCTTTTCTTTAATTGATCTTTTAAAGATTGAGTAATATCGTTCATATCTAAATTTTCATGGTATATCTCCATATCTGCTAATAACAATTGTTCTTTTCCCTCTTTACTCTTTTCGTAAATATCTTTCTCAACTCGTATTGTTTTTTTATCCCCTTCCTTGTTTTCAACAGCAATTATACAATAATCAGGATTAGTATAATAATCAGAAATTTCTTTTACATTAGCAGTTGCCAATTCTTTAGCTTCATCATTACTCAAATGGTTACTTTCTATTTGTGTCCCAATATTAATTTCTTTTATGATATCTTCATTAGATTCATCAAAGGTTAATTTTTGTAACTCTGGTTCCCCACTCATTGCTGCAGCCTTTCTAAATTCTTTACCAATATTAGATGTTTCCTCATTAACTTCTTCCCCTAAACATTTTATTCTCATTAAACCAATAAGTTCTTTTAAAATATGAATAGAATGATCATCTATCTTATCTCCATATTTAGATAGGAAAATATTAAACATTTTAACCGCAACTCTTAATTGCTTTTCATTTTCACAAGATTTAATTACTTTTTTAACCTTGTCATATTTTTGATATACTTCTCCTGTTTCCATCATTTAATTGCATTTTTCCAAAACATCCTTCTCATCCATAATTCTCTATATAATTGTTCTAAAACATCTTTACTAATTTTTACCACTTCTTTTTCGAATTTAGTGCCTTTAAGTTGTTTATCCACAATAGCGGTAACTTTTTTTTCCAAATCCTTACCAAAGGCATCCTTAATTTCCTTCCTAATCATCACACCGATTTTATTCTCATCAGTTTTGGTTAGTGCTTCTTTAATTATATGGCGTAAATTCATATCTTCCATAAGAGAATGTTTATTAATAAATATTAAAATAATGTAAAAAAAACTACTTTAAAATTAATAAAGTAATGATAGGTAAAATTATAGAACCAGTAAAACCAAAAAACTTTAATACTTTCTGTTTTCTAATTTCTTTTTTCATATTTTTTATAGTATCTTCTTTAAGTTCTATTTCTGTATTTTTATTATCCAATATAGATTGGAAATTAGATACTTGCAATTCCAAATTTTGGGATTTTTTAGTTAACTTTACTATAACATCTTTTTGTAAAGTGATAGTTTGGGTATTTAAAGAATCTTTTTCTTTATAAATTGTAAGCAAGCTATCAACTACCTCATATTCCATAAGGTCACTTAAAATTATTTTGGCATCTTCAAGATTCATTATTACTAATGTATCTCCGTTCTCATTGACGGTTGTTTTTACCTCTCCTTTTGAGATAGTCTGAGATTGACTCGGTAACGCCATCACTATCAAGATTATCAACGATATCAGGTATTTCATCTCTTTTTCTTTCTAATTCTTTTAATTTTATTTCTGTATTCCGTAATAAAGCTTCCGTACTATCAATAGTAAAAAGTATTTGTTGTATTTCCTCTTCTAATTTCTTATTTAATGCAACTATACTATCATTAGAAATTAATAATTCTTTATTTTTCTTTTTTAGAATATTAATTTCATTTTCATATTCCTCAATCGGAACGGATGGTCTAAACAATAAACTTAATACTAATGCACCCCCTAGTATTAATATAAAAATAGTTTTTAAATCAATATTAATATTAAGCATCTTGAAATGGTGTTTGGGGCATAGTTTCACCTCCACCTTCTTCACCAAATGCTGGGTCTTCTAATGCTTGTGGACCTTCTTCCGCATTTTCTTCGTCTACCAATTCATTTTGGTATTCCTCCGCAATTCTATTCGCCCACTCATCTGACCATGTTTCATAATACCCTACTAATTTTTTAATCTGATTTAAAGTATCATCTCTTAATTGTAATAAATCAGTAGAAATATAAACTCCTCTACTATCATCTAAAGAATAATACCATTCTATCCCATTATCAGTAAACTCCCCACTAAATTCTACATTTTGTGCTTTAGGATACAATTTAAATTTATTAAATTTAACTCTAGGAGTAACAGTATCACGAAACTTCTTTTCCTCTTCAGCTACTTCAGTAGGGTCCAATTCTTGTTCAGTAGACGCATTTTGATCTTGTTCAGTTAAAACTTTCCTATTATTATTTGTGTGTTTTCTATTACTTTCACGTATTAGATCTAACATCTTTCTCGTTTCATCGTGCTGATTCATAATTCTTTATTTTTTCTATTCTTTTTTTAAACTTCTTAAAATCCCACGCTGGACTTAAATCCGTTTTTTCTTTATAATAATTACTTCTATAGGTAATACCTTCAAATACTTCGATACCACTTACATAAGTATTATGTCCAACACAATGGTTGGGTATTTCATAATTTTCACATAAATAATTAATCAATTCAGCAGTGGCTTTAATTTGGGAAGCTGTATAAGGATCCCAATATAAAAATCCTCTCCATCGTTTTTCAATTACTTTTGCTTTTCTTTTATAAATATTACCAACCCAATCAATATACCTATCTTTTATTAAATCTTTTAATAACCATCCTTGATTTTCAACAGTTATAGAAATTATTTTTTTATCAATACGTTTTTCATCAATAAAATCTGAATAATATTTAGGATCATAATGTTGGTAAATATTTCCTTTTCTATCTATAGTAAAAGTAGATGTCTTAGTATAATTACCCCCTAACCTATATTCCCAACCTTTAACATGGTGTAAATTGTTACTAAAAGAATTACCTAATACTATTTGATGTTTAGGGAATTCTTTTTTATGGTAGTTAGAATTTTTTAATTTATATTTCTTCTTATCTATAATCATTAATCAATTCTTTCTATATTAGTTTTTCCTCCACTTTTAGGTGAAATTATCGGAGTTTCTTTAGGTTGTTTTTTTTCTTTTATTTTTTCCTCCATAAAATCTAACATTGCTGTAGGATTATCTGATTTTTTTAATTGATCTATAAGAAATTTACGCTTTTCTTCGATGGTACTCTCAGGAGTTTCCGTTATAGTTTCTATTTCTTCCACCTGATTTATAGACTCTTCTAAATGTTCTTTATTCTTTTCGGATTTTAAAAGATATTCTGTTTCATCTTCCTCATCTTCAATATTACTATCCGCTTCGTCTACATCAGGTTCATCTTCAGGTAAAGAATCCAAATCCACAGCCGTAGGTTTTTCTACTGGTTGTGTTGGTTCCGGATATAATTCCTCTTCCGATTTAACCGACTCGGATTTTTTTTTATTTTCTTCTACTTTTTCTACTATTAATTGATTGCGTTTTTCAAAATAATCTTCTACTTTTTCTTTTTCGTCTGGCTTTAATTTATAATTAACAAAGAAATGTAAAGAAGTTAAAGAGATAATAGGTAATAATCCACCTTCCAATAATGCCAACCATCTTTTAAGTCCTACCGTGTCATTAACATCTGTACCCATTATTTCCCATATTGGTAATGTTAATTCCACCCAAGATTTAAAAAGTTCTCCATCAGAATCTATTTCTTTAAAACAGAAAAATATATTACCTATTATTTGAATGAATGTAACAATACCAAACATAAACCATACTCCGGCTTTAGATTGGTTATTTACTGCTACCAGTGCCGTCATAGCGGCTATCTCAATGGCAATAGACAAATACATCGCCCACATCATAGGATTTGCCATATCATACCACGTTACTACGTGCGATATAGAAATGATTGCAACCAACACTATAGGTACCAGAAACATTGACCTATGAGGGTTGTGTTTAATCCAACTAATTACTTTTTTCATTAATCTTCTTTTTCGTATTCGTTCTTTAACTGATTGATGGGGACTCTATTTTTATCTGATAATTCCTCTAATTCTAAAGATTTCCAAAAAGGAGTTTCTTTTACTATATCAATCATTTCATTAGTAGTAATAGTTTTGCTATTTATTTTTTCTACCACACTATCTAACTCAATAAGTTTATTATCTATTCGTTTTTCGGTTTTTTCTATATTAGTATTCGTAGTACATGTTTTAAAAAAAATAACAATAACTAAAAAGAAAACTAAAATATTACCTTTTGTGTTTATAAAATTCAATATGTTTTTCATAATACTCTTTTTTAATAAATATTCTTTTACAATAAATAATGATAAAATATAAAAAAGTGTATAAAAAAAGGGGGTAAATACCCCCTTTTCTCTATAAAGTTAATTTTTTTTACTCAAAGTAGGTAAATAAATCCCCTACATTATTTCGTATTTTTCTAATTGCAGCTTCTTTAATTTGACGTATTCTCTCTTTAGTTAAATCAAATTCCTCACCTATTGCCTCCAAAGTCATAGGTTCACCATATATACCAAAATAACAATTAACTATCTCTTTTTCTCTATAAGATAATTTAGACATAACCATTTCTAATTGATATTTTAAAGTGTCTTCTTTTTCATTCATCTTATCAGGACTATCAAAAATATCATCTTTAAGTAAAGAACTTAACTCATCACCTTCTTCATTGATGGGTGCACTTAAAGATGAACAAGAAGGAACATGAATATATTCTATCTCATTACAACTAGGTTTACGTTGGTTTTCCATTTCAAACCTTTCTATTTCCTTTTTAATTTTAGAAAGTTTATTAATCATATTTGCTGGTAATCTAACAGTCCGAGAATTATCATTCAAAGATTGTAAAATAGCTTGTTTAACCCACCATACTGCATATGAAATAAATCTATATCCTTTAGTGTGATCAAACCTTTTGGCTGCAGTAATTAGTCCGTAATTACCTTCTGAAATTAAATCGGCTAAAGGTACTCCTTGATTTTGATATTCCTTTGCCACTGCGATAACAAATCTTAGATTAGCATTAACTAATTCTTCTATAGCAGTATCGTCACCCGCCGCAATACGTTTAGCCAATTCTAATTCAAATTGAGGAGTTATTACATCGTGTTTACGTACGTCTTTTAAATACATAGACATACAATCTTCTTTAGTGTTAATAAATCTTTTATTCATATATTACATTATTTATCGTTGGAATAGTTATTTAATATTTCTTTTTCTTTATTAGTTAAATTTTTAATACCTACTTTACTTATTTTATCTAATATATCATCCACAGTAGGTGTGTCTTCTTGATCCACTTTAAATTTAAAAGGTAAACTACCTTCTTCTTCCATTTCTTCTTTTATCGTTTTAATAAATTCCTTTATACCTTCTGAAATATGTTGGAAAGAATTATCCCCATAATGATCTATTTTACCTCCAAATAAGGCTTGTTGAAATTCTTCGTTATTTAGATTAGCTGAAAATGTAGCAGGTAACATTTCAAAAATTATGTAATCCCTTTCATGCATATTAAGAAATTCTTCTATTTCACTTAATACTAAAGCTGACCTAAAAGTAGTAATTATAACATCATTACCACTAACAAAATTTGCGGTAGGTTCCGAAATAAATGAAAGATCTTTTTTTAATTCTTCTATGTCACCAAATCCTGTGAGACAATACGACCTTAAAAACATTTTATTTTCCATCTCAGTGAGTTTGTTTTAAATAAATACTTACAAAATGGGTACCATTACCCATATAATACAAATATACAAAAAATTATTTGATTTGCAATGTCGAAATGTCATTATTTTTTTCTATTGTGATAATTTTGTCAGCCCAATCTTGTGTTATAGGGTTGTGTGTTATCAATAAAATTATTTCGTACATCTTTTTTATTTTATCAAAAAATATTTTTACATAATCTAAGTTGATATTAGCAACTTTACCTAATACCTCATCAAAGACGATAATATTTGGTTTTGGTAACGTGGAAATTCTACCTAATACACATCTTAATGCTAAAGATGCTAATGTAGTCTCTAATCCAGAACCAGATTTTAATTTTTTAGTAACATTCTTTTTGATGATATTAAAGTCTACTTCATTCTTATCATTCATTTCCAATTCAATATCAAAATCACATACTTCGTCTAATAAACGATTAAGTTCATAATTAATTATAGGTATAACTGAAGATAATACTAATTTAGAAATACCATTTTTACCAATCATTCTATTATATATCTCAAATATTTTAAGAACTTCTTCTTCTTTTAATATTTGCTCTATTATTTTTTGGTTTTCAATATTCTGTGTTTTTTTAGTTTTACTATCATTCTTAAAGTCTTGTATTTCAGTACGTAGATTATCTCTTTTATTATTTAATTTATCTAATAATTGATTATAACCCAATATTTTACTTTCAACATCCCTATTCTTCTCTATATATTCTATATTTCTTTGATAATTTTTTAATAAATTCATTTTTTCCTTAACATCCACTCTCAATCCTTCTATTTCTACTTCTGTTCTATCGCGAGTGAGTTCTAATTTATCCCTTAAATCAGATTTAGATTTTAAATCACTTTGTTTTTCTAATGACTTATTAATTTTTTCTAATGCTTTTAGTAATTTTTTTAGATTACTATTATATTCCTTTAATTTTCTTTTTTCTTCTTTTATTTCTTTAGTGTGATCAACATCCTCCAATGCTCTTTTACAAGTAGGGCATATTTCTCCTTCCTCTAAATTCTTAATTAAATCTTCAATCCTATCTATAGAATCCTCTTCTTTCCCTTTTTTAAGTAAAATATCTCTTTCTTCTCCTCTTATTTCTTCATGAATATCTTCATCATACTCTACTTTAACTAATTTTTTAATACCATCATTAACCTCAGTTAACTCTTCCTTTATTTTAACCCCTTTTTCGGTTAAAATATCAATCTCATCTTGTAAAGTTTTAGGGTTAACATTTTTTATTTCATCATCAATAATATATTTTTCTGATAATAATACTTCTTTTTTACGTTTAGCTTCTTCTATTTCTTCATCAACCCCCTTTAATTTTTTATTACTTTCTTTAATGGATAATTTATTCTCTTCTATTTTTGTAAGATTTTCCTCTATATCCAATTCTAATTGTTTAGTATTAAAAATATTTGATTTCATCTTACTTTTAAAATTAGACATCATTCCTTTATTGATATCTTCTTTCTTTTCAATTACTTCTAATCCAATAAATTTAGTTAGTAATCTTCCTCTTTGGGTGGGTTTAGTTTCTAATAAATCTTCTAAATTTTTAGCAGTAGATACAATAGTTAACATAAAATCATCAAAGGTACCAATAGTATCGGAAATCAATTTATCAGTTTCTCTTCGTTGTTCACCTTCTAAATTTTCTTTACTTCCATCTACTAATAATCTATAAAAATTTAATTCTGAAGAAGTTTTATAATTACCTGTCTTTGTTTTTTTCCTAAATAATTTCCTTTCAATAATATATTCATCACCATCAATATTAATTTGACCACCAACCTCTACTTCATCTTTATCAGTAAATGTATTAAAAATTTCTGCCGCAGTATCCGTTTTAGTAGTTTTACCAAAAAATAAAAATAATAAAGAATCAATACTAAAAATAGTTTTACCTCCTTGATTGGCAGGTAAAGAATTAACAACAGTTAACCCTTTCAAACTATCATATTGTATAGTATTATCTCCACCAAAAGATAAGAAATTATCAATCCAAAGTTTACTAATAGACCATCTTCTATATCTAATATCTTCTTCACCTAAATTTACTAAAACATCATTAACTTTATCATCTAATCTACATAATCTATCAAAATCCACATCTATACCATTCAGTTCAACCCATTGTGAAAACAATCTTCTTTGGTAGGCGGTATCCATAATATTATCTATCAATCCTTCAGTGATATCTACTACTTTACCAGCACTATTTTTAAGGATAGGTATAAAATTTATTTTAATAGATGTTTTAGGTAACTCATATTTTTGAGAGAAATAAGTTTTAACTCTATTAATTGTTTCTAATGTTCTATTTTCAGGATAATCTTGCCAATCTACCCTTATAAACCCATTTTTAGGAACATTAATTAATTTTTCAGTTTTAATTGTATCCATAACACTTTCCATTTGTTATTATTTTTTATCTTTTAAATTAGACCCCCAAAACCCTCCTTTTCCATCTTCGTCATAAATGTCTCTAATTGGTCTACCATCAGGGTGAGGTGCTTTATTTCTCAGTGACACTATTTCTTTTTCTAATTCTAGAATTTTATTATTTAATTCTTTTATCTTATTATCTTTTTTATAATTCTTACCATTGGATTCTTTAACTTTTTCAATAGTCTTATCTTTTTCTTCCTTAACTATTCTAACATTTTCTTCTAATTTTCTTATAATAGAATCTTTATTATTAATACTTTGGTTTTGAGTGGTTATATTTTCTTCTAATTTAATTATTTTTTCCCCTAATTTTTGAACTTGTGTATCATCGGTAATATAAGTTTCTTTTTCTACTATTATTTCTTTAATAACTTCTTTTTCTACTGGTATCTCCTTAATTACCTCTTTTATTATTTCGACAGGCACTTCCTTTTCTACAATAATTTCTTTTATCTTTTCTATAGGTACCTCCTTTTCCACTACTACTTCTTGAACAAAAGGTGCATTTCCATATTTAGTAATGTTAAAACCTTTTACTATTTGTTCCACAATAAAAGGATCGATATTTTCTATATTGTTGATTTCACAATACGCTTTTATTTCATCCCTTATTTTCTTTGGCACTCTCATTATGCATTAGTCAAATATTCTTTACCATTGTCAATATCATCTAAAGAATTAATTTTAAAAACATAATATCCATAATCTGTATCTATATCATGTTCAGTATAATCTAAATGTTCTACATCCCAAATTAAATATCCATGTTCACTTACTCTCTCACCAAAATCTTGTTGTATGAAACTTCCACAATAAGTAATATTTATCCCTTTATGGACAAAATTTTGTCTATGATGAATATCACCCATTATTACTGCGTCACATCCCTCAAATTGTTGTAAATCTGCAGATTCTTCAAATTCAAAACCTACTGAAGTAATAGCACCATTTACTGGTGCGTGAAATAATCCGATATACTTTTTATCATCCCCATATTCTTTACGAGCTTTATCAATATCTGGTTTAGCATTATGTTCAAAAATAGAATAACTACACCATACAATGTTATCATCTAAATAACACTTACAGTCAGTTAAATAAGAAACATATGGATTATTCATTATCTCAATAATAGGGGTTAGGGAATCTAGTCTATCTTTATTATTTTCTAATAAATCGTGATTACCTGCAATTAAAATGGTTGGACATAGTTTAGTACACTCATTTAAAAACCACGCTACTAACATAGTTAATTCATTAGATATAGTAATCTTTTGGTGAACAATATCCCCTGCAATCACTATTCTACATTCCTCAAAAGTTAATTTACTATCTTCCATATAAAATTTAACTTCATTTAGAAATTTATGACACACTTCCTTACTTTCAGTATGTCTATTATAGGTACGGAAATGAAGATCCGCAATGTGAAATATTTTCTTAATCATATCTTAAATATAAAGGTTTTTTTCATAAAAGACAATAAATCTTAATAATGACTTATTAAGCTGCCACCAAAGTTTTCAACATATTGGTTACATGGTCACTATAATCCGCACATTTAATAACTTTATAGTTAGGGTTGTTTTCATTAAACCAAACTAAATTACAACGACCTATTTTTAAATTAGTATTTTTTTCTATAATATGTTTGTAAATAGATAACTGTAGAGAGTAGGTATTAAACTCACAATCATCTAACATCCATAAACAATCTTTCATTTTATTTCCATAATCATCTTTCATGTTTAATCGTGTATTGGTTTTCCAATCCCATATTTCTAATGTTCCATATCTTTCATTCCAAAATAATTGATCTACCATACCACATAACATATAATCTTTATCTCCCACTACTAATTCAGATTTAATAGGTATTAACTTACCTTTTTTCACTGTATCATTATAAAAATTATGAAAATACCCTTCCATAACATTATAAGTTTCTTCAATCTCTTCAAATTTTAGTCCCTCTTGACTAACCATAGGATATGGCATAATCTTATTGTTAAGATAATTTTCTATATAATCATGTAAGGTATTACCTTCAAAAGTAGCATGATGATTTTTATAATCCCATAATTTTTGTATATCTTCTTCTGTTACACATTCCGATTCTGGTTTGGGTTTGGAATAATCTGGTCTACCATAAGGATCCTCTTCCATAGGATAAAAATTTTGTTTATGTGCATATCTATCCGCCATTGTTTTTGCCTTATAAAAATGACCTTGTTTTTCTGCCCATTTATCGGGTTTTTCCACATTAGATTCAAAATCTTTACTAAATTTATGTATAAAAGTAGTGCACGATATTGTTTTTTCTCCATCAATATAATACTTATGAGGTTCATCATAGTATTTTATGTTGTTAAAGACTGATAATTCTTTAATAATCTCCATTTTTCGCATATTTATTAGTATAAAGATAGGAAAAAAATCTGTAAAAAACAAATATTTTGAGTAAAATAATTAGAAAAGTAACTAATACTAAACCTTTTAATAAACTAGAGCTGGGAATATTAAAATGGATGTTTAAAACATTGGAAGGAGGCGCTCCTCGAGATATGGTGCGTAAACTAATGAATCAGGATTTTAAAAACATGTTTGGTTTATCAAAAGAAGAAGTAATGTATTTTATAGGCTTATATAACGAAAATTATACAGAGAGAGGGGATTTTGAGGATATTGAAGAAGTAGTAGTTCCTTTAATGCGGGAATATGATGTAGAATTTATGCAAGATGTAAGTGCCTATAGAAGTCTGGAACATAAAGTATGGGCGGCAGATGAAGATGATGCCTTAGATGCGATGGATTGGGATTTTGATTATAATTATAGATCAGACGGGAGTTTAACATATTATGTAGATGATTTTGTAGAAACCGGAGATTACCACGATGTTTTTGATAGTGTAGTACACCAAAATAACCCAACCCCTCTTAATGAAACTAAAATTATTATTAAAAAGATATTAAAGGAGTATGGAAAATAAATTTACTATTAAATTTCTTAAATCTTTATTTAAAAATTTAAATAAAGAATGGAATAGTAGTCGACAAATAGAAGACTTAGAATTCGATGCTTGGGAATTTGAACAATTTTTAGGGGTGTTAGAAAAAATCTATGGATTTACCAATCAAGATGAGAAAGATTGGATTTATGCGTGTTTCATTGAAAATTGGAAAAATCTTGCAGGAGATTTTGATGATTTAACTGAGGAAAATCTTATTATTCCACAATTAAAAGAAATGGTAGCAATAGAAGATGAATGGTGGGATGCTAGAATTACTAACACTTATAAAACTAAGACTTATACTAATGCGATGTTTAGATCCGACATATATAATGGTTTTGTAGATCCTGACAGGGATGAGGTAGAGTGGATAGAAAGAACGGATACTGAGGTAGAAATAAAGGAGGTAGAGCCTGAAGAAGTAACGGATAATGAAGAAAATTAAAATAACAGAAAAACAATTTATTAAATTACAGGAAGACTTAGAATATTGGTCGGTTAGTGATGCATCTCCATCTAGTGATACCTATGAAATGGGGGTAGATTTAAATGAAGCGTTTGAAGATGTTGAAGATTATAAAAAAAAGTTTGAGGATGCGTATGAAAAATATCCACACACAAAAATTATTCCTTCGATATTAAAATATTTAGATGGAATGATAACTATAGATATGATAGTGCCGTCAGATAAAAATTCCACAACATATACTGTTTATTTAGATGATGTAGAACCTATAGAAAAAAACTATTGTTATGGGTGTAGTGGTACTTACCATTATCCAACAGGTACAAATGATTTATATACCGCAAGTCATATTGAGGATAACGATCAATATGTGGGTGCAGTGCACGAAACAATGTTAGAAATATTCGGTGGGGAATTATCAGATTGGGAATTTTATGATATAATACATAAATTTTTATTAGATAAAATAAAAAAACATATGGATAATGACGGTATAAATGCCTATCCAGAAGAACATGATATGGATTGGTAGTTACATTGTAACTTCCCAAATATCTTCCCCATTCCAATCATTATATTTTTCTTTTCCTCCTCTTACTCCCCAATCAGAATCAATGGTTAATTTAGAACTAATTCCACCTCGTGGATTACATACCATCACCATTCTTAATCTATCCGGTTTATAAGTTTCCATTAAATGATCATAAAATAAATTTATTAATCTTTCATAAGAAACTACAATATTTCTTAGTTGGAAGGAGTATTCCTTCAAAGATTTTAATTCAATTATTTTATCTTTAGGGTAAAAAGTAAGATACATAGTTGCAAAATCAGGTTGTTTACTAACACCTAAAAATGTAAATTCAGGTATCTTAATTTTAATCTCATATGCCCCATTACTAGGGTTAGGTAAAGACTTTAAAATTTTTTTATCGATTTTATCATATAAATTATCCATTCTTTAACTTTTTAATTTTTTTATGGTTTTGAATAAGTATACCTGTCAATGTCAATAATAAACCTATAGAAAGGGTAGACAATTTTAATGATTGGTTATGATTATTTTCACGATTTATGTGGGTAATACCATATTTTCCACTATACTGAGTATATGCAGAAGTTTTCATGGTAGTACCTATCGCACATATACTCATACCTGCGCCTGTCACCGCTAACCCATAATCTGGTTTAGGGGAATATCCTATATCTCTTATCGTAGGATTAGGATTACTTACCCCCGTAACATTAGGTAAGGTTTGCCCATAAGTTAATGAAATTAAAACAACAAAGAATAATGTGATTATAGTTTTCATATTCCAAAGATAGTAAAAATTTATGACTATAACAAACTTTCTTTTATTTTTCTGGCGGTAGACAATAGTTTCACAACCCCCTTACTACCTAACTTTTGGTGGACATCGGCGATATCAAATCTTTCAGGCATATAAACAATTAAAACTCTATTATGTAACTTAGTACTATTTAATTTTCTATATAAATTTATTGCATCTTTTTGTGCATCATGATCCAATACTATTATAACTTTACACTCCGCCCTATCTACTAATTTTTTAAATAATATATCATTTAATACCTTACCTAACATAGGAATACTATTAGGTATTGCAATATGATCAAATACCCCTTCTACTAAATAAATGTTAGAATCCCAATTTATTTTACCTTCATTAAAAACTATCTCCATTTTGGATACTTCGGGATTTTTATATTTTAATTTACTGTATCTATCGTAACTTCTTCCCAAATAATAATTTATTTCATTTTCTTCATCATACGAGGGAAAAATAATTCTACCCCCATAATCTCCTGTAGTCGCATAACCTAAATTGTATTTTTCTATTAAATCTTTCCCAATATTTCTCTTCTTCAAATAGTGTATCGCCTTTTGATAATCTTCATTGGTGCGCTCAATAGTTAAAGGCATAAACTCTTTTGGTAATCCTTCTATTATAGGTAAATCTTTAGTTTCAGTTGGTTTCTTTTCATTAGGGATAACTAAACGATATTGTTTTAAATGGGTATGATTACCATATTTCCTAATTAATTTATTGATAGTTCCGTGTGTACCATACGTTTCCGAACAAGCCCAACATTTATAGACATGATGGTTATAATTTACTTCTAAATTACCTTTACCATCTCCACAATCTAATCCTTTTATAGTTGAACAAACAGGACAATCAAAAGATATTTGACTTTTATTGGAATAATGTTTTCTAGAATCTCCTAAAAAATCTTCTAATATTTCTACTATTAATTCTGACACATAGCAAATATAAGAAATTTTTTTTTAAAATCCAATTATAACCAATCACCACATTTTCGCATTCCCCCTACAACACACGCATACGCATCTGTCATATCAAAATTTTCTTTTTTGAGTTTTTGGTGTTTATCGTAAATCCAAACGATTTGTGGCTCTAATTCACTTACTTTTTGGTGAACAACTGCTTTTTTATCTATATCATAGGGAAGTCCACCAAATAATACAGGATTCTTTTTTGCTATTTCTTTTTCTGAGTATCTTTCCCCACTTTTTTTAAACATCCTTATCGCCATTAAATCGGGAAACGCAAATTTTCTCGCATCATAAGAAGAAATAAATTCAGGTACTACATTTAATACTTCATATACTGATCTACATATCATTCCATTAAATCTTAATAAAGTAGCTACAGTATTCACATTATTGGAACGCAATAAAGGTTCTTCAATAAAAACTCTATCAATTTCTATATCACTATATTTTTCTAGAAATTCATTCTCAAAAGCGTGAGCTTTTTTCATTAATAATTCAATATTATCTTTAGGTTTAGGTTTAACTACAGGTGTAATATGGGTTAATAACTGTAATTTACCTCGATCTTCTTCGTCTTCAAAAATTGCTATCCCAATAGTTTTAGTGGACACATCTAGTCCTAAAATTCTACTCATTTATAAAACATTTTCTTTTTAAAACCTCTTTTAGGTTTTATTTATACCACTATTTGAACATCCATGACAACAAAATCATTTTTCTTTTTAATGACTTGTCTATCAAATTTACCAATTGCTAAAATATCTCCTGCGATATCAGTTATTGCAATTTCACTTATTCGAATATCGTCACTAAGTCCAATAGTTTCATTTTGCGACCTATAAAATTCATTTCTACCAGCAATACAGAGTAAGCTTTGTAAAACTGTATTTTCTGTCGCATCTAAAGTTACATTATAAGTCCCTCCGGTGTAAAAATAAAGACCTAAACCATTTGTTTCTGTATTTGTTTCTGTATCTCCCGTAAAATTAACCGC
>Ga0114925_10000259_pt1 | contig 21925 bp, 25 predicted proteins | sample SumtaG_2_FD_87287 | JGI IMG/M metagenome (GOLD analysis project Ga0114925, IMG submission 87287) | Deep subsurface microbial communities from Indian Ocean to uncover new lineages of life (NeLLi) - Sumatra_00607 metaG | ecosystem: Environmental > Aquatic > Marine > Oceanic > Sediment | place... | reverse complement strand
TAGATTTTTAAATACACAATTAGATATGCTGGGTGTTAAAGCCGTTGATGTTAAAACAAAGCTTATGCCATCAGCACCATACACATTCGACACAGTTAATTTTGAAGTTCCAGCAGCAGTTATAGAATGCTCTTGCACGACTGATGAATTAATATTGCTAATAACAATATTACCGTTATTTGCTCTAATAAAATCAGCAGCACTAGCAGCGTATAAGTCACCGGAAACATTTATATTTGAAATAATGCCATTATCTTGCATATTGTATATAAAATGCCGGCAACTAGTTCCTCCACCGATAACGTTTAAATTCGTAAACGAAGAATTATTACCCGGTGCATCAAACCCACATCCACTTGTATTAGATAAAGCAAAATTACAATTATGCACTAAATGTTGACTGCCAAGCTGCATGTCTGCAATACCGGAATTTGCGGCAGTTGCACCGGTCATAATGAAAGTAATATCAGCTAAATCTAAAAGCGGAAGTGATGGCTCTGTACTTTTAAAAATCTTCAAAACTGTGCCAGTATAAAGCGGCTCGATAATTCCACCTCGGACTCTTATACCGCCGCCTCCGATTGTAAAATTTGTATTATTTAACTGTAATCGTTCAGCAACAGTTATTTGAACAAGAGTAGCGCCGGTGGTAATACCGCCTGGGTCGGCTTCTGTAAAATCACCGATAATTAATAAATTATATTTTCCCGCAGTAATTGCAGCTTGAATACTGTTATAATCCGCTCCGGTACTAGCAGCTCCCACTGTAGCATCAAACCTACCTGTATCTATTTGATCTGGTTTTGCTTTAAATGACATGTGTTTATCTCTCTATGAAAAAATTATGATAAAAAATTCGTTGCCTGATAATAATAAATAAATTTAAATGGCTGTCCTGCAACTAATGTTGCGCCAATTCCCGTTGAAATATATAAATCTCCATCATCTACGTGTCCGGCTGCCGGAATAAAAATATCACATTTGCTTTGTGGGTCTTGTAAGTTATTACCGTCCGGTGTCCATGAATCAACAACGCCGCTTAATTTAACCATTAATCTTGGGATTACAATTTGTCGTGCGCTAGTTAAGCCTAACTGTGCAGCAGTGACTTTTAAGTCACTTGCTACAACAGGCATCGTTCCAGGATAAGTGCCAAGACTTAAACCAGGGGATGGGGCTTGCCAATCAAACCAAGCCAGCATTTTATCACCAACTACTAAAGCGGGTGTTCCGCCCCATGTTAAAGCTGTACCTACAAATGAATAGGCTGTAGCCGGTTGTAATATTCCATTCCTAAAAAACCCAAAAGAATCAGCACCACTTGGAGTTTGCGCTAAAATAAAATCTCTTTGGTCTGGAGTTGAAACAGTAAATATTTGTTGTTTTGCAATAACTTTTGACGCTTCATCATCAACATATTTTTTATTTGGAATATCATCATCGTGTATAACTAAAGTTTCATAACTCGGTGCATTAACACGTAAAATACCATTCGCTAAAACCTCAAAACCTAAATTATCAACGAGATTATTACGAAATTTTAATGTTTGAGTGGTTAAAGCTGCACCATAAATAGTTTTGTTTTGCATATTAAGATCAAGAGGAGTGACTGTTTTGATATTTGTGCCATCCTCTAGCCACAAATCATCGCCGCCTATTTCATAATATTGCTGTGTTAAAACATCCCATACATATCTTTTTGTGAAAAAAATTGTTTTTCCGGTGTTTGTTTTAGTCGGATCATTATCGATTACTGACGGATCTGTACCACAAACATAAATTACATTTAGATTTGCGTCTGCTTCTACAAGCGTAGGAAAATCAGCAGGGACAAGAATGATTTTAAAAATAAATCCATCACCACCTTCACCAAAACCTTTACCTTTGTTAAATGGCATTATAGCCCCCTAATTTTTGTTTTTATTAAAAAAATTCTTTATAAGAGAACACAGATGCGTTAAATGATGTTGCTGTGCCACCCCCTCGCTTAACATCAATTTCCTGGTCTTCGTTTGTAATGATATCAATACTGCTAGCACCATCAACGCCTGCACCAGCCCAGCACATATCGGATCCAACCACTTGATCTGTATTTTTCATATTAATAAATGTGCCAGAGACAGCTTGAAATATATATGCAACAACTTGTGCCTGTACGCTCACGCCGTCCGGTACTTTTATCTTGTACGAAACATAGGATGTTGTAAGAGGCAGTGCTAATTCGACAACTGATTTCCACATAAATACATTACCTTTTTGCAAAAAAGGCTCTATAGCATTTCCTGAATTATAATATATAGATCCTATTCGCACCAACGTTGTATACCCAGCCGCTACAGCATCTGGGGATAAATTAACCGCTGTTTTGCTTATATCTATTCCTGAATCAACCGTACCGTCATCTTTTCGCAACTCAAACACATTATACCAAGTATCTGTAGTAAGCGCCGCCCCAGTAGACGGATACGCGCCGTTACCGGTGCCAGGGATCCAAGGCGATGATATATCTTTTTCTAAAGCCGCAGTTAATACTATTGGAAGCTGATTAGTTATATCCCAAACAACTCCCGGATTACAAACATAATTAGTTGCCGGGGTTCCTAATGAATTAGCTATTGTAATTCTTCGTGCAGGATTTGATGCGGCAACAATATTGTTTATTGCTTGTTGATATTGCGATGTTAACGCAGTATCAGCTAAACCTGATGCTGTGATCTTTCCAGCATTTAACGCCGCCTGTAGAAACCCCCACAAATCATTTAGCCAGGCTTCTTGTAGTGGTGTACCATCACCACTGCCGGGTGATGTCACGTCTTTAGCTGACCCTAATGGGTATTCTGGTGATGCCGGTGTTGTTTGCGACGGGTATTGGGATTCAGGTATAATTGACATTTTTTTTAACTCCTATAGTTTACACATATTTTACACATATTTTACAATAATTCCTAGCCACAAATGCGTTGGAAACAATTTTAAACACAATGCTTCAAACTCCTCACGCCGAACGGCGGGAACCTCAGCTAAAGTGCCGAAAGGTTTGCCGCCCACATACGCGAAAAATCTCCAATAAAATTCCGTTAGTGGCACACAATAATCTCTATATGTTTCTGTATATCCGTCAAATTCTCCGCATTGTGCTAACGATTCTCCGCACTCAATCCCCGGTATACCACATAATGCCGTGTAATTTTCCGAAGTTATCCGTATTTTATTTACTAGCGGATAGCCTATTTTTTCTGCTGTATTCCCGCATAACGCTTGGGGTTCCCCACACTGGGTTAATAATTCACCGCATTGTGGTATAAAAGACCCTTTAGCTAAATAACACCGTCTTATATAATCTAACGGATTTTTAACGCGTGGTATTCCATAGTGAATATCTTCGCTAGTTTGCCCGCACTGTGCTAATGGTTCACCGCACTGTGCTAATGGTTCACCGCATAATATTGTATATCCGGGCAGCCACCAATCATAAACATAAACATCAAAACCGCTATTGCGTAGTGTTGTTTGTATATAGTTTGGCGATAAATTGCCTTTCTCTTTCCACTTTGCAATTAAAATATCTCGTTTCTGTTCTTCTGGTAATGTCGAAAATAAATTAATGTTGAATTCTTTAAGCCACTCGTCCATTAATTCCGTTTCTTTAGCTAAATAATTATCAAATATATAAGTGTCGGCAAAAGATTTAAAATTATTTCCTATTACTGTCAGCGATTCAAAAAAAGTTCGTAGTGCTTTTTGTGCTGTTATTGACCATGCGCGGGCGCGTGGCAATAAATGTTGAAACATTCTAAAAAAAATCATTATAAAAATTCTATTTTTCCAAGCTTCGCCTTTTCACCCTCAGCTAAATTATAAGCTGTAATCTCAGTATCACTTAAAAACAATTCTGCGTATTCAAAAATACCGCCGCGCGAACTTACTATTTCTTCTATAACGCCAACAACTGCCGACAGCGTGATTCTATCACGCCGTGGAAAAGCTGAAATACCATCAATAAATGGTTCTAAATTAAAAAAATAATCTTTTAATCCTTGCTCTATTTCTGCTCTAGTAGCCCCGATATCTGATACAATCACGCCTATAACATTAACATCAAAAGCTAGGCGCTTAATCGGAAACGCTTTCACAAACGCACCAACGGGTCTTCGTGCGGCAATGCCTGTTTCCGCATCAAATTGCATAGACTCGTCTACAGCCTCTATCTGTGCCTCTGTGGGTATACCATCCTCACTACCTGAACTTTCCGGCGTTGCTTCTACAAAAACATCAACCTCGCCAGGCTGCCCAGTGTATGGGTATGCATTTATAATACCGTCAACTTCTGTTGCCCAGATAACATAATCAGCTAATGCGCCGCCTTGCGGCGGGTTTTGAAACCGTTCTAATACACGACTTCTATATTCGACATCAACATTTTCAGCATCAACGCCTAATTGAGTTGTTTCAACAACAGTCGTATTTTGTAAAACATTTGGTAGCGGATTAATAAAAGAAACAACCGCGCCATTATCTAAATTACCAATAGATCCGCTACCGTCACCGCCTGATTGATCTGATGCGGCAACTATAGTGCCGAAAACAGTTGCTGCATCTAATAATATAGATCCTTCGGTTAAATAAGTAACACCATTGCTTGCGTTTAAAAGCTGGGTACTTGCTGGTATAAATCCTGTTTGATTCGTTACCGTTATTTCGATTATTAATTTTGCTGGCACTGCCGCCGCAGGATCACCAACACCGTATTGTCTCCCAAGCTCAATCAGCGGTATGATCGTTCGCCCATTAATCTCTGTTTCTGACGATGACGCGGTACTAACAAACAATTGTAATCCCCAAAAACCAGTGTATTTATAAAGTATAACAAAAACACCGCTGAACACTTTTGCTACTACTCTGAGAAATGCTTTTTGTAAAATAGGAATTTCACGCCCGTAATTATCTTCAAAAGACGCAATAATACTATCGTAAATATCTTTGGATGTCGGTATATTATTAGCCATTCACCACCTCAATAAATTGAAATTCTATATCGTCAATAACAATATCTAGTTGTAATCGATTAACAGCCGGAATACTAGCTTCTGAGGTTATTGTAGTAGCGTATCCGCTTGTTATCAACCAATTTAAATCACGCAAACTCGCGTCTTCTAATCTCAACAATAAAGATGATGTTAATGGCTGATTGTTTAATAAAGCCTGGGTTTCGCTGCGGTATTGATAATCTGTGTCAGCTTCTTGTAAATTAGCCCACCATGTTTTTGTTTTATCATCAAAACCACCGTCATCTCGATTACCTCCAAACAATGATAAATAAGCTGCTGTTTGCAAGCCTTTTTCTGTTTTTAAATCTCCATCTTCATAGATAACATCCCCATCATTATTCGTCTGTAATAATAAAACATCTGTCATTACTGTGGTATCCCCGTAGTACCTGCGCCCGTAGTCACACCCCCGTGAATGTGGGCGGCAAATGGTATTCCACCAATCGTTATCGCTGTTGCATTGATAGCCCCTCCAGGCATCATTGTAACATCATTCGCAACAAAATTCCCATTGGGTAATAGCTCAAAAGCACCTGATGCGTTACTACCTTTAATAGATCCTGCTGTATCTATTTCAACCTCTGATACCTCGTTTTTTATGACTATTTCACCAGTATTTTTAAGCCAAATTTCCGCTTTTTCAGCTCCAGAGTCTGGATCTCTACTGTAAATACGTTTACCACCTTTCGATGTTTTTGATGGGTTTTTCGGGTCATAAAAGCCAATAACAACATGTCCACCTGTTCTGTTTATTTCAATTGCAGCTACAAAATCAGTATCTAGCGGTTTAGAATCATCACCCGCCGAGCTGTATCTATCTGCTGTAGATATATCCCCACCGCCGGGATCTATTTTTAATTTTTTATCAATTATTTGTTTTATTTTTGCTATTAATCCCACGGTAATCTCTCCGGTATTTTTCCGCTAAATCCGCCGGGCGGTATTAACTCTATAATTGCCGTTTCTGAATTAGCATCTTTTGTAAACTCAACAGACCTAACTATAAAATCATATTTATTGTAAACAAATACCTGTGGGGCTAATAAGCTTATAGTTGTATTTGGCTCCCACAATTTTCTATTTTTATCAATCCAGCTTGCAACTGATATAGAGTATGTAAGCATGTTAGCAAACATTCTACCTGTTTTAGCATTAACTGTTGTTTTTATATTTGCTGTATTGGTGTCCTTAGCTGTAAATGTAATTGGTCTAACTCTATTTAATAAAAATGGGTTTTTTTCGGTATACTGACCGCCCGGGATATCAGTATCAACAAACGTGATACCAGTAAGATGACTATAATATTGCTGCTCGTTAAAATCAGCAGATATGTCCGTTACAACACCCTTACCAACCTCTAAATTAGCAACTGGATTTCCCGTCTTCCCCGATTGTAAAAAAATTAACTCACCATTAATATTATTAGATAGTATTAAATTTCTTTTTTTTGCTAAATCAGCCAAAAAAGCATAAACTTTTTGTGTGGGCTTTATCTTTACCGCTGGAAATACTGCCCCCACATCTACAGATGCGTTAACAGATAAACCAAAAGGTTTCGATAGTGCTTTTGCTATGTCTAAAAGATTTACATTTAAAAACTCTAATCTTCCACCGCTGGCGGCATCAGATTTATAAGGCATATTACAATCATTTAAAACCCCTGGCAACGAATAGCCGGTTACAGTTATTGTCGCTGATTCTGATGTAAGATTAGGTTGTATAGACACAATTATACCCTTTAAAACAAGCTCAGAACCAACATATATTAAAATGGGTTTATATGTAAACGGTACAAAAGTATTTCTAAAACCCGGAGCGTCAAACTCAAAAGGTGCTGAAAAAGAAAAACTATCAATCGAATCCAAAGATCGCGTTATTGTTAAAGATTCCCAAAACTCAAAACGCGACCCATCAATATACATTTCAACATCTGTCGTACCGCTCACGCCTAAAAGTTTTGGTAAATCTCCCGGGTAATCCGGTAAACGCGGTATTACAATAGATGTGCCAGGTATTAAAGTTTTTGTTAAACCAGGATTAGCATTAAAAATATGATCAGCATGAATACCACTACCAAAAACTTTTTTTGATATAATCTCTAACGTATCTCCTGTCTTAACATTATATGTAGTAGACAATCTCACGTCCTCGCGGTAACTCTAATATTTCAGACCCAGATAAATTATTTGTATTTATAAAAAAGTCCAATTTATCATCTAATTCGCCGTATAATTCAGCAACTAAATCCAATATAGATCTATTTTCTGTTAAAACAATTATTTTTTCTGTTTTTAAAGAAAAAGATATTGAAACTATATAACCAACAGCCTTTGTGACAGATTCTAATAGTGTCGCATACATATCACCGGTATCATTTTGTGATAAAATAGCATAGTTTGCATCACGCCATTCTACCCATTGATTAAAAAGTGATAGTAAAAAATCAGCTGCTGTTAAAGCTTCTTTTTTAGTGATGAATTCGGCATTTATTGTTGATAAAACAACACCGCTTAAATAAGTTGCTGAGTAAAAATCTCTTGCAAAAAACTCATTAGCAATTCTATTGTCATACCCAGGAGGCTGTATAGTTTCGTCTCGTACTAATTTTTGAAATGCATTATCAAACGCATTAAGTCTGTCTGAGATAGACGCTCCTGTTGCGCGAGCAGGCAATTGCACTAACGTTGTCGCTTGTAATCCCAAGACTTTAACGTTAGGATTTTGTGTTGATTCTAAATCAGTTAGCATTGATTGACTGACTAAATCAAATTGCTTTTTAACAGTTGGCGTAGTTGCTACAATATTATTTAAAGAGTCTAACGTGCCGCGTACTAAGCCCGCATAAAATGTTTTAAAACCCGAACTCTCAATAATTTTATTTAAAATTATCTCTGCATTTAACTGCCCTGATGCTGCCTCGTTATATAAATCCAAAGCTTTTAAAATTAAATCAGCTAAATCAGTGATAGATCCAGCAAATATTTCAATTATAGTTTCCCAAAAGACAATTTCAATTATCGCTTGATTTGCCGCTGTTTTTAAATCATCCCGTCTTCTAAATTCACCAAATGGCACAACATTAGGAGTCCCATAAATTGGATGTTCCAATCTACCAACACCAACGCTCTCAATAGATGCTTCAAGTGCCAACGCTTCTTTTAGATAATTATCACCTGAAAAAAAAATTCTTAGCGGGAATTTTCTACCTGTTCTACCAAAATCTTGTATATAAGTATCGTTTGATGCTGGAAAGTTAAAGTCCGTTGTCTTTTTATCAAATGATTTAGCTACATCCTCATAAAGAAAAGTGGTTCTAAATCCTAACGGCGATATATAAGCTGCTTGTTTTAATTTTTTTTGCCATGACATCAAAACGCCCCCGATTTTTGCAATATAAGCCCATTGTTTAATCTACCTTTTGTAACCTCCGCTTTGCCTGTCTCATCTTTGATTGTAACCTCGGACGTATTTGTCGTTTTTGTTTCGTTAATCGCTTGTGCAGTTCGCTGCTGCGGACTAAGCATTTTAAATAACCCACTTTTCATTCCTAATGCTTGAGCTCGATTAGCCATTGAATCAACTTTGTGAGTAGTAACTTTTGCGTTAACATCAATAGTTTTTTTAAAAGGTGATAACATCCTTTTGAAAAACCTAACTATACCTGATATTTTTGATTCTATTTTAGTGAATAAAGTAACAAAAAAATCCGACATACCTTTTAAAGCTCCTTTTAAAAAGTTTATGCTTCCACGAAGCATATGAAAAGGATCTAGTACGTCTAGTAACACATTTTTAAACTTTTTCCAGTGCTTTATAGCAAAAATAAGTCCTGCTACCAATGCGGCAATCGCAATCACAACTAAACCAACAGGATTGGCATCCATCACTAGATTAACTGCTGTCATAACTATAATAAATGCTCTTAAAACAATCATTAAGCTTAAAAAAGCTGTTACAACAATTCCTATTGCTTTCGCGTGTTTTACTAAAAATGCTACAGCTTTACCTACTAAAATAAAAAAAGTTTTTACTTTACCTATTATTAACTTTCTATGTGCTAAAATCCATTTTTGAGTGATAGCTAAATATTCTTTTAGCAACGGCATCATCGGTAATAATGAATCTTGTATTATCCCTTGAAATGTATGATTTAAGCTATTAAGTTGGTCATTAAACGCCTCAGCAGCTTCTGCTTGTTTTTCTGTTATTAAACCGTTTGCTTCTGCCTCTTTTTTTAATTTATTTAGTTGTTTTACTGATAGCTTGGATATGTTTATTAATTTAAATCCTTGCCTGCCGAATGCCCCCGTTGCTAGTTCAGCTTTTTTCATCGGGTCTTTTATTTTACGTAAAGCATTCATAACTAACTTAAATGCTTGAGCTGTATTTTTAGTTGTTTTTAGTTGTCTTAATAATACTGGATCGCCTTTTTTTAGTGTTGTTATTAAAAGACCTGTTCCGTCTTTTGCTTGACCTACCTGTTTATCTAAGATTTCTAACGATTTAGTCATTTCATCGGTTGAAAGCCCACTTTGTTCAGCAACAAATTGATATTTTTGCAAATCCTCTATCGGCATATCAATTATTCTAGCGGTTTTTGCTAACTCATCTGCTCTATCTGCAACTTTTTTTATTGAAAAGCCTGCGGCTGTAAAAGCACCCGTAAGTGCTGTAATACCGATTAATAAACCCGTGCGTAAATGTTTAGCCATACGGGTCAATCGATTATTAACGCGGCGTATACCTCTTTCCATGGATTTCGTAAACTTACCGACCGACCTTTGCATTTTGCTGACCGGTGCAGTAACTCTATCCATAGCCTTAAAAACTGTGTCAATCGCAAATCTACCCGCCATTTTTATTCCTCGGTTTACTTCCCTGTTTTAATTCATTTCGCAACCCTTCATAAAAAAATCTAATCTCTGAAGCAGTTAGGGATCTAAAATCTGGTAAGCTAGAATAATCTCTACAAATTTGAAATAACATCTCGCAATGCACTTGTATAAACGTATTAGTGCTATATGTCCTCCCTGTTTGCTCGTTTATTTCTAAACCCAACCGCTCATCGACTCCATGTCGCACTAACAAAGCGGTTGTTACGCTAAAAAAAGTATGGTTATTGTTTGACAGATTTTTAGATCATACATTTTCATTTTAGCAAAACGCGAAGAATTAGTTTTTGTCATTGATCCCATTGTGGTAAACAACCTCGTATAAGAGTGACCTTTTGCCCTTTTATCCTGCTCTGCTAAATTTGCACCGGTTGGCTCATAAAAAGTTATCGGGTCTTTATTTTCACTACGCTTCGGCGTATAAACAGGCTCACCGGTTTCATTGATGACTAAATCACCTTTTGAGATAGCACCCACAATTTTACGTTTCTGTTCATTGAATTCCTCTATATCTTCTTCGCCCATATTTGTGGGGTCAGCATCGATACACATTGCATCAATAAATCTATTAAATTCTTGTTCAGCCACTTCAAGATCAATTTTAAGCATTAAAAACTCCTTTAAAACATCTAAGTTTGTTGCGTCAGCACACCATTACCGCCTAACTTAATTGGTGTCGTGGTTGTATTACTAGCAGCTTTAACGCCATCCATAAGCTGCCCCTGACCTTCGTAACTAATACCACTTGCGTAAGTAATAAGACAAGTAAAATAAGAATTAGTATCTGCTAAATTTTGTAAAAATTCTTGATCGCCTAGAGCATCATCGATGCTTAATGATAACCCGTCAATTTCCCACGAAACACGAGACTTAATCAAACGCGATGATCCATCGCCATTATATTCATTTGCATTACTAAATCCGCCCAAATCTCTAGTAGAATCCGCATCGGACGTTACTGAAAATCTGCGACCATTTAAGACTACTGATTCAATCGAACCTCCGACTGCTACCATTTTAAAGCCCTCCGAAAAAGTATGTGAAGTTTTGTGTAATAGCTATAATTCGCGAATTACCCGATAATTTCACCGTTGTTTCAATATCTAATCTATTTGGATTAGAAATATCTATTTGTGCTACAGTTAATTTTTTTGCCTCAGCCGCATTACTAATAAAAGCCCATTGACCTAAAAAGTCTAGGATTCCAGCCACTTCCGCGCGCGCTGATCCCGGAGTCCTCGCATTAGGGTTAACCGTGGGTGTGCCATCTGGCAACAACGGAGCTGCGCGCCATTCGTCAGCCATAAATGTAGCATCTAATAAATAAATAATATTTTGCAGTTTAATTATATTAACAACATATCTATAAGCCGGTACTTCTTGCCCGTCTGGATGATAAAATGTTGTAATATCACCTAAAACTATGTTGCTATTTTCCACAGTAGCTGTCGAACTGCCTTTTTTAATAGCGTCATCGCGCTCTAAATAATCCCACTGATCCGCATCAACACCAGGTACTAATTGATCTGCTATCTTGCCGTTATATCCTGTCGGTGGATTGTTTTCTGCGACAACTGCAATACGCGCTAATTGTCTAGCAGCAACAACAAATGGCAGCTCATCGCTGCCGGGAGCAACTAATTGACTATTGGTTCTATCATTTTTACGCGTGGCAGGGATAGTAGTAGCTGTTGTAACTGATGCCGTGGTTTCTCCCGAAAATACAACGCAAGGTTTTTTAACAGTAGATAACCACCGACCTTCGCCGAAAGTATCGTACTTATCTAAAGCAATCGTATCAGATTTATTTAAACAATTTAATACTAACGTTTCCCAAGTTTCACCAAATTGATCTAAAGCCACTTGAACATCGGGGTTTACTGCACCGCCCGTGAATTGAGTTAACGCAAAAGTAACCCCAGTTGTGATATCTCCAATCATAGCGATTTTTAAATCATCACTACTTTCGCCCGCCCATTTAGCAACTAAATCAACCAGGGTAGTAGAATCGGTAGCAATAACCGGCATTTCAACAACGCCGTTAATTGCCGCAGTCATCTTTGTAACTATTGTTGCAATAGTATCAACGGTCGTGATAGAAAATGCATTTGATAAAATATTATTTATGGCTACTCGATATGTAGATGTGATAGATTGCGTGCCAACTGGTGTAATGTCACCCGCTGCCGCAATGCCCGTGCCCGCATCTTCCAGCGGATATACGGTCACTGGAATACTACCCACGCCATCACCGTTGGCGGGCAAAATTTTACTAACTGCTAAATGTAAAGGTGAGCCAAAGCCATAAGTTTGCCCCACTTCAAGAGCTGATAATACTTGTTTTTTAGTAGTAGCGTATATAGCTAATGAATCTCCTTGCCCAATAACAGCTATACGCTGCGGCAAAAAACTACCAATTGAACTTATATTTTGAAATTTAGTTTCAATCCCAACAATGCTCGCACGAGCAGCCGGGTCGATTGCTGTTGATTGTGCCATTTTTATATCTCCAAAAAGTTAATTAAGTAACATCATATTCAACGTCAAAAAACACATGACCGTCCAGGTCTCTTTTTACTGCCGCAAAAATACTTTCTAAATTAGCGGGTGTAAATTGTGGTGCAAACTCGTTAAATTGTACACCAAATTTAATTCTAGCGCCAACTATTCTTTGACCTTGTCTGCCGTTTAACTCAGGGTAAAAAGTATTAATTGAGTCAATCCATCTACCCCAAACAGTACCGCGCAACTCTAAATAAGCATAATTTGCAGACATTAAAATATTACGCACCAATCGGGTTGCTCTGTGTGATTCGATAGACGCTAAATAATCTGATGCTGTAAAACCTACAGCCTCTTTTTTAGCTACCCCTAAACCATAGATATCTATATTATAAGTGCCGTGCGTTTCTTGACGTTTTATTCTATCACTACCCGCCGCATTTAAAACAGCATTATCAAACCAGATATTAATAATAGGGGTTGGGTCGTCAATTACAACAATTCCATCCTCGATTGGATTGAGCCATTCTTCAAAGGGATTAAATCTTTCTGTGAATATTCTTAGATCCCATAATGCCGGATCTTTGCCAGCCGCTATCGCCAAAGCCATTTGATTTGCCACTTCGATAGCTAAAATAGCGGCTATTTTGTCACGCACTATCTCAAACGTATCTTGTTTATCTATTAAAGTATCAATCATTTTAAATCACTATTTACTAAATACTTCGGCGAAAGCTCCATACGCATATAAAGTATTTATAAAAGTAAGATAGACATCGGTAATAGCTAAATCAGTATATCTGATTATTTCACCTGATTTTTTAATGCCTTTTTTAGTCATAAGACTAAAATCATTTTGTATAACATAATCAATGCCGGGTTTAATAGCACACTCAACTTTTTTGATAACATTTTTTTTAATCATGTTTTTAACCTTTATGAAATTTTAAAAAATTCCAGCTCGCACGTAACTATTCCTAGTGCTCGATCAGGATTAGAAGATAGCACTTTAAACAGATATTCTTTTAAGTCAGGATCCATAAACTGTACTAACCACGGATTAGATGATTCATCCATCTCGCCTCGTGGTATTTCTAAACCCTGTTCACTCAAAGACCTTAAAGTAACAGCTATCGACATAACCCTACCACTTATAATCTGCCCTGTATCCGGGTCAATTACTTGAGCAATATCGTTTGTATAACCCGTAAGCGTTTTCGTTAATCCCACCGGCGGCGTTAGTAAAATTTCAACACCGAAATCCATTGTAATTATATTATTTAAATCGGTTGTTGCTACTTCTCTCAAATTCATTTCTTAAATTCATTTAATAATGATTTTCTTTTTAATTAAAGTTTTAAAAGACTCTTGATTATTAAAATATTCTGCTTTTACTACTGTACCAGCTGTCAATATACCTTTTTTAGTAACAAGCGATTTACCCGCAGCAATTTTATAAGTACCTTTTTTATTTGCTGCCTTCTCAGCTTTTGCTTTCTCAGCTTCTGCGTTTTCGGCTTCTGCGTTTTCGGCTTCTACATTTTCGGCTTCTGCGTTTTCGGCTTCTACATTTTCGGCTTCTGCGTTTTCGGCTTCTGCGTTTTCGACTTCTACATTTTCGGCTTCTGCGTTTTCAGCAGCTGCTTTTTCAGCAGCTGCTTTTTTTTGATTTTTCCAATTCATTTTAAAATCCTCTTTATGGTGCAATAGTAAGTAAACAACCAAACGTATCAATTGCAGTTGGAATCATTAGCGGTCTTGATCCAGCTGAATACATTAATTGCTCTCTATTACCTGTCAACCAAGCGTTTACAAACATATCGATACCGTTTGCAGTGCTAGAAATACGAGGTGGCATAAATGGTAAAATACCAGCAGCTGGATTACCAAAAGTTGGAATTGCACCAAAAGTTGCATCCAAACGACCCGCTGATGCCATAACAATAACCTTATTCGTTTCAACGTATTGTGTTTTAACTTCTGTTTCAGGATCATCATAACGACCACCATACGTCCAAACATCTAATTTATAATTACCGATATCAACAGTGCCTCTGTAGTTACCGCCATTACCACGCAACTCAAACGGAACTATGGTTCCCATATCAATTCGTCTATTATCTAAACGTTTTTGAACAGCTTCGTTTGATACAAAATTTTCCCAAGCATCACAACCCATAATTAACATATCAGGATTCATTAAACCATCATTCCTAATTACTTCACTTAATAGTTTTAAATCATTAATAGGAGTAGCTGCCGAATCTGTCCAATCAGTTGTTACAGTCGGGAAATGCGCAACTTTAGGCTTGTAATCTAGTGTATAAACAATATTTCCGTCTTTATCTTTTAAAGATAATTTCCCTGTTTGCAAAACTTGTGACGATTGCAACTCAATCGCGCGATTAATTTTTGCTTGTATATCAACAATACCAAACATAACTTTTTCCATCGCTACTAATTGAAAGTCAATATCTTCAAATGGATTATTACCAGCTTGCCTGTTTATCAAATCAAAAGCATTTAAACTACCTTTTTCTTTGTGAATCGGTGGTTTAAATCTCTTATTTGTATAGATATCATTAGAGTTATAGCGTCCTTCCGTGCTTAAATCTTGCACTACTACAGAAACAGGCTCACCAGATCGTTTAATATCAATTTCAACTTCCGCAGAATTATGAAAATTTCGCGGCGAAGATTGAAACATACCGGACAAAAACAAAGTTGGACTAGCTACGCTCTCATAAAGAGGTAGCATTCTTTTAGTTAAAATATCACTCATTATAAAAATCCCCTTATTTTTATTGATTATCTAATTCGTTTAATTCAGTAACATCAACAACATCAATATCGTAATCACGCAATTGATCGCGCACCTTTGCATCAACATTTGTAGCATCACCGTCAGCGTCAATCACAAGACGCGATTTATTAACAACCCCTGCAATTAAAGCACGTACTGCAATATCACCCGCACCCGTAGATGTGACGGCGTATGTTATAACTGCTTTTGGAATACCATTTTCATTAGTAACTCCACCTTTAACAAAAGGTACTAATTTTAATGATACGCTATCACGCGCTAAAATAGTTCCGGCTTTTATTGTAGCAACCCCAACAAAAGTCAAAAGATTATCTTCAAATACTCCTGATTTAACAATAACGTTGCCTGTATCAAGATTTGTAATAGTTAAATTAGACATTTAAACGTTCCTCCAATTTTGTGTATATTTTGTCAGCCATACTTTCTTCTTTTGCTTCAGAAGTAACTGCTTCCGGGTTATCATCAGCCCGATCTTCTATAGCTTTTTTATTAGCTCCAGCGGCTAAATATTCAGCTTGTAAAACTGGTGTTATTTCCACCCCTTCTTTTATAGCTTTAAACGCTATATCATTAGCCTTATATGCTTCTGCTAAAATTAAATGCGCTTTTACACGCTCTCTTTCTTGCTTTACACCTTCATTTTTTGCTTGCGCAAAAACATCAGCATGTTTGGTTTTTAATTCATCTAAATTCATAGTTGTAGCCTCCACATTAGTTTTTTGTAATTCCGCCCCTGAAAAAGTTATTATATCGTCAATCATATTTTTACTTTTAGCTGCATCTGCTAAAAGCACTGCGCCTCGCCCGAAATTATTTTTAACATCATCTATAGTTGTATTTCTGCCTTTTGCTACTGACTCTATAAATAAAGCCTCAATCGCATCTAAATTTTTACGCACAACCGCTTTGCCTTCGTCCGTTGTAACGTCAGGACGTTTATCCGGCGCATTAGTGCTAGCTATAGAAACAATATCATCACTAATAAACATAGTAGCAACTACACCAATACTACCCACCATTGCCGCTCTATTGTTTGCAACGATTTTATCGGCTTGTACTGCAATAGCATAAGCCGCTGATGCTGCCATACTCCCAACAAGTGCCGTTACGGGTTTATCAATACTTGATAAAACATCAAGTGTACTAAATAAGCCGGCAACTTCTCCGCCCGGCGAATTAATATTTAATTGTATGCTGTCAACATCATCATTATCACGCGCAAATAGTAAAGCATCTGAAATCTCGGCATAGGTTGTGTTACCAAATCCGAAAATTTGAGCTATAATATCTGGTTTTTCAGTTAAGATACCATCAATAGTAATAACTGCTATAGTAGTTTGTTTATTTAATATATTAGCATCAGCACGAATCGAATCAAATTTATTATGCATATCTGCTGATAATTCTATATTTTGCTTATATGCAGCTTCTAACTTATCTTTGACTGTGTTTTCTAACAACCACATAATTATTATTACCTATACTAACGTTACCGCAACTTTTGAATCTTTAGTTACAGATTTAACATACACATTTTGCCCAGCTACAACGTTAAAACTAACATATGCACCAACATCGTTTTCTAATATATGCGCTGTATTATCAGTCGCTATCGGCAGGCTATTATTTTCACGATACAGCAGCTTAACAATGCCGTCATTAGTTATATAGCCTTTAGACGCACCTGTTGCAACTTCTGTCCAAGTTTCTGTGTTAACTGCAATTTCAGTAGTGTTTCCCATCAGCTCTCATCTTTATTACCCACATCTTCGTCAGCCTCATCAGCCTCATCAGCCTCATTATTATTCTCTGGCTGATTTATTGTGTCAGGCTGATTTGGAATGCTAAATCCAGCATCCAGCATCTGCGCATTTTCACGCCTTATTGTACGAATATTACGGGAAAATTTAGTGCCCGTCAACTCTTTAGCTGCACGATCGCGCGTTATCCAACCATTTTCTAACATTAATTGATACCCTTGTGCTTGTTTTTTAATATCAGTTGATGGTTTAATAGCTCCTGACCATTCAGACATCACCCACGCGCCGTAAATATCATACTGCAATGGATCACGCCATGCCGCTAAAAATCCATTTGCTGTAATCTTGCCACTTAAAACTTCACTGATTAACCACTCTTGATAAATCGGTTTGCAAAAAGTCGCGCCAAATTCTGATCGAATTTTATTTAGATAATTTTTAAATTCATTTATTGCTGCTTGACTCGCTGAATAATTACTTGAAAACGCTAATTGTAAAATTTCCGGCGGCACTTCGTTAGCCCAAGCGATAGCATGTATAATCGCTGCTTCAAATTCTGAAAATTTAGTATCAGTGCCTTGGTTTCCGAATGCTACCGGCTCTTCGCCAACTTGCAAATCTTCAATAACCATACCCGGAATTTGATTTCTAATTTTATATTCTCTGACCGTGCCGTCCGCCTCAGCATAATTAATATTTGCCTTGCGCACAGCACCATTAGTTATTGGTTTCGTGCCTATTTTATCTTGAGATTTTTTGATAAACATAGCAAGCATCGCATTGATAGCCGCTTTACGCTGCACCGCATCTCTGTAACGATCAATCTCTTTTATCGATTGCATCACTATAGATAACAATGGTTCCCCGCGAACTTCATTGATACGCCTGTCTGTGCCATAAACCAACCATGCCACTTTTCTGCCTGAGCGTGCCCCAGAAGATGGAATGCGTACAAAATTACCGTCATCCTGAACTACATGATATGCTAAATGTTGTCCGAACTTATTAATTTCTACGCCATGTTGTATTGTAATGCCATTTTGTAATGTAGCTTGTGTGCCTGGTGGCGTTATAACATTAGCACCGCTTATTAATTGCACGCGCGGCAATCCGGTCAAACGATCTAATCGCAATGCGATCAACACATCACCTGAAATTAAAGCCTCAGCTCTAGCAGAGCGTTCTATCATGCCAAAATCTGATAACCTCTTTGTATCGCATAATTTCGGATTAGCAGCCCAGATCTCAAATCGATCTTCTACAGTCTCAGACCATTCTGCTAACGAATCTTCTTCTAATCCAAGTAAATTTTCGTTTGGAATCACTTCGGGAGTCAATCCTGTGTTTATTTCATTAGTTACTAAACGTCTAATAAGACCGCGCGCATAAATATTTTCTTTGAATAGCTGGTTTGAGCGTTCACGCAACGTAAAATAATCATTTAAAAATAATTTTGTGGCTCCAAAGCCGTTATAGAATTTACTACCATCGTTATATTCGTAGGAATAGCCCTCGTGACCCATTGATGCTTCAGTGACGTTTTTTTTCTGTTGACGCTTTGATTTTTTTTTAAATATATTTAAAAACTTCACCACGCGCCTCCGGCATGTACTGTGCCATCAAGCCCTAATCGCGCACATATCACAGAGTATTGATTTAGCAGTGAATCTCTGGTTGCCGTGAGCTTTACAATGTCAAATTTAGTAACTGTTTGGCGCGTTTGTCCTGTATCCAAAGTATATGATTGTACTTTATCAATTAGTAAAGCGGTAATAGCCTCATTAATTGCTGCTATTTGAGCCTCTAATTTGACTAGCTGATCTTGTAAAATAGAATCTAAAGACATTAAAACAGTATATCACATCAAACATCAATAAAAAATAGTTTCTCAGCTTCTAGCGTATCCCAGAATGCCACCCAATTCACGTGATCCAAGCCTAAAGTGTTGCGACAAACATCAAGCGCGATCAAATCAATAGCTGCTGCGCTATATATAAGTAAATCCCATAATTCGTTTTTCACCCCGCTTAGTCTGAACCATTCAAAGCCCTCTCGCTGTTTTGTAATGCTGTTTATTTTCTCTCTTTTTTGCTCCACGGTCAGCTCTTTCAAATTAGCATCTGATATATTTGTTGGAAAATTAACAGCTCGATCTGATTGCACACCGACCCCATCCCATCGTCTGTTTAATACAGCTGACATGCGATCTTTATAAAAATTAACTGTAATACCATACCCAGTTGTGCCGAACGGCGTTGCAAACGGGCTAAATTCTTTAACCGCTGCGTTTTTCGGCGGAAACTCACGCCCTTTAATTGGATAAACACTCGTCTCGTACTGCTCACAAAATCGATACACAAGGTCGGTAGAAAATCCAGAATCAATTAATGTTAATGCTATTTTATACAAAGACCCATCGTCAGCTACATAACCGTCACCCTCAACCAACGTTGCAAGCCTGCCCCATGTTGTCTCATCATCTAATTGTGATGTGTCTCCCTTAAACTCCCAATAATCAATTAAATAACAACGTGACGATCTACACCATCCGAATATTGCAACCGCTAAATTATCTTTGTGCACATCAACTGTACACGTAAGAGCTAATATTTTACTTTGCGAATGTTCTATAGCATAAGTGTTCGGGATATCCCCATATTTGTATCCGCGTTTATGACTAGCTATAACAGTGTATTTTAATTTGCTGCCGCGCAACTCAAATGTTTTGCCGAGCACGTTATTATAAAACTCTTGTAGTAAGCCTAAGTCTTTCGGTCTTTCTTTATGCACATCCCAAGCACTTAACCAATCTTGAACTGCTTCTTCCCACGGATACATAGCCGCAGGCGAATATAGAGCATTAAGATGATAAGATCTAACGGCGCGGCTTTTTGATTTAGCTGTAGCAACCCATTTGCCGCGTGGCAGCATCCATATTTTATCGGAATTTGTATGTTGGTGACTACAAAATTTACAGATATATCTTACAGTATCGGGTATCAAAATATCATTTTCATCCGTTTTCCACGTTAGCCCCCAAACTTCTCCTGTTTCTTTATTTACTCCGGAAAATTTTAATTCTTGAAATTGACCGCATTTTTTGCATGGCACATGATATCTTCTTTGATCACCTTCTAAAAAACATCTCTCAATCCGCGATGCCCCCTTAATTAACGGTGTAGACAATCTAACTATTTTCCGCGTTTGTGTGTAAGCTTTCGTTCGTGCCTCAGCTAGTTTCATGGGGTCGCCGTCTTTGCCGACAATTTCCGGGTATCCATCAATCTCATCTTCTAATAATACTTGTATTGGGTTTGAGCGAAGTTTGGCAGCGTTACGCGCACCAAATGGCAAAATATAACCGCCCCCTTCCCACTCTATCTTTGAATTTGTTTTGCCAGTTTTATTTTTACTTAACTCATCCGATGTCATTATTTTATCAGCCAAACCGCTTTGCTGTATCATTAGCGTGACGTGTCCATCCATTCGAGTTTTAGCCAATTCTGCATCAGCTGTTAATAACATCATCGGTGCGGATTTCACTTCCGAAATAAAATAACCAATTGCGTTTTCAAGCACGCCGACAGTAGCTCCAATCTGTGCCCCTTTCATTAAAGTTACTTCCCGAACAGGCGATCTAATATCCAAACAATCGACAATTTCTTTTAGCGGCGGACAAACTTCATAACTATAATGTCCGGGTAAAGGTGATACGCTTGCGGGTAGATACCTGTTTTCTTCTGCCCAAGCACTTGGGCTTTTTATAGATAGTTTATCAGTAAGGTTGGCAATTTCGTTTGATATCCATTTTTCGCAAGCAGGCATAAACTCTTGATCGATATAATCATATGCATTATTTGTCATTCTTTTAGTGCCCGCCGGGCTCGCAATTTAAGCCCTTTGAGTTGCACGCTAATTAACTCGCCGATTAATGTTTCAATATCTTCTCGCGTCTGTCCAGCCGCGTGCGCATCAAGCACACGCGCGGCAATTGTGCGCGGCGAATCATTAAGCAAGCGCACATGTGTTGTTTCTAGCATAGCAAATATATGATTTTTAACATAGTCGCGTGGGATAAAGTTACCTAGTGATGTTTGATTTCTTATCCTTTTTTCTTTAATGTCTTCGATTAATTTTGCCGATTTTAACCATTCCACAAATTCAACGGCTGACCCAAATGTAGTAATAATATCATGCAGCGTCATACCCAAATAAGCCTCAACGTCTTTTTTTTCATCGTCTACTAGTTGTGCTGCCTCATCTCTGACTTTTTTAATATGCTTGTTTTTTACTTTCGGGCGATTTTGTATTATTGGCACTTCTTTAACTTCAGTGCCAAAAATCATTTTAGCTTGGCGCGCGACTTTTTTTGCTTCATTTTTCTTATGCTGTTTATCTTTTTTATTTTTAACTTCGCGAGCATCTTTAAAAGAGGCGCGATCTTGACATGTCGTAATATAATCAATAGCAGCTTGGTGATTGATATCTATTTTACCTGCAACTATTGCGGCTCCCAACCTACCTTTACATGCTCGCGTTATAGCCCCTCGCGTCACTTTAGATATTCTAGCAACGTGAGCTTTTGTTTTTATAATTTTTTCTCGCATATCAACACTATAGACAAGACATAAAATAAATCAACAAATAGAAGTCAACACATAGATTTTTATCAGCATATGAGTAAATGAGTTTAAATTTTATAGTTTGTGTGCTTAATTGGATTTATTCATTAAAAATTAAATTATTATTTTTATGTTCTTGTAATACATTTGCCATTTAGGGCGTGAAAGATGGTTTATTTGCTCGCAAGCCGCTACCAGCTTTATTGAAAGTTCGGGGACACAAATCAACTTGGTTATTTTCCGACCAATTGTGCGAGGAGTGCGGTCGCAATCAAAT
>Ga0114925_10000258_pt1 | contig 21976 bp, 34 predicted proteins | sample SumtaG_2_FD_87287 | JGI IMG/M metagenome (GOLD analysis project Ga0114925, IMG submission 87287) | Deep subsurface microbial communities from Indian Ocean to uncover new lineages of life (NeLLi) - Sumatra_00607 metaG | ecosystem: Environmental > Aquatic > Marine > Oceanic > Sediment | place... | reverse complement strand
CAGAAGTATGAACATTAAGAATATCTTTTCTTATAGCTGCCCGAATAAATTTTGTAAATGTAGGAGTTGTTAATGTTTTTATCATGATTAATAAATTATTAAGAATATTATATATTATTCATTTCTAGCCATTGCGGCATTTGCCTAAAAATAGGAAGTTTCAAGCTGAGTAAAGGCTATTGATTTTTCCCTGCTATCTGGGCATAGTTCATTAATTAATTATGCAAATTCCTTAGCTACACTTCTAATTTTTTGATATCTTTCTATTTGATTTCCCTTAGGAGTATGATAAGTAAAAATATTATTTATTTCTTTTTGTGTTTTTGGCATTATTTTTTCTATATTAAAGTTTTCCAAGTAGTTCCAAGTTGTTCTTCTATTGCTAAATTATCATAGTATTTAATTTCCTGTAAATCTGTAAAAACATTTGAAGGTCTAGTTGCTTCACATCTACATTCCCAATCATTGCCATGTGTATCACCTTTATAAAATACAGTATCTACTCTATAAAATTCATTTTTTATAGTTTTACTTTGTATTTTTACTAATGATCCAGGTTTTATTAATGGAATAAGTAAACATCTAAATTCTATTCCTTCTTCGCTTCCTTTGTCTATGGGTGATCCTATTAAACCCGTACTTGGAGATAATAAAATTATATCATCTTTAGTATTACTATTATTGTATATAATTTGCGCTTTTTCATCCTGAATACTTAAAAAAGCTCCTACTTCCCCAAGTAATTTATTTATTTCATCAATTAATCTTCCACTAACAGACAATCCATTTTGTGTTTTTCTATCAGAAGATAAATGTTCTTTTATCCATTTTTTTGCATTTTTATAAGCACCTTCAGGTATTATGTTAGACGATTCTATCATATCAATTAATACATCTTTTATAATAAAACCTTCTCTATATGATTTATTTATTATTGTATTTTGAATAAGTTCTTGTCCATCTTTTCCCTTTATATTTAATATCCAATTTGGACCTTCCCTGGTATAAAAAGAATTTTCTATGTTACCTAAAAAAATACTATCTCTTGATTCACCATATCCGATTACTAATTGAACTTGATGTGTTTCGTTTACTTGTTGAAGTAATTTATATGAATCCTTACTTACATTATAAATTTCTATATCAGCTTCATTTTCCTTTGATTCTAATGTTTTCTTAATACTAAAAGATACTTTTAAATCTGAAAAACCTCTATTATTTTCTTTTGGCAATGAAGCTAATTCAACAAAAGGCCAACCTAAACTAGCAATACTTAAATCATCCCAACCACCTATAATATTTAATGGCGAACTTCCACTTGTAATAAATGTTTTTTCAACAAGACTTAGTTTTCTTGTTGGACCGAATATAACAAAAACTCTTCTATTATACAAAGAACTCATTGAGATAATTCCCTTGCAACAAATAATGTAGCAGTATTTCCTAAATCATATTCACCTATTTCTTCATTTTCACTTTTTAAATTAAATGCAAATAAAATTTTTATATCTCTAAGTCTGGAGTCTGCAAATCTTGATAATAATTGTGACCCAACTAAAATAGGTATACTCATAATAATTGGATCATTATTTTCATCTTTTATATTTAATATCCATCTACCCATTCTTCTATTAAAATATATCCAAATTATATATTTTGTTTCACCTATAATAGAAGAAAATTCATAATTATATTCTTCGGGTCTTAATGGTATTTGTATAAAATAAGTTCTATTAATATCCATAATTATTTATTTATTAAAAAATTTTTTTAAATGCTCTTGTAGTCCATCCTGACAATTTTTTTGTAAAAGTTTCATCTGAATTCTTAATTAATGCACTTGAATTTTTATTACCAATATTTTTCTTCTTTTGTGCGCCCAAATCTACTTCCTGATATATAGCAGGTGCGCTTATTAAAGTTGTACTTACTATTCTAATTTGTCTAAAAGTTGCAGTAAAATTTAAAGATCTAACTGTTTTGCTACTTCTTGGAATAGTAAGATCTTCCAGTATCATATTATCATATTTTTTAAGTCCTGTTATTACAATAACTGGAATCTTATTATCATATATTCGTTCAAGTTGATCGAAAGCTTCTTTACTTGGTTTTCCTTTGTCTCCACTTAAACCAAAAGATAATTTAGATTTTAAAAATCCTGGAGTAGCAGTTGCAACCGTCCGACTTAACATACCTGTTTGTAAAATAGTTATTGGATCGTCACTAATAATTCCCTCTATTGTTAATAATTTTCCTCTATTAATTATATGATCGCTTATATCACTTCCATCTTCTATTTCATATTGAGTAGCTTCAGCATTCATTTGATGATTTTCAGAAATTATGGCATCGCAAGCAATAATTGTTTTTTCACCATCTCTTATAAGAGATATTTTATTTGCTTCTAAGAATGTTTCAAATATATTAGCCATTATTCTTGTTCTGGTCGTACGGCAGAATATTCTGCTTTTAATCTATTATCTAAATTTTTAGTAACTACATCATTCAATGTATTTTTAATTTCCTTGACTATTCTTTCTTTATCAACTTTTTCGGGCAAATTTTTAAATTCAATAGTAACTGGCATATTAATATTCAATCCTTCACGTAATTGTTTACTCTTAATTAATAATCTTTCTGGAAGCATTCTTTCTCTTGAAATCGCTTTACGTTCATACTGATATCTTAACATTTGAATATTACGTTTAAATGGATTCATTCTGCGTTGATAATCTTCGATTGATTCATCCATAAATTCATCAAATTGATTTTTTATTCTTTCCTTTGCTGACGAAAACAATTTCCTTGGAATAGCTGAAACCATAGGTCCAATTTGAATAGGAGCAGGTGGACCAGCCGGTTGAAAAAGTTCATCAACCGCTATTTTTGCTCTTTCTGTAAGTTCAGCTATTTTCCTTAAAAGAGGACTCATTGCAATGGTTCCTTCTATAGCAGTCATTCCTTCAATGTCTATATCGCCTGCAAATGGATCGACACCTGGAGTAACTTTTTTAACTTTTGTTAAAGCCATTCTATAAGCTTCACTGACCTGTTCCATTCCTGCCTTAGCCATAGACCAATCACCAGTCATTATTCCCTCAAATAATCCAATTGATAATAAAGACAAACCTTCTATTTCTTTTTTAAAAAATCTTAACCATTTTTTTATATGTTCAAAAGCCTGTGGAAATCTATTTTCTATCATATTTAATATATCTTCAAATACAGATTTTTTACCAGCCAAAAATCCTAATAAATCTTCCGTAACCGCAAATATACTAATCATTGCAACACCTATTAAAACTAATTTTAACGATGCGAAACTAAGCAAACTAAAAACTATTTTACCTATTCTACCTAATAATGCAAGAGATTTCATACCAACAAATGTGCCAAATAAAGTAATAAATATTTTAAAAATTCTATTTATACCACCAAATTGAGTAATAGTTTCTCTTGTTCTAAAATATAATTTTATAAATCCTTTATTTATAAGAACAAGCGCATTTGAAATACCTCCAAAAAATTGTTTAAACTTTAATCCTATTAATTCTCTACTTGTATCGAGTAGATACATTAATTGATTAGCCATTAATTTAAAAACTGGTAATAATTCTTCACCGGAAAACGCAACTATTTCATATATGTAATCTTTTATATTACTTACAATACCTTTAAAAGTTAATAATAATTTGTCCATTAGATTTGGGAATCTTTTTTCAACCATAAGTTCCCATCCTTCAGCAAACATTTCAAATGATATTTCTTTACGTCTAATCATTTGTAAAATATCTTTTTCTGGTCTCTTTAATAGTTCAGATAAATAAGCTCCTAATGGCACACCTGCTCTACGTAATCTTTCCATTTCGTAACCGGTAAGATATCCAGCGGCTCTTACTCTACCAAATATACTCGCTAATTGATCTAATGGTTTATTAATTCCAGCAGCTACATGTCCTATTTTGGTTAATACATCAATTTGTTCTTCTGCTGTTACACCCATTGCTAATAATATTTTACTAGCTTGTAATACACCTGGAATTCTAAAAGGTGTTGTCCTGGCAAAAGTAAAGAGATCTTTTATTAATTTCTGTCCTAATTGAATAGAATTAGTCATAACTTCAAAAGCTATTTTAGTTTGTTCAAGTTTTGCAGCTTCATTTAAAAAATAACCAAGAGCTGCTGTTGTAGTAGCAAATACAGCACCTAATCCAAGTATATTAGTCTTTAATCCTGTAACTTTATTACCAAAATCAGTTATTCCTTTTATATCACCTTTAAAACCTAATTTAACTAATAGAGTTCTTAGAGTCATTTTTATCTATCTCTTTTCTGATATGTTCTTCAATTTCAGCTTTTATATCAAGAGCTTCATTTGCATCAGCTAAATCATTTATATCCCAATATTCATCTATTTCGTGTAATGTAGTTATTTTAGAAAGTATTGGTCGCCAGATAAAAAAATCTATATTTATATTTTCTGGGCTATATCCTTGAGGCTTTCCTGTTCTTTCGACTTTTGAAGTATTAATGCTAGAGCGTCTTTTCCTTCTAAAAAATCAGCGTATTGCACCTCCAATGCTACTTTTACTACTTTAAATAAATGTTTTAATTTACCAGAAAACAATTTCTCATATGTGGGTTGCTGAGATAAGGCACCTTCGCCCTTATGCGTAATTTGTGTAAATAAAATATCTATTATATCTTGTATTTCCGTGTCATTAAATCTGTCAGCTAGTTCAATTATAGATTCACCAATATTTATTTCAGCATCTAGTATTTCTTTAACTTTTATTTTACTTGAAAAAGCTTTTCCAAGAGGAGGTCCAATTATTTTTATTATTCTTGAAAGAAGAGAAAGACTTATTCTCGGTTTTAACATAGTAAAAATATAAAATTCCCCATCTATTTTTTTTTCTTGATAATTATTTTTTCCCATCATTAAACTCCTTTTTATGTATTTAGATTATTACTACCTATAAAAGCAGCAGTCATCTCTCCAGTTATGGTCCATTCTCTTGTTCCGGCTTCTTTTCCAAGATCGGAATCAGGAATTTTAATAACTGTTCCGAGATCTATAATTGCAACAGTAGTACCACTTTTATCTATGACGGAAACCGGAATAGCGGCTTTGGAAATTTCCAAATAACTTAATGTTTCATTATCAATAGATGATTGCTGCATTGTTAAAACAAAACTCCCAAGTTTATTTAAATTTATAGTTCTAGTTATTTCACCATTAGTACCAGCACTAAACATAGCACCATCTTCTGCTCTACCTATTCTGACATTGTTCCATCCTGTTAATAAAGAAATTCCAACAAGAATTGAGACATCTTCAGGATTATATGTTCGCATAATTTTATTTCCTTTCTATTCTTTATCATAATTACACAGATAATTTTCCTCTTATTTCTATTTTATGAACAGCTCCTTGGTATTTACCGCTAAAAGTAATATTTTTTAAGAATCTTGCTAACTTATCAGCTTCGGAAACATCTGCAATTTTAGGCATATTTATTACAGATTCACCAGGAACTAATAATCCTACCGCTGCTGATTCTGCTCTATTTAACCAATATTTTATTTTTCCTTCTATTGCACCTGCACCTCTTTCTGTGAATGGAATTTTATCTGAATTAATCAATAATGAAAATAAATCTTCAGCCATTCTTGTTTGTAACCAATCTGTTCCACGAATAATATCAATATATTCACCACCAACTACAACTGCTTCAGATGAAATCATTCCCACACCACCTGTAGTTTCATATGTATTTCCATTATCATCTGTAATATTATTAAATTCAACCGTTGTTAAAACATCTGGAGTAATTCCAGTTAATGGTTTAAATTTCCACGTTAAACTTCCAGGATTTTTAGGTGCTTGACCACCTACCCAAGCACACTCAGGATAATTAGCATAATCGCCACTCCACTGATATGCGGTTCTGTCATATGCTAAAGCCTTCAAATCTTTTAATACATTCTCGGCAACTCCATTTTTAACATCAGCTTCATTACTTGAAATAAAATACATTTTAATTTTTGTCTCAATAATTGCAGCAAGTAATTTTATTTCTGCTTCGGTAACGGTGGAAGCTTCGAGAAAATACCAATCATCATCTTCTGCTATAATAGCATTTAAACCAGTGTCCCATGTTTCAACACCGCTACCATGCTGAGTCATTGTCACCGTAGCAGCGGTAACACCAGTTAAACTAGATACATCAATTGCTGTTACTCTAAAATCGGTGGCAGCATCAACTCCTGTGAATTCAATTACATATCCAGCACTATACGTTCCCGTAACCGTTACTTCGGTTACGCCAGCAAGACCTTCAACTGCTGCTTTTATTACCGCTGAATCGTCATCGGCAGCATATGTTATATTACCTGTCTCTACAGGAGTTGCACTACCAACACCAACAAACAAAGTCCACGTTCCGGCACTTGGAGTACCAGTAAAAGCTAGTGTTGCTTTTGAGTTAATATCTTCAAATTTTCTCCCTATTTTAAATGATGGAGAACTTAATGTTTGTCCCATTAATTTTAGTGCAGCAATATAATGCGGATCAGTTGTAATAAATCCATCAGATAGCATATCAGCAGGATCACTATACGTTCTTATTCTATCTGGAAAATGAAAATGAGAAGCAAGAATCATGCTAACACCAAATCCAGTTCGAGTAATCCTTGCTGTCTCCCTGCTTATTTGAACATCTACGTAATTATTTATTTTATTCATAATTTTATAACTCCTTTTTAAATTATCACATTATGGTATTTCTATTGTTTGTCCATTAATATTAATTTTTTGAATTTCTCTTGAAATATCATCTACATCCTCGCCATAAGACAAAAATATATCAGAATAAGATCTAAATTCCCATTCTGTATCAATAAAACTACTTATATCTCGTGGACCATCATAACCCCAGCAAGCTAATCCTGTTGAATTTAATATTTCTCTTTTAGAATCTAAATATAAAGAATTTAATAATATTTCCATTTTATTTAAATGATCAGAATAACCAAATAAATTAATACTTAAAGTTATTCTTTTTTTAAATTGATATGTCCATGTATCCAATTCTTTATATTTATTTGCCGGTCTATCACCTAATGGTATTGGACCACCTATTATATTTAATGTAACATATGGCAATGCTGGCCTTTTCGTATTTGGTTTATCCCAAATTACTGATATATTAGATCCTAATGATGCAAAAGCCCAATCATATATTGCATCTTCTTTTGTTTGATCTAATCTATAAGCCACTTTCCCTCTCCACTAAATAACCATATACTTTATAATATTTAATACTATGAGTAGTATAATTTTTAGATTGCATAATTTTATATTCTTTTTTCGTATTTGCTATATTTATATTAATAGATTGATTATCATCAACTACTATTGTAAAATCAGTACCTTCTATACTTGAAGTTATAGTATAAGTTCCATCAAGATTATCTACAACTGTAATAAGTTCAGATCCACCTAATATTTCTACTACTATTCCTATGACTATAGAAAGTGCTGTTGCTCCAATACCTGAATTATATAAAAAAACAGTTTCATTTATAGTACATGTATAATTTGTTGAATCTACTATATTATCAATTGTACATGTAACTATTTTTGCTATATTTTCATTAGCTTTAATAATATCTGCTCGTCTAACAAAATAATTTTTTAAAATTTCAGTCTCAGAATAAAATTTTAAAGTTCCTTTTACTCTTTCCCCTTCCTTTAATGATTGTAATTCATCATCATTAATCGGCTGAACACTTGCCGTGGCACGAGTGTAAGTTATTGCTCCATCAGTATGATGACCTTTTGTCCAAGATCCCGCTGCTTTACTTATTATTATAATATTTTCATTATTTAATAACATTATTAAAGTTTAACTATTTAACTTTTTTGTCTTTTTTGGATTTCCTCTACCTACTTTATAAGTAAGTGTACTAACTATTTTACCTGTTTCTATTAATGGATAATTATGGCCCTTTCTCCTAATTGTAATTGGATGATTAGGTTTGCTAAATTTATAATATCCACTTAATATAAATTCTTTTATTGAATTTGTTACTATTTCACCTATTTCATTTAATATTTTAAATTTGGTTTTAGCACCTAAAATTATTTCTTCTACTCCTTTAAGTAAAAGAGCAGTATTTTTATCAAGATCCCTGTCAAAAGTAAATCTCATAAAAGATCTTTCTGGTATAGGATATGGTCTTGCTCGTCTAGGAGGATCTCCAAGTTCATTTTCTTTTGCAATTGAAATAAGACCAATATCTTCAAATAAACCCGCTTCAACAACACTTCCTTTTTCATCAGTCATATCTTTAATCTTTTTTACAAGATTAACCCATTGAATTTTTTGATCTATTATTTCTACATTAAACACCAGGAATTACCACCTTGAAATTTGGTAAAATTGAATTTCTTATAGCTAAAAATGTTCTTCCAAAACCAGTTCTTGAATAATCAGATTCACTTTTGTCAATTCTCTGTATTCGTGCATATTCTCTCATTACATCACCCACTTTATCTTTAGTAATTGGACCACTAACATTAGCTAAGCTTTTGTCAACTATTAATGTCATATGATGAGCGACCCAATTACGAGCCGCCATTTCGGTTTTAACTCCAAAGATAGATGAACTTATGCTTATATTAACATCTGCAAGAAATAAATTCCAAAGTTCATCACTTGCAGATATTAATTTAGGAGCAATTAATAAAACTGACTCTTTGGTAGTGAGTCCCATTATTTATTATTCTCCCTAATCTTTTATTAAAGCTTCATCAGCTTTATTGATCTTTATTTTTCTAATTTTTATTTCTTTAATTATTGATGGACGAATTTTATCTCTTTCTTTTTCAAATTTTAAATATTTTTGAATATCTTTTATATCCATACTATTACGAATAAGGTCTTTCATTTCTATTGTATTTAAAGTTCTTAAATTTATTTTATTTTCATCTTCTCCGATTTCTTTATTAGTTTCTTCATCTATTTTTGATCTAAAAATCTTAAGAATCGTAGAATAATATTCCATATTTTCTTTATTATATTCTACAATTTTTAACCATAATTCCTTAGATATTATATTTTTACCAGGACTAAATGTAAAATATTCCGCAAAACTTTTTTCTATTAATTTAACTTTTCCATCTTTATCATAAATAAGTTGATTTTGAACATCACGTAATTCAACTTTTTTTGTAACTTTATATGGTAAATATAATGCATTAGGTCTTTCATAAAATACTATCATTTTTATTCTTATCCCATCTATCTTCTAGCGAAGTTTTTATTCCGCTAGAAGATTATCAAATTATTAAATTAAATACCAGTGAAAAATAAGCAAGCTAAAGGATATCGAATAACTACTCCACCATTTCGAGCTTCAACCGGAATAATATATTCAAGACCTTTTTCTTGAATAGGATGAGTTATCATTTCTAATGGAATTCTATTAGCAATTATTCTCTGATTCTTTTCATAAAGAATGGCTCCATCTTTAGTTCCACCTACAAAAGCATTTTTAAGTTCACTCAACCATTCGATTTGTTTAATTCCAAATGCTTTATTATTCAGTATAAAATTTGCTATTGTAGTATCTGAATTAACAGATCGTGGAGTAGTGGTAATAATTGTATGCTGAGTAATAGGAAGAACTAAAGTATCTCCAGAATGAATACCCTTAGATTGATCTCTCTCTGTACTGATCATTAGTGAAACATCAGCAATAATCTCATCAGGAGTTTTTAATGCCCATGTAGTACCACCAGCACCGGCTGAAGCAGCTAATACTGGAACATTTGCATTATTAAGGAAACCAACTATTCCATGAGAATCTTCACCTGTCCATGCAATTTCATTTTCAAATTCCCTAACTGCCCTTCTGGCAGAATCAGCTTTTATTCTATCTAATGGCTTATTTGCCATTGCTGCTGCTCTAAGTTCCTGTGTATTATAACCAAAAGCAACACCTATTGTTTTTACATTTTGACTATATTCTTTTGTAATCGCATCCGATCGAGGAAGATCATCGGAATAATTTGCTATAATTTTTGCCATACCAATCATAGTAATCATTCGATATGTAATAGTTTCTGCACCAGGATTATCTTCGTTACTAACTGGGATTAGAGATCGGTATTTTAACTCTTTTTCTTCCCATTCATATAAAACAGCTTCAATACTTTCTAATTCTCTTGCAAGAAAAAGAGTTTCATTTGCATCAAAACGATGTTGAATACCATCCATTCTTATCATATTATTTTCCTCCAATTAAGAAATTAAAATTTATTGTAATTGTTTATGGTAAATTAATGTCTATTAAACATAATGCTGCTGCCACAGAACTACGAACAACCCTTGTATAAGGTATCGCAACAGCCTTGCCACTATCAGCATCATTTCTAATTCCGCCCAATACTGTAACACCAGATACAGTAAATCTTGCGAATACCTCGTCTGTTATAGCCATAGTTGTTTCTGGTACAACCCACACCATACCTCTATTTATAATTGGCATTTCAGCATTAAGAGCATATCCAGCTCCGCCAGCAGATTGATAAAACTGTTCTACTGCTTGATTGTGTACAACGATACCCCGTGCTAGTAAAACATTTGAAACATCAGTAGTAACAATAGGAACTCTTGCTTTTTCATCATCTTCTTGATCTTGGCATACAAAAAGACCGAAATTAATGGCCGCAGCATTACCTATTTGAGCAACAACAGTACAGCTCGTAGTTCCTACTACAGTTGTAGTGGTTCCTGAAACATCTGATTCAATTGTAAAATAATCATTTGTAGCAGTATAATATGCTGTCACAGGAAGTGCACCAGCATTTATTAATCCGGTTAAATATTCAGCAATAGTGGCTTTAAGTTCAGATGCACCAGATTCTGTAAAAGTATAAGCCGTACTATTAACAGTTACCACAGTCGTTGTATCATCTGCATCAATGGTAACTTTATCTAATTTTTTTGAATAATTATTTCTAGAAATTATATTGTGAGGACCAATTCCATACAATCCTCCAGGAAGACCAACTGCCATTCTATCATTTACTGTATTTTGCATTTAAAATCTCCTAATCTAAATTTAATATTATTAATTACATATAATATTACTTTCTATTTTCTTTTTTATCTTTATTAATAAAATTTTCTCTTGGATTACTAGTATCTTTATTTTTTCCGTCATTGGTATTTTTCATAAATTGAAAGAATTTATCATTACCATTGTTTTTATTCTTTTCTGTAACAATTTCAACTATACTATCATATCTTGCATCAATATATGCATCTGGTTTGTCTTTAAGATCAGCTTTTTCTGATACTTTTTTGATACAATCACATTTAATAGTTTTAAAATCCTTTCCGTTGCAATCTACATCAAGGGCAGCAGCAATCTTCTCTACATCCATTCTAGTTTTAATCATTTTAACTACTCTTGGAGAATTTATATTAGAAAGATTTTCTACATCCTTTTTAAGAGTATTAATTGTCTCATTTGCTTGATCAAATTTACCTTGTAAAGCAAGTTTTTTATTTTGGATTGTTTCAATTACTGCAATAGCTTCGTCAAGTTTGTTACTTATAATATTTATAAGTTTCAAGCTATCTTCATCAACAATTTCAGTTATACTATCCATTTTAAATGTACCTAAATCAATAGCTTTTCTTGAAAATTGAATTTTATCTGGCATTACAATCTCCTTTCCTTTGTTATTATTGTTGCCATTTTGTTTTACATCAAGTATTTTTACATTATGTCCAGCTCTTGTTTCATTTACTACTCCAACATGATTATATCTTATTTCTTGCTGTTTAAGAGTGTAATATCCATCTTTATTATGTATTCCTGTATCAGGAATAACCTTACAACTATATCCGCAAGATAACTCTGTATTTAAATCAGCTTTTTTTCTATTAACTATAGTAGTTACCATATCTTTATCGGTAATCACTATATTGCCTAATAAATATATGCCATCTTTTATTATTTTCTCTCCAACAATTCCTATTTGAAGAGATTTTATGTTATTAACTGTCACAAACTGATCAGGATGCTCGTTAGTAATTGGTTTCAATTCTAATGATTTTATTGATTCATCATCAAAAACTTCTTCATCTGATCTATGTTCTCTCCACAGATTTCCGTCATCATCGTAATAATCGAATACACCAGCTCTAGTTAATCTAGCTTTTGCATGTAAAAATCCAGTAACTTTATCTATTTTAAAATCTGATTTTTTAGAATAATCAAGATGAAATACGAACGATCTCTCTACTTTGTCAACAGAGTCTTTTTTTTTATTTTTTTTCCATTGAGAAAAACAAACTCCTACTCTTTGTTTTTGATTTGGAAATTCTTTTTTAACAGATTCCATATTAATACATCTGTTTATAAAAGATTTTTCTTCTTCGTTTTTATTGGGATCAAGAAGTGGCATATTAAAACTCCTTATTGTCATTTTTAAATAACAATATCAATATAACATTATAATAAAAAAAAATCAAAAAATATTTCATTTTTTATTATATATGCTACAAGAAAAATATGCAAATTTATAGATACTAAATTAAGAAATAAAATTAGATGTGTTTTTGTCGTATTTATTGATTTGTATTATTCGGTGGATTAATATTGTTTTTATTTTCTTTTTCTTCTTTTTTGGGATCTTTATTAAATTCAAATTGTGATATAGATTCTTGATAAAATTCTCCTTTTCTTTTATCAAAATCAACTATTGTATCAAAACTATAACCATCCGGTCTAAATCTTGATCTTCCTACTTCTTCCGAAGTTAAAGTTTTATTTTTTATATACAATTCATCAGTTTGACCTTGCATTTTACGAGCAGTAGTTAATTCTTTATCAGTGGCATCCCATAATGAATTAAATTTAAAATTCCATTCTTCTGGTTCTATTCCTTTTGTTAAACCATTTTTTGAATTTAATAAAATTTTTATTAATTTCATTAATTGCGGTTGTAAATGATCTATTTGGTAACCACATAAATAATCATAATATGCTCTGGTTGTTTCCGTTGCTCCAGCTAAAGTACCTAATGACTGACCAAATAATCTTGCTCTTGGTATACTAGAAGAAGCAGATACGATTTGAATATATTTATCAATTAATTCAGCAAGTCCACTTATAGGAGTTTGAATTTTACTAAATTCTTCATTTTCGCCTAATAATATTATTCCCAAAGAAGAAAAATTAGCTATAGCATATTGTAATCTTAATTCAAGTGCTCTTCTACCGTCGTCACTTTGTAATAATTCTGACAAATTGGGCATTTTTAATACTTTACTAATAAAATCTTGAAATAATAAAGCCCCAGCCTGAATACTAGTTCCATATTGTTTTAAAGCTTGTTGCATTGAATTTAAAACGGAATCATTCCATCCTTTATTTATATGTCTTGTAAATTCAGGTAAATATGCACCATCAAATCTTAATAATCTAGTTTCATGTATACGATGATCAATTAAATTATCATTATCTGATCTCAATTTTGTATTTAATTTGTAAAATTCCGGTTCACCATAATTTGGTTTGAATGGATCTTTATAATAACTAGCTACGGTTAAACTAGTCATATCTAATACATTTAAATATAGAATATCATCTATATTGTCATAATCTAATGATTCAATTGGTGCTTGACCATTGGCAATACCTAAAAGAATTACTGACCCGCCGTAAAGACGGGCGTTTATCATTGCTTCTTTTATTTTAACTATAGCATTTAATTTTTTAAGTTTTTCTTGAATATCACGTACATTTTTTTCATCTGGAATATGAATATCTATCCATTTACGAGTACAATCATCTGGTATAGTTTCTATTATTTTTCTTGATAGCCAATCTTGACGATATAATAATTCCATTGTTGATCTATCGAGAATAGTGGAAATATTATATGTAAGTCTTTTCATGGGATCATGTTGTCCACCAAACCCACTCATAGCGTTTACATATGAATCAAGTGTTTTTCTATTTCTATTAAATATTTTAGATGTATTAGGATTATTAAAATTAGATGAGTATCTATTAACTTTCCTTCTATGGTCGTAAAATCTTTTTTGTGGAGTATGATTCATTTTTTCTTTCCTTACATACTTGCTAGAATTTCAGCTATAGATATTTGATCTTCTAATGTTGCCGCATATGCCATTAAATCAGCATCTTCGTCCTGTCCACCAGTAGGAAAATCTTTTAAATTTTTTTCACATTCTACTAACCACGGTGCATCTTTAGGAAAAAATACTCGTTCATTCTCACAATACGATGCCATCGGAGTAGCTCTACTATATTTATCTTGACCTTTAGTTGGTACTTCTTTAAAAGGAATTTTCTTATTTCCTATTTTATCTTTTCCTTCAGATTGTTTTACTATTACTTTACCAAGTTTTTCATTTTCTACTAAAATATAACTCGAATTATTTTTAAAAGCAAAATTTTTTATTACTTGATTAATTCTTTGATGTTCTATTTTATCATTAAATCTATCTAAAAGCAACCAAACCTTATGTCTTCTTGAATAACCCCATGCGTGCATACCGCAGGGATCATTTTTTTGTTTCATTTCTATTGCTGGATCAACAATAGTTGCTATTTTTAAATCACTTTTTATTATTCTTATTGGCTCTTCTTCATTCATTCGCCAACATAGATAATTATTAGTTATTCTATCTCTAGTATAATATCTAAAATTTTGAGATTTGAATAAATTACCTCCTCTTTTAACTGGATCTCCTAAATAAAGAGAATTCCACCAATAAGGACCAACTAAAGCTTTTATATCTTCCAATAATTCTTTAGGAAATCTTTCTGGCCATAAAGCTTCTCCGGGTTTTCTTCCTAATGGATCTGGTTTTTCAGGATCATCTGTAGCAACAGCCGGTAAATTTATATATTCCCAATCAAAAGGAAACTTATCGCCTTGAATAGTAGCTTGATTTAACAATCTACCTATTAAATCGTCACTATTCCAACGTGTAGCCAATATGATTACTAAGCAACCAGGATGTAATCTTGATCCTACAACAGACTGCCATTTAGACCATAATTTTTCTCTTGCCAACATAGATTCTGCTTCTAAGTCATCTTTAAAATAATCATCTATAACAAATAGATCAGCTCCAAATCCAATTATACTTCCATATATTCCAGCAGAAATAACTCCCCCTCCAAGAGTAGTATTCCATCCACTTCTATTATATAAAGTTTTACTAGGATGTGCATTCCAGAGAATTGGTCCCCATCTTGCAAAAATATCTTTAGCAAAATCACTATTTTCATCTGATAAATCGGACGAATAAGAAGTTAATATAATACGCTTATCTGGATTATTGCCAATATACCACGGAACGCAATGCTTAGATATTAAGAGTGTCTTACCATGCCTAGGCGGAATTGATACCATAAGTAATTTAAATTTATTACTTTTTATATTTAATTTATCTTGTATTTTATCTGCAATAAATTTAATATGTTTAGGGCATTTTAAATTAGAAACAAATTTTGGAAATGCATATAAATAACTTTTTGCTAATGCGGCACTTTGTTGATGTGTCATATTATTATAATTTAAATTTTTTTAATTATTTATTGTATTAAAAGCTAAAATATTTTTTATTGCAAATGTTCTATCAGTTTTTTTCTCAATATCATATGCAATTAATAACCATTGTTGCTCTTTATGCCATTTATTTGAAGAAAAAATTATTTTTTTAGGAATAATACTTCGATAACTTATTATTCCTTTATAATTAGTATAAATAATAGAAACTTGTTTATCTTCCATCTCTTTTTCCTTTTATAAATTATTAATTTTTTAATTATTTTTTTCAAATTTACTCAGATCCGATCCATAAGGAAAGCAATAATTTTTAAAAGTAGATTTTAAACCAATAACTCTATAGAAATGCATATATTTTGGTTTACCACAATATTTACATAAATCAGATCTTTTTTTTATATTATTTTTTATATAAAAAATAATATTATTAATTCTAAGATTAATTTTTTTTATTTTATTCATATAAACCTAATTGTTTTTTTATTTTATCAATATTATTTGAACATTTTTTAAATTTTATTTTTTCAATATTTTTTTCATTAATAAAGTTTTTATTTTTTTTAATTTCTTCTCTTATTTTAAATATATCACAATTTGAAGTAGAAATAATAGTTTTTACTCCAAATTCTGTTCCAAAAAAAAATACTTTATCGACAAATTCACTTATTCTATATTTTTCTTCATTTGTTAACGTTCTATTATTTTTACATTTTTTAATTGATCCAATATGTATTAATTTTGGCTTTATGATGTAAAATTTTTTTGTTTTTCTATTATATTTTTTTACAGGCATTTATAATAATTAATTAAAAAATGTAAAATATTTTTTTTTAAATATATTGATATATTAATGGTTGACATAAAACTTGAGTAACTTTTATTTTTAATCTATATTTTTTTTTACATTTCTTACATTCAAATTCTCTTATTTCTAATAAAAACTTATCAACAATGTCCATATTAGCATTATCGCAATTTGGACATTGCCAATATGCATGAAATTCATTTGAGTTTAATTTCTTTTCCATTTTTATCTTTTTGTAATAATATTTTTGAACAATCTTTTATCGAGCTTAAAAGTTTTTTCATTCTATTATTTATTTCTGCTATTTTAATAAATTCTGAATGTTCTTTTTTTATCATTTTTTCAATTATTGATTCTTTTTCATAATCTAAAGAAGTAACTAAATTAAACTTACAAGGATCATTAAAAACAATAGAACATTTATCACATATATGTAATGTTATTTTATCAAAAATATTTACAGCATTATATTTTGTCCAATTACAATTAGGACATATCCATTGAATTTCACTATCTATTATTTAATACTTTATCTATTAAATTAGTATCATGCCATATTGAAAATATTGGTTTTTTATTAGCAAATTCTTTAAATTTTTTATAAAAATACCATAATTTATCCCTATATTCTTTTGATTCTATTGCTTCTATATCATTATTTAAATAATCATCTATTATTATAATATCAACTTTCATTTTAATTTAGTCCCCTAGGTTTAGAACAATTTAAAAAAGCAGAATCAAAATTACGATATAATTTTTTATTATCTTGAATTCTGTGTATTTTTTTTATTAAATTATTATTTATTTCACTAACTATCTTAACATCAACCCAACCGTTAGGTAAAGGATAAGCATAATATGGTTCCTTGCTACCCCTTATATAAACTACGTTTATTCTTCTTTTTTGTAATATTGCCAGATATATTCTATGCATCCCATCATTAATTAAAGGATATATCTTGCCGTCTGCTTCAATTGATTCTTCAATTATGGGTGGCAATATAGTTCTATAATTAGTTTCATTATTTAATTTAAATTCACAATATCCACCAAGATTTAATATATCACATTCTTTTTCTCTAAATGCTTCTTGTAATTGTATTTTAGAATCTAATTCTTTTTTCAATATATAAAATTGACAAGGAAATAATGAGTTAGGATCAATGTTTATACTTGTTATGTAAGTATCTCGATAAACATAAATAGAGGGATCTTTTAACATTACAACATTTACAAGTTTCTTAAATAATTCTTCCGAAGAAAAGTAATTTCTTTCAGTTATTATCATTTACACTCTCCTTTTTATTCTTATTATTTAAATCCATCTCAAATACTTGATCAGCTAAAGAAAAAAAATATTTTAATTTATTTTTCATTTTACCTAATATCCACATTTGTTTTAATTCCTCGAATTTCATTTTAATCAAATATTTATCCTGTTCAAGACAAAAATGATGTTTATAATAATACATGATAAATAAAGAAAATGCTATTTTTTCTTTTATTTCATCTTCTCGTTTTTCAATTACTTCTTTTACTGTTTTTTTTATCGATTCTATCTGTTCAGTATTTATTTTAAATTTCATTTCAGATTTGGCCATTATCATTATTCCCTTTCTTTAATTATTTCCTTTTTGCATTTTCTTCTTCTTATTTTTTTTAAACTATCTACATCCGGCCAATATAAATTTAATATTCCTCCATCTCTTTTACCGACAAAAATTAAATAGCTTTCGTATGGTCTAAATTCTTCTAATTTATTATAAATTATATTTACATTTTTACCAATATTAACTTTAAATTCTGAATCTTGCAAAACCTCAATTAATCTCATAAAAGGATCTATTATATGAGCTATTTTTCCTTTTCTTTTTAATGGAATATTATGTATATATGATGTCCATCGTATACAATCTCCTATTTTAAATTTCATTATGGCAATTTGGACATACTAAAATATTTTTTTTATCATTTATTATTTTTTCTAAGATAATTAAAATATATCCACACATTTTGCATTCAATAGTGTATAAAATAGTTAATTGAAATTCACTTCTTTTTTTATATAATATTTTAAATTGTTTACTATTAAACATAATTAATTTTTATTTTATTCAGGAATATATTCCACTAATTCTGTTTTTACTATTCTATTTTTAAATCCATCACCTATTCTAAACTTTTCATTATTTTCTTTGTCATTGTTAACTATATTCCATGCTAATTTAATTGCTTGAGACATTTCATTAGAATTATCATTTAAAGGAATATCAAGTTGCATAAAATATATATCTGTTTTTTGAATTTCTAATGAAATTCTTTTAAACTTTTTTTCACTTTTTTTTGTACTATTCTTTTTAGGAAGATTTATTATTTTTTTTTCATCTTTTTTTTTCATAAGAATTCCTCACTTTTATTATAATTACATTATAATATAAAAAAAATTTGTAAAATTTACAATATATAATGATACTGAAGCCTAAAATGGAATCTTGGATGTAACTTTACACCATATAACTTAAAAAATAGGCTTAAATCGAAAATTTCGAGATATTATTATTTTTTACATAATATTACCAATAAAACCAATTTTTCTAAATTAAATTTTATCTCTTTAATATTTTTTATTTATTTTTAAAAAAATTACAATAAAATTTGTTTAATTGTTCCAATTTTAAAATTGGGAATCTTGGCGAATTAATAAGTTTACTTATTGCATTACAAGTATATTTAATCGGAGCAGTTGGACATATTTCTTTTTTTCTTAAAAGATGACCACAAATAATACATGTTTTTTCTTTATTATTATCTTTCATTATTAAATATGATTTCTTTCTTTTTTAATGCATTAGCCATTACTATTCCATCTAATAAAGAATCAATTTGATTTGATTTTAAATTACTTATTGCAGGTATATTTATATCAAATTCATAATCAACAGTAATTTGAAGTTCTTCTTTATGATATGTACCAGCGAAATGGTTATAAGATAAATCTACGATTATTTTATAACCATTTTTAGTTTTAGTAATTATCATTATGAACATTTCCTTCTGATATAATTTGCATATTGTTATCAACTAAAGTTCTCATTAAATTTTCAAAGTTACAAGTTACTTCATGACCATTAATTATGCAAATATCTTTATATTTAGTTTCCCTTATTTCTTTTATTTTATCTAATGGAATTACAAGTCTTAATACGGAGGCCTTTTTTAAATTATCACCACAATAATTTTTTTCATTTAATTTAAATAATAATAGATAAGCCATCACATTCTCCCTTTAAATTTACTTTTTTTAAAAATTCTTAATCGAGATTATAAAAAAAATATAATCATTGTTCTAATACTAAATTAACAACCTCAATTATAATAAAATTATAACATAAATAATTTTTAAAATCAAATTTATTTATTAAGGGCCAGATAGTAAGATAGGAATCTGACCCTCATTCGCAAAGAAAACAAGACATTGATAGGGAGAACAATGATATTATTATCATATCATATATAAAAAAAAATGTCAAATAAAAATAATTTACTTTTTAAAAAGTTCAGAAAAAAGGAGATTAAATATTCTAATTATTTAATCTCCTCTAATCCAAAGAGATAAGGATGAGTTAAGATATTTATAATATAACATATTTTATTTTTTATTTCAATTTTTATATCAAATATTGAAAATATTTCTAATGTATGATATAATTTTAATAGAGAACAATTTATAAACAGGGCTAATTTTTATAAAATAATTATGAAAAACGAAATTACCGCTAAAACTATACTAAATCTATTATTACAAAAACATTCAAAAGATCTTTGTATATCAGAATGTAAAACAGGATCTACCTGGTTTACCAAGAGACTCTTTATAATAGATCTATGGGTAATGAAAAAATCATGGACCAAACCTTATACTTATTGTTATGAAATTAAAATTAATAGACAAGATTTTTTAAATGATACAAAATGGAGAGAATATCTTAAATATTGTTCAGATTTCTATTTTGTTACTTTGCCTGGAATTATAGAATCAAATGAATTACCAAATGAAGCTGGTTTAATAGTTACTTCTGTAAATGGAAAAAGATTATTTACTAAGAAAAAAGCAATTTCAAGATTAGATATTGAAATACCAGAAGATCTATTTAGATATATATTAATGTGGAGATCAATGCAAAAAAAAGAAAATGAAATTATTTCACCAAAAATATATTGGAAAGAATGGCTTAATAAAAAAAAAATTAATTATAAATTTGGCTATAATGTTTCTAGAAATATTAGAGAAATTATTAAAAAAGAAATCGATGAAGTGAGATATGAAAATGATATTTTAAAAAAAGAAAATAATAATTTAACAAAATTAAAAAAAACAATTTTAAAAATGGGGATAAATGAAGATGAAATACAGTGGTCTTATTCTTTTTTAAAATCACTTTTTGAAAAAAAATTAGAAGAAATATCAAGAGGGAGGACGGGAGATTTTAAAAAATATATAGAAAAAATTATAATGGATTTACAAGAAACTATTTCTATAATTAATAATTAACAAAAAACAAATAGGTGAAAAATGGTTTGAAGTATTATATCAAGGAAAACCGCAATAGAGAATAAAATGAAAAATAAAGATGAAAAAATAACTATATATGGATTAAAAGTTAATGAAGAATTATTTGAGGCATTTGATGAAGAAAATTTTTTATGCGTTAATATACTTTGTTATAAAAAGAATGACAAAATATATAAAAAATATATTAAATATTGTAATCCACCTAAAAATTCTGAAAAAACAATTAATTGTACAGAATGTTGGAAAAAATTTTTAACTGAAGATTTAATTAAAATAAGAAAATATGATCCAAGTAAAATAAAAATAATAATTGCCAATAAAGAAATATCTACATTTACAAAATGTGAAAATATAATAAATGATAATAAAAATAAAATAATGGTAACAGTTGACGGCAAAGAAATATTTGGTCCATGTACAATTTCTATACTTACAAAAAAATATAACAAACAATCTAAGGTAAGAAAAAGTAATTAAATATGAGTGATTTTAAAAAATGTTGTATATGTAAAAATTATAGTTGGTTTCCTGGACATAAATGCTTTCCACGGTGGAAAGTATTTCATAAAGAATATTTAGGAGAAGATTATGATACAATATATGCAATTGATTACAAAGAAGCCGCTAGAGAATATGGTAAACTGTATGATTCCGGTGATTATTATATATTAAATGGAGAAGAAATTACAATACAAGTTGAACCTATAACTGGCGGCGAAAGAAAAACTTTTATTATTACAGGGGAAACGGAACCGATTTATTATGCTACAGAAAAAAAATAATTTTTTTAAGGAGAATTTGTGATACGAATTTTATTAATTTTTTTTGGAGTTTTTATAGGAATAATTATAGGAAAAAAATATACAGATTTTAATTGGAAAGAAATAGATACGGTTGTAATAAAAACAGGTAATCATATATTGAAAAATATTACCAGAATATATTGGAAAGAAAAACCAAATATACT
>Ga0114925_10000257_pt1 | contig 21986 bp, 22 predicted proteins | sample SumtaG_2_FD_87287 | JGI IMG/M metagenome (GOLD analysis project Ga0114925, IMG submission 87287) | Deep subsurface microbial communities from Indian Ocean to uncover new lineages of life (NeLLi) - Sumatra_00607 metaG | ecosystem: Environmental > Aquatic > Marine > Oceanic > Sediment | place... | reverse complement strand
TGTACTTCTTCAGTACCTTAATACTGATTTTCTTGCCCAATAGGCACAAACTTTAGTTTGCAAGAAAATATCTTTATAATCCTGAATGTGGCTTGTCCACATTAGGGTTTATAATAATGACCAACACCACCATCTCAGAACCACATTTGGTACAGACGCAGTGTAGTTTTGGCATTCGCCAAAACTACCAGGGAGTTTGCTTTGCAAACTCCAAGGGTCTACTTCAAATACCTTTACTCCTGCTTGAATAGAAGCCATAATAATAAGCAAGACGACCTCTGGTCGTTTCGAAGGATTGCCAGGATGTTTATGTTTAGGCGGAATGTGCGTTGTGAAATCGACGATATAAAATCGTGCAATAAAACCGGTTGCAGTAAAAGACCCCCTGCAAAGCAGGTGTCTTCCTTTTGGCAGTGAAAAGCTGGATATTTACGGGTATCAAGAGTATAGTTTATTCAACCTATTTTGTCCATAGTGATTTTTTTTATACCTGCAGACAGTAGTATCTACAGAAGGGCATGCATCTTCTCGATTATGATTTTATAGGGGCTTTTCACACTGTTTTGCATTATCTCTTTAATAAATGCCGTTCCCACGACTGAGGCATGAACATAAGCAGAAAGCACATTGACCTGTTTTTTTGTCGAAATCCCGAAGCCAGAAAGTATTTTTACCCGGTAAGCCCCGACCTTTTTAAGAAACCTTATATTTTCATCTCCAATTGTAGTGTAGGAACCTGTGATACCTTTTCTAAGGACAGCATAAACATACTCCGGACCCCGGGATAAAATCATTCGCAGCCTCTCATCTTGAATGGAAGGTGCGATTACAGGAATGACATTAAGCCCCGCCTTTTCCCCCATAGAAAAAATGCCTTCATCATAATCGAACGGAAGGTCAGGAATAATTACCCCCTGCGCACCTGAACAGGCACATTCGTCCAGGAACTTTTTGACTCCGTGAAAACAAACTGTGTTTGCATATCCCATGATAAAGATAGGGATGTCTGTTAATTTTCTAATCTTTGATATCAGCCTGAATCCAAGATTAACTTTAAACCCTTCCTGTAAAGCCCTGCTGCATGCTTTCTGAATATATGTACCATCTGCTGTAGGGTCACTGAAAGGAAACTGGATTTCGAGGTAGCTGCATCCTCCATCAATAAGGGCCCCTGCGACTTTTATTGAAGATTCCCCGTCAGGGTAGAATGCAACCATGTGTGCCATTATTCTATTTGGCATTTTCTTTCACCTCTTTTTCCAGGAAGGAAAACCACTTATCTTTATCAAGGTTCCCGGCCAGGATGAAGAGGTCCTTATCCCCTCTCCCCGACATGTTTACAATTATGGATTTTTCAGGGGGAAGGCTTTTTGCAAGTTTTATAGCCTCTGCGCCTGCATGGGCGGATTCCAGCGCGAATATTATCCCCTCGTTTTTCGAGAAAAATTGTAAAGCATCCAGTGCTTCGCTGTCGCTGATCTTTGTGAACTCAATCCGTTTTGTCTGTCCAAGATAGGCAAGCTGAGGTCCGATCCCAGGGTAGTCGAGGCCGGCTGAAATAGAGTGGGTTGATCCTACCTGGCCATCATCATCCAGAAGAAAAAGCGATTTATATCCGTGGACGATTCCCGGTTTCCCTGACCCGCTCATCCTTGAGGCATGTTCTCCCGGGCTGTTCCCGGTTCCGCCGGCTTCAACACCTATTAGGCGCGGCGTGGTTTCATCGAGGAAGGGGTAAAAGAAACCTATTGCATTCGAGCCGCCTCCAACACATGCAATCAGTGTCTCAACATCGAGATTCCTCCTGTTTATTTCGCTTTCAACCTCTCTTCCAACAACCGACTGAAACTCACGAACCATGTCGGGGTAGGGTGATGGGCCAAGTGCCGAGCCAAGCAGGTAGTGGGTAGTTTCGAAACTGGAAGCCCAGTCTCTGAGAGCCTCATTTACCGCGTCTTTCAGTGTGGAGGACCCACCTTTAACAGATTCCACCTCAGCACCAAAAAGCTCCATCCAGAATACATTCGGCCTCTGCCTTTTCATATCGATTTCACCCATGTAGACTCTACACTCAAGCCCCAGTTTTGCGCAGACAGCGGCTGTTGCAAATCCGTGCTGTCCTGCCCCTGTTTCGGCAATGATCCTTTGCTTTCCCATCCGTTTTGCCAGAAGCGCCTGCCCAAGAACATTATTTATTTTATGTGCTCCGGTGTTGGCAAGACCTTCCAACTTGATATAGATCTTTGCCCCTTTTAGGGCTTTTGTTGCGTTTTCAGCAAACATGAGCGGTGTGGGCCTCCCTGCAAACTCCGTCAGCTGTGTATCAAGCTCCTTCTTAAAATCATCGCTTTTCATGGCTTCCAGCCATACACATTCGAGCTCATCAAGGGGAGGCCTCAGGATTTCAGCCACATACCTTCCCCCGAAGCTGCCGAAAAAATCGTTATAGAGCCGCTGCAATTTCTATCTCCTCGAATAGTTTTTTTATCTTTGTGTGATCTTTTGTTCCGCGGGATGATTCTAACTTACTTGAAACATCTATGAGCTCCGGTCTGAACCTTCTTATTATTTCTCGCACATTATCAGGTCCAATGCCTCCAGCAAGCCAGAGAGGGTATCTCTCCTTTATCCCGGATACAAGGTCGTTGGGTATTCTTTTTCCGGTACCACCCGAGATACCGCGAATATACGTATCGGTAAGCACTCTTGGGCATCGGTAAGATCCGATTCTTTCGATATCATTCCTACCCTTTACCCTTACCGCTTTGAAGTAGGGGAAGGCCATTTTGTGGCAATTCCACGGCCTCTCATTTCCATGGAACTGGATGACATTTAAAAGGCCATCGTTCAGAAGCTCTTTAATATTTAAAGAGATCCTATCTTTATTCAGGACGACAACGCCTGTTTTTAAAATTTCAAGATTCTGAATTTTTTTTAATAATTCCGGTGAGGCCCTCCTTGGAGAGTCTGCAAAGATAAAACCGAGGATATCCGCCCCCATTTCAGCGGCAAATACAGCATCTTCTTCTCTTGTTATCCCGCAGATTTTAATATAAGGTTTTTCCCCTTTTTTTACTGAGAATAGTCTCTGCCAGAAGTTTCCCGGTTTATGATTGAATGCCTTTTTCAATTTGTCTATGAGGTCTATATCTTTCATTACAGCTTCCCCGATTAATAATCCTGAAAAGCCTGAGGATAGGGCAAGATCTGCATCCTCGATCGATGAGATTCCGGATTCAAATACCTTCCTGGTTTTCCAATCTGCAAGAGAGCTCATCTTTATCGGAACGGTTAGATCGATCCTGAATGTGGCGAGGTCTCTGCTGTTGAACCCTGTAATCTCCGGCTTGACCTTTTTTGCCTTGTTTAGATCATCCTCATCGTGAACTTCAAAAAGAACCTCAAGCCGGTAAGCTTTTACCCTTCTGTACAGCTTTATAAGGGTCTTTATGTCGTGCATTGACGCGATAAGCAAAACTGCGTCTGCGCCGGCCCTGAATGAAACTTCAATATCCTTTTCGTCGAGGATGAAATCCTTTCTCAATAGAGAAAGATGGGGAAAAGTTTTCTTTATTGTAAAAAGATCCACCAGGGACCCTGAAAAATACTCTTCCTCTGTAAGAACGGATAACGAACTTATGCCCCTGTCTACATATTTTTTTGCCTGCAGTACTGCATCTACCCCGCGGGCAATCATGCCTTTTGACGGAGAGCTCCTCTTTATCTCACAGATAATAAAAGGGTCTCTGCCGAAGGGAGTTACAGGTAAAGTTCTCTTTACAGGAAGAGATACCCCCATTTCATAACCTTTTCTTTTTATTTTCATCCTCCGTGTTTTGACGATCTCATCAATGATGCTCATTTCAAGGTTCCTCCGACCCTGTCTGCTGCTAACCGATTGCACTCTTCCTTTATCTGGCCGAGCTTTTGCTTGACCTTTCCCGCCTCCAGGGCCTCCTTTGCCATTAAATAGCCGTCTCTAATATTTTCAGCGAGGTTATAGACGAATAGCGCGGCTCCTGCATTTAGAATAACGGCTTCTTTTATTGCCGGTCTCCCGCTGGAGTTCAGCAGCTCGTCAGCAATGTCCGCATTTTCTTTTGGAGTCCCTCCGGCAAGCTCCTTACGTTCGAATGGCCCTATCCCGAAATCTGCCGGTTCAAGGGTATAATCTTTCACGCTTTCCTTCTCATCGATTTCGACTACTCTTGTGGGAGACGACACTGAAATTTCATCAAATCCATCAAGGCCGTAGACAACCATCACCCGTTTTTTCCCGAGCATTTTCAAGGCCTGGGCCATGGTAATGCACAGCTCTTCAGAAAATACGCCGAGGAGCTGGTATTCTGCATCGGCGGGATTTAGCAGGGGGCCCAGCAGGTTCATCACTGTCTTTATGCCGAGCTCGCGTCTTACCTGGGCGGCATGCTTCATGGAACCGTGATAGATAGGAGCAAAGAGAAAAGTGAAGCCGGTTCTGGCGAGTAGACTCAGTGCCTTTTCCGGGGGAAGATCGATCGGTATTCCCAGGTCACTGTAAAAATCTGCGCTGCCTGACCTCGAGCTTACACTCCTGTTTCCATGTTTTGCGACATAAGCGCCGCATGCGGAAGCTACGAGGGCAGCCATTGAGGAAATATTAAAGCTGTGGGCTTCATCCCCTCCGGTACCGCACGTATCCAAAAGCGGCTTTGAGAAAGAGATGCTCTTTTTCATCTTATTTAAAACAGAAGCCATTCCTGCTATTTCATGGGCTTTAATTGTCTTTGAATTAAGGGCCGTGAGGCATGCGGCTATCTGGGCACTGGTAAGCTCACCGTGGGTGAGCTCCTCCATGAAGTAGGAGGCTTCACTTTCTGAAAGATCGTTACCTGCAAGAACTTTTTGCAGGAATTGAGAAACGATTAGAGGTTCCCTTTTATAGTTAATAAAGTTACTCAACAGCTTTTTCCCATACTCGGATGCTATGGATTCCGGGTGAAATTGAATTCCTTCAAGAGTAAAACTCCTGTGCCTGATGCCCATAACCTCACCGTCTTTTGAAGTGGCGGTGATCTCAAATTCTTTCGGGATTGTTTCTTTCTTAATAACGAGTGAGTGATAACGGGTAAACAGCGCCGAAGGGGGAATGTTCCGGAATAATCCCCTGCCGTCGTGCTCTATTTCATCGGTTTTGCCGTGAACGATCTCTCCCGCACCGATTATCCTTGCGCCGTATGTGTATCCGATTGCCTGATGCCCCAGACAGACTCCCAGGATGGGTATTTTGCCCGCAAAATGCTTTATAATCTCAACGATAATTCCGGCGTTCTCGGGGCGTCCGGGGCCGGGAGAAATGATAATCCCCTCCGGACCCATCTGTTCGATTTCTGAAAGCGTAATACGGTCGTTCCGGACCACCTTTACTTCCTTCTCTCCCATCTGCAGAAAGTACTGAAAAAGGTTATAGGTAAAAGAGTCGTAATTGTCGATTATCAGGTACATAATTTACACCTCCACTCCAATGGCTTTTTCAAGTGCCCTCAGTTTTGAAGAGGTCTCTTCAAACTCTTTTTCAGGGATTGAATCGAATACAATACCGGCTCCGGCCTGCAGTATGAGCAGATCGTCAATCTTCAGTGCACTCCTGATGGTAATGCATGAATCGAGGGTTCCGTCAGGTTCAAGGTATCCGACAATTCCAGCGTAAAAACTTCGTTTTTCTCTCTCGATCGAGTCGATAATTTCCATTGCTTTAATCTTTGGAGCACCCGATACTGTGCCTGCCGGGAAGGTCTTTCGTATGGCATCCAGTCCGGTCTTTCCTTCCATGAGAACACCCTCGACCTGGGAAACGATATGCATCACGTGTGAGTAGCGTTCGATACCCATATATTCCGATACATTAACACTCCCCGGTTTACACACGCGCCCCAGATCGTTTCGGGCCAGATCAACGAGCATGAGATGCTCCGCGCGCTCCTTCTCATCTGAAAGGAGATCCCGTTCTAACCTTTCATCCTCATTTTTATCTTTACCCCTTTTTCTTGTACCTGCAATTGGACGCATTATTACTTTTTTATCTTTAACCTTTACATGGATTTCGGGTGATGAGCCGAACAGCTGAAAATTCCCATAATCAAGATAAAACATGTAGGGTGATGGATTTAACGATCTAAGACGGCTGTAAGCTTCCAGTGCCGGTATTTCCGCCCTCAATACCAGCCTTCGTGAAAGAACCCCCTGAAGAAGGTTTCCCTTAATGATCTCCTTCCGGATCTGGGCCACTCCCTTTAAAAAATGCATGGGTTCACCGTCAAAGGTAAGGGGAATGGTTGTGTATTCGTTCAAGGTTTGATCCAGATAATTAAAGTCAAGATCATGGATCCGTTTCTCAATGTCGTATATGGACCTTTCAAGGTCTACAGGGTGTTCGCTATATTTAAGTGCGAGAAGAGTGATGGTATCACAGTAATGATCGAAAATGGCAAAGGTATGGCCGAAAATAAAATTGGCATCCGGAATTCCCAGTGAGTCCCTCTTTTCTTTTAACTTTACATCGTCGAATTTTACTGCATATTCGTATGAGAGGTATCCAATCCCGCCTGCAGGGAAAGGAAAGTCATATTCAAGCCCCGAATGCTGTCTGGCAAAATAGAAGAGAACGTCAAGGATGTCCTTTGCCTTTGTTTTAAGAGATAATGTTTTACCATCACGTTCCATGAATAGATTTTCACCCTTCTGCAAAATAGAGAAAGCTTTTTTTATAAGAAGGATTGAGTAATGCCCTCTTCCCTGCCCGAAGGTGGCTGATTCAAGAAGGACCCGTGCGCCCAGTTTACGGCATAGGGAAAAAGGAGTAAACCTCTCACCTGGAATAACTTTGATCAGTACTTTTTTCTCTATATTTTTGGTTTGAATCATAAAACCCTCCTTATTTTTTCCTGTTGACCGCGTAGCGAAACGGTCTCTTTTTCAATAAATGCTAACATGACTGTATGGAATAAGTTTGTAACCATAAAAAAAGCCGCAAAACCTGAAAAGGTCTTGCAGCCTGTAAAAAACAGGCCGCAGAACCTGGCAAAGATTCGCCAGAACCTGCGGCCTAACTGGAGAAAACAGCGGTCCCGGCTAATCCCAGAACCACCACCAGTAATTATTTAAGGAAAGCATATAAACCATGTAATTTTGCTTTTCTTTCTTCACTTTTTTGAACCCTGTTGTGCTCAATTAATAACTCATCATCATTTGGGATAATTCCTCTCCAGATGTTGAAGAGAATTAACGATATAGATTTAACTTCAATATACATGTAATTAAAAAAAAATCAAGTAATATTTTTAAGAGTTCACAATTTCACAAACTCATTATATTTTTTTTCTCACCTATGAATGTATCTTCCCCGTGTCCGGTGTAAACCTTTGTGTCGTCAGGTAAAGTGTAGAGTTTGGTATCATAGCGTGCCTTTAACTCATTGTTTGCTGCGATATGGCCATAATGACCATGGGTAGGGTAAATTGAGAAACTACCAGTATTTCACCTTTCACACCGAGAAGAGACCCGTTTAAATGCCCTCTATCATCACCAAATATTCTAAGATGAACCATTTTGGTATTACCCCCTGTGTTATTTTGTCCACGAATTCAAATCCACTTCCACTGGGGAGCGGTTCCAGTTCAAGAAATACCTGGCCGTACTGTCCATGTCCTCCAGACTGCTTTTTATGTTTATAGTCTCCCTTTGCCGGTACCTGAATTGTTTCCCTGTAGGCAATCAGGGGCGTTGATGTTTCAAAATCTATTTTGTTTTTTTCTTTTATTCGGGATAATATAATATTTAGCTGCAATTCACCCATTACGGAAATAACAGTTTGTCTCGTTTCTTTGTTATATTCAACTTTGAAAGAGATATCTTCCTCTGCGGCCCTCTGAATGAGAGAGCTTAATTTGTCATCTTCTTTCTTATTTTTCGCTTTAATGGCAATGCTGTGTACAGGAGGAGGCAAAACCATTTCAGGAAACCTTACAGGATTCTCCAGCGAGGAAAGCGTATCGTTTGTTTCAGCGTATGGGAGCTTTGTAAATAATTGGTAGGAAGAAAGAACTCCTATGGGTCAGGCTCCATCTGGAGTGCTTATCTTACTGCCTGCCTGTTCAGTGTCTTCCAAACTCTTCCTGTACCTTTACTATAGCAGATAAGAAAATAAAAATCAACGATATTATTGCAATTCTCTACAAATTGATGAAGGATGCTCTTAAGGTTATATCTAACGAAATGGAATTTATAATTTCTTTTAATATAAAGAATTAGTTTTCGTAAGTGTCAAACTTGGGATATATTAAACAAGATTAAAGTCTTGAGCAACAACAAGCTCATTAAACTATCAGAGATACTCTATTCTTACTATAAGAAAAACAAGTCCCTCCCTGATTTTGAATACTTCAAAGAACTAATTCCTGATAAATCTGGATATCAGGATAAAGTAGATGATAGGTTTGAACTGTCTTCATACCAATCGATCCTTGATATAGTGAGGAAACACAGAGAACGAAAGGAAAGATATTTAAGCAGTGGCTATAAACACATTGATAAAGTGTTGAATACCGGGGGTTGGAAGCCCGGCAGTACTTATTGTGTTATGGGATTGACCGGTACTGGAAAGTCGATATTTTTATGCAACTTTGCTGTTCAATCAATGAAATCCAGATATGAGACCCTCTATATTTTTACTGAGATGGACCACATTCAAATTTACGATAGGATATTGCTTAGTTAGTGCCTGACCTAAAACCATGTTTTTTTAAAAATCATTGGTTCGATTTCGCCTGTCGCCAGGACGCAGCCTACCGAAAATTGAAAAATATCAAAATTAGAGATGAATTACAAATCCCACAAACAGTGGATGTAATTACGGTTATTGATTCTTCTGAAATGAGAAACTATAAAAAAGGAGTAGCCTTTTGTGTTGATGGTATTTATTGGAAAAATAACACTAATTATGTAGCGTACGCTCCTCAAGGATACCCAAAAATTAAAAATGGTAAGCTTTTATGGGAAGATGCGATAAAGTCAGATATTATATCATCGCTATAGAAATGGCCCGGGGTCATTATTATTTACAAATTATGGGCTAATGTATGTTCCTAATGTCGAGGAAGTCTTGAATATGTTTACTGCTATTGCTAATGAAATGATGGAAAAAACTGATTAAGGAAAAGCTTCAGCTTACCAGTATTTAGGTAAAATGTCAGTGGACACACCGTTTAGAAATCAGAATATCGAATACCCTATTCCTCGAAAGATTAACAGGGAAAATTTAGACGGAGAGATCATTGTCAGGGGAAAGAATATCATGGCCGGTTACTACCAAGACCCTGAAGAGACCAGCAAGGTACTTGATGATGGATGGCTCAGAACTGGCGATATTGGAACAATCGACTCCGAGGGGCAGGTCTTTATTAAGGGAAGAAAGAAGGAGATGATCTTTACCTCAGACGGACACAATGTATTCCCGGAAGATATGGATGAGGTCCTTAACCGCATGGAAGGTGTGAGAGAGGGATTTGTCTTTGGAAGGCCTGCTGATGGTGGTGAAACAGTGCATGCTGTTTTGCTACTTCATGAGTGGGCTGATCCTGATAAGGTCATAAGAATGACGAATAAACACCTTCTCCCCTATCAGCGGATTCGTGGATACTCTGTGTGGGAAGATGCAGATTTCCCAAGAACTCCAACGCTCAAGGTTCACAAGGCAGAGGTCGTTGAGAGAATTACAGAGATAAAAGAATCTGATTCGACTAAAAAAAATATCCTGCAGGGGCTCGTTGCAGGTCCTGTACAGCCAGACGCACGGCTCGTAGAGGATCTCGGTCTCGATTCACTGAGGGAGTGGTCTCCCCGGATAGAGAAATTCACCAATTCAGAAAGGGTATAGCCATGATTGCACATCAGACAGCGACTCCTGTGGTTCCTGTGTCAATCTCTGGCATGGGTGCCGTCCTTCCACCCGGGAGACACTGGCCAAGAAGAGCCAGAGTGACTGTTCGCTTTGGAGAAGCCCTACATTACAAGGGTCAAGGATATGATGAGTTCACCCAGGAGGTTGAGCTTACAGTGAGAAAGCTCCATTCTATGAGCGATTGAACTCTTCTACTGCTTCGAAATTCATGGGATTAGAATCTGGCTCGATGTTGTGGATCTGGTTAAAGATATACCTTCCCAGTTGAGCGAAGATCTCTAGCCTACATATATCGCGTTTCTTTCTCAATAAACACACTCCCTGGCAGCTTCTGCATAGACCTTAAGATTCTCAGGAGGTGTATTAAAGAAGTGATCTGCACATGAGAGGATATAGCCCCCTTCATACCCTACAGTCTCGAAGAGCTTTAATACCATTTCCCTTATGTCATTCACTGTACCGGCTGTTAGGATACTGGACTGGTCCATACCTCCTATGAGGGCCAGGCGGTTTCCTACCTTGCGCTTGAAGTCCCACGGTTCCTGATTTCCCCCTATGCTAATGGGCGCAAGGGTCTCAGAACAATCTGTTCCATTTCGCACGATCAACTCCTCGAGCCCGTGATTCCCCCCACATGTATGGTAGGTAATCTTAAAACCGATGTTGTGCAAGGCATCGTGTAGTTTTCGGTCATAAGGAAGACAAAACTCTTCATAAAGTTTTGGAGATATTACAGTCGAGGAAGCTGATCCCCCACCAGTTTCAATAAGGTCAAATTTTGCACCTTTCATATATTCAATAAACTGAAGTTTTTTCTTAAGGAGAATATTTAACAATTCATGCACCCAATCAGGTTTATCGTATGTTGCCATGATGAGGTCTGTAATATCATACAGGCAGGCTGCATGCTGCCAGCAGCTTGCTTGATCGCCCCAGACAAATCCGCGGAGAATACCCATACCTCCTATCTTGTCGTAGAGCTGGGCAATAGGCCCATGATCGAGATTCGGCACTGGCATGTACTTTGCGATGAGATGGATATCCTCATCATGCTTGATCATGTACTCGGTGATCCAGGTGGTTTTTCTGTCACCTGCAGTCTTAAACGTCAAAACCCCCTCAGGTGTATTGATCGTGTGGTAATTGATACGGTTGTCCGGATTATCCGAAACGACCTCTACATCATCCTTCCAAGTAGGAGTGTTGAATTCGGCGTAATTCGCATCGACCAGCCAGAATTGCCCCATACTCTGAAAGTATTGAATTGCAGCATCCATGCCAAAGTACCCGAAGGCTTCAAGATCACTAATTCCATCGAGATATGTATCGAGGTGGAATTTCTGCCATTGATGTACTGTAACAGGCAACCAATCGGGCTTCTCCCTGTTCAATGCTGTGAGCATTCTCTCTTTTGATGTCATGATAGGTACTTCCTCAACTATTCAATATCCATCCTTCATCCCAGGCTGTCTCATACATGGCCATTATATTCTCGAGTGGTACATGCGAGAGAAGGTGCTGGGATGGTCCGAGAACAAATCCTCCCTGCTCTTTATACAGTGCAATCCTCGACCGCACCTCCTCCTTCACATCATTCACTGTGCCGAAGGGAAGGGTTCTCTGTGTATTTATTGATCCCTGCAGGACGAGCTTTCCCTTAAACTTCCTTGATAAATTCTCAAAATTCATCCCCCACGCCCCTCCGTATACCGCATACTCCTCGAACCTTTCACCCTCCCTCGGTATCCCAAAATAGTCTGTCTTTCTTCCCTGCTCATCCACAAGTTCAGGTCCAATCCATCTTGCACGGGCCCATCGAAAATCTATGTGAAAATATTCCATGAGCTCCAGCCCATCTTTAACACTAACATTTTGAATAAGAGCATCATAAACGGGCTCATCGGCGCAGAAATCCAGAGGAATGCGGTCTGTCAGTTGAAAAGTATATGTTTTAAGTACTCTCTCTTTTGATGTCATATAATTCATTGACTATATAAATCAAGAAATTTCTGGCAAATCGTACTCACCTAAATCGAGGGGATACCTCCCATACTCTCTTACCAGGTTCACAACGTAATCGTAGTTTTCACCAGATATGTTACTCGGGACTGAGTGGTCGGACTGAAAGATGTACCCTCCCCCTTTTGCTGCATTCAGCTTTGTGAGCACTACCTCTTTCAGCTCCTCTTTCGATGCTTTTGCCCAAACCGTGACATCCATATTGCCACAGAACCCAATGCGATGTCCATATTTTCGCCTTAAGGCCACGACATCGAGCCCTGCCTTTGCCTCAAGTGGGTTATACGAATCAACCCCTATCTCTATGTAATCCTCAAATATTCTCTGAACATTTCCACAGCCGTGGTAGATAACAGGAATTCCATGCTTATGGCAGAGATCAACGATCGCCTTGACCTCAGGCTTGAAATGCTTTCTCCAGTAATCGGGAGAGAAGAGCATATCTCTCGTATAAGCCACATCACCCCATATTACCATTCCATCGAGCATGCCATCTGCTGCCTTTATCTGTGCCTCCGTGAACCCTAGGGCAAACTCAATGATCCTATCTATGAACTTCCCGAGCTCATCAGGAGAACATTCTCCATGCCAACAATCCTCCACAACGATTCATGTCCCTCACACACACTCCCGTAGACAGGAAAATCGGGATAGAGGGATTTCACAGTCTCTGTCCAAGGGGGGGGTTACGGATAAAGCTATCCCCTACTCCTGCCACCTGATTATCCCCACTGCTCAAATAGCGACGCTCATCCCACGGGTCATCGAACTGGAATGTTCTTATCTTATCAATCGTGTTGGTGTCGAACTCCACATATTCTGGCATGGGATCGCAAAACTTCTTTCTTATGACTGCCTCAAAGCCTGTTCTAACAACCACTTCCTCATCATTCTGCTCGATTATTTCGAACTGCTTTATATGAGGGTCCATATTCGGTATGGTAACGATCCAGTCCAAATCATAATATTTGTATATATCCGTATCTCCTGAGAGACTCAGCTCCTCTTTCCATCGCTCTATAAAGCTCCCCCAGAAGAAATCAGAAATGGGAACTCTGTCAGCCTCCTGGTGCTCTAGCGTCTTATTCATCCTTTCGAGCTTACTGATGCAGTTAGGTTTTCTTTCCATACTGAAACCTTGTGATCAAGCTATTACAAATCGGATAAATGAATAATAAAGGAATGCTTCAATCTGTGTGAAATACCTCTTCCATCTCAGCCCACCACTCTCCCTCTTCTCTAGTGTCCAGAGGCTCTTGCATCGGCTTCATAATTGCCCACCATTCCTGGGTCTTTGGATCAGCGGCCATTCGCTCGATATCAGCATTGAAATCGGTGCCATGGTACTCGAAGTAGCTAAAGAGGTACCCATCTTTATGATAGATTGAGTAGTTACGAATATTGCATTTATTGATCATGTCAAGAATTTCAGACCACACATTCTTGTGGTATTGTTTATACTCCTCCAATTTATCCGGTTTGATTGTGATGACAGATCCATGTCTCTCCATTAAAAAACCTCCAGATTTGCCGATGATTATTAAGGCCTTATCCCTTTATTGCACCCAGAGTAAGGCCTCTGACGAGTTGCCGCTGCACAGTAATAACAAAGTTAATCGCAGGAATGAGCATTATAACAGACATTGCGCACATTCCTCTCCAATCTGAAACAAACTCTACTATTAGTGAGAATACCTTTTTAACCAGCTTTATTTAAACGATTGATCAAAAATTCTATCGTAGAACGGCAATTCGTCGTCGATGTAAAAAATCAAATATAACGAAAAAAAACAAAAACATCCAGTTACTACTTCTTTCCAAAACGCTGATATCGCCAAAATTGATATAATATTTTCAATCAAATAGATAGTGAATCCACCCAAAATCGCACCAAATGGCGACCCCTTTCCTCCAGCGAGACTTATCCCCCCGATAAAAGCACCGGCGATGATAGCCAGTAGATATGGTGGACCTATTAAGGCTGATCCTACGGCTAAGTATGTACCACCAATAATTCCGGCAAATGCCTGGAGAAGAGACCCGCATCCGCAAGTAATCAATCTTACTTTTTTCACATTAATGCCCACTTTTCTAGCGACTCCATCGTTTAATCCTGTAAGAAAAATTTATAAAAATTGCCATTTAAATATCAAAAGCGGAGTATTTTTCAGGATAATGTAGTTATATTCCTGAAAAAAGTACTATGAAAGTGGAGTAGCCTGCTTAAAAAATATCTGTTTTTACAAAATATTTTAACCAAGGAGGCTACACCATATAAAAAAGTTACCACCATCAGAAAAATTACGCAAGGAAATTGATGAGGTTCTTTCTGGGCAGTTAGGGGAGGATGAAGATTTACTTGGGCTAATGATTGAGAGACCTTTGAAAATGATGTTCCGGGAGATCCTGGAACAGGAGTGAGTGATTATGATCTTACTGTACTAAGCACATAAAGAAGCTTTACGGGTGGGAAGAGGATACGGATGGATATATTTCAAAAGAGGCTGCGGCTTAGTCATTTTCAATTTTACAATAAGTTTTATACTTGAACTTTTCTTAAACATGAGATATCATTAGATAATTAAATATACGTTCTAAATAATAAATTTTTGTAAGTTAATACAAATAAATCGATATTTTTAGAGTAGACTCATTAATTATTAAAAACAGTCATCTAATGAGAGAGAATATCTTTAAGGAGTGAGAAATTGAATCGAAAGGTAGTTTTAGAGACCAAAGGACTGAGCAAACATTTTGGAGGAATCAAAGCTATAGACAACATAGATATGAAACTCTATGAGAATGAGATTATCGCAATTGTAGGAGATAACGGTGCAGGTAAGTCAACGCTTATAAAAACTATTGCGGGCGTTTACAAGAAAGATGATGGAGAGATTTATATCAGTGAAGAAAAAGCACATATTACTAATCCAAAAGATGCAAGAATCTATGGAATTGAAACAGTTTATCAGGATGGAGGAGTCATATCAATTTTAGATGCAACGGCTAATCTGTTTTTAGGAAGAGTAAAATATAAGGATAACATTTTTGGAAAATTGTTTAATTTTGTTGATTACAAGTATATGAGGAAAGAAACAGTGCAGTTACTCGACAGATTGGGAGTAACACTCAAAGATATAAATGCACGAGTAAACAACCTTTCAGGAGGCCAAAAACAATCAGTCGCAGTGGGAAGAGCTATTTACTGGGGAGGAAAGATACTGATTTTCGATGAACCTACCAACAATCTTGGAGTAAACCAGGAGAGAAAAATCATCGAGCTCATAAAGAGAATCAGGGTAGAATTTGGAGTTTCCATAATCGTTATCAGTCACAATATCGCTCATGTATTTGAACTTGTTGATAGAATCGTTGTCTTGAGAAACGGCCAGATAATTGGAGAGAGAATCAAAGAAAAGACCAACATGAATGAAATCGTATCCATGATAACAGGCGTTGCAGAAAAAGTGGCTGCAGGCTAGCGGAAAATATGTGATCTATGCCTCATCTTTTCCAGGTAAATGAAAGCCCCTGGTTTACAGGGGCTTTTTCACTGGAGAATGTTATCACGTTGTCAGTTTATTCCGCGAACTCATCGGCGTTTGAACTATCGATGACGAAACCGTCGATCAATAGCTTTTTAACGGTCTCTTCTCCCTTTATCTGGGCAACCAGACTCCGTATAATCACTTGAGCCATCTGCTTATTGTCCTGCTTTATGGTAGCGGTAAGCTCGTCGACCTGGATTGACTTGATTGCAGGGGGAAGACCATCGAAGCCATACACCTTAATCTTGTCCAGCAACCCTTTCTCTTTCACGGCTGCAAGACCCGCCAGTGCGCCGGGATCCCAGGCCCCGAACACGGCTACGATGTCCGGGTGGGCACCAAGCTCATTAATGGTGGTCTCGTAGGCTAATCCATCCTCCCAGTTACAGGCTCGAAAGATAACCTCAAATCCGTTGGCTTCTAGAACCTGTTTTACACCGTCCCTACGGGCATCTCCGGTCTGGTGACCGAGGGTTCCACCGAGTATCAGGGCCTTTCCCTTGGTGGGGGTATGGTCCACGATGTACTGCCCCAGAACACGGGCCGAGGCCAGGTTGTCAGTCTGGGCCAGGGCGCTGATGTGGGGATGGTCAATGGCCGTGTCCACTGCCACGCAGATGATACCTTTGGCGGCGGCATTGTCCAGCGACTCACCGAAGGCCCGGTTGTCTACGGCGCCGATGATGATACCATCAACACCCCGATTGATGGCGTTGTCCACGGCGTCCTTCTGCATAGCTGCGTCCGCCTGGGTGGGAGTCATGTCGAGGAGGGTCACGCCCAGGGCTTCCGCCTCCTCCTTGACGTATTGGGTCATCTGGGCCCAGAAGGGTGTGAGCCCACCTGGATATCCGGAGTAGGCGATGACGATCTCCTCTTCGGCCTCTTCCTGCCCACCTGCGAAAGCTAAGCCAGTGATGAACAAAGATGCCAGCAGGATGAGTACAATTCGTTTTTGACTCTTTTTCATAGTTAACTCCTTTATATTTTTTGTTTACTCCTGTTCGACGAACAGGTTTATCCCTTTGTTTCCCTTCTTCGCTGCATGATATCGAGCCATACAGCAAATATGATAACAGCCCCGATGGAGATACGCTGCCACGAAGAGCTTACGCCGAGGTGGCTCAAGCCCGCATTCAGGGTGGTCACGATCAATACTCCGATTACCGTACGTCCGATGCCACCCACACCTCCCGTCAAGCTGGTGCCGCCGATGATTACGGCGCCTATGGCATTAAGCTCCAAACCGACACCCCAGGACGAATTTGTGAAATTCAACCGTGAGGCTAGTATGATTGCCGAGATAGCGGCACACAGACCTCCAAACGTATAATAGACAAGATAATATTTCTTAACGGGCACACCCGCCCGCCGTGTCATTTCGTTGCTGCCGCCGATGGCGTAGCAGTTGAAGCCGAGCTTAGTACGGGAAAGAATGATGTATACCAGCAGAAAGGTTACCACCATAATACTGATGGGTATCAGATACCCCCGGCCAATCATCTGGAAGGATTCGGGGAACTGTGACATGTCCCAGTTAGCCCCAAGGAGTTCAGCCAGGCCACGAAATCCCTTCATCATCCCCAGGGTGCCGATGAAGGCAGGGATCCCAGTCCCGACAATGATAAAGCCGTTCAAAGCTCCGCACACTGCACCGATTACCAGACTGAAAATGATGACCAATACGACGGGAACGCCGGAGATGAATAGCCTTCCTGCACAGACCGCAACCAGGCCAAATAGGGAGCCGATTGACAGATCCAAGCCGCCAGAAATAAGCACTATGGTAGAACCTGTGGCTAGCGTACCGAGGATCACCGCCTGTGTCAGGATGGTTTTAAAGGTGTCAAAGGTCCTGAAGGTGGGCGAAAGGATTGCGAAGATCGCATAGATGATCAGCAATCCCAGCAGGGGCTGGAATTCCTGCTTTATCCTGGATATAGCTACACCGTTTCTTCTCGGCATAATGCTCGTTTTTTCCATAAAGCACCCCACTCCGTAAGTTCAGTTACTCGTCCAGAGCTTCCCGATATCGATATCACTAAAATAGCAAATGTCGCCGATCCGAAAATCTTCATCTTCGTCATTGATGAATTCAAAGCAGTTCCAGGTTTTGCCCGTAATTATCGCCGGAACCCTAATGCGGACAAGCTACATTTACGATTAAAAAGATTTTCTTGCCTATTGTGCAAGAAAATCAGTATTAAGGTACTAACAGGCCTGTACGATTATCACTTTGTGTCTAGTCCCTTTGTCTCGCTGGATTCGAAATGATTTACTGGGGCAATTTCACCGACAAAGGCAAATTACGTAAAAAGTTTTGCTACCCCATTACCCACTCAAAAAGTTTCCTAAAATAAAATCTGTCTGCCACTGGAATCATCCTGCCTTTCTAAAAAGTAAAGGTTGTATATGCTACCTTCGAGATGACTATAATATATGTAAGCGCATCGACTATGGTTCTCAATCTTTCAAAGTACAATAATATTTGCGAACAGGCACAGAACGATAAGCCTCAAGTTTCTTACTCTATGTGTGCAAGATCCTTTCATTAGCCTCCTTTTCAAGGGTCCGGGGGCATACATTCACCTCCTCTAAGAGACAAACTAATCAGAGCTATAACGAGGACAATCCTGTCCTGCTTTATTTAAAACGAGAGATCAAAAATTCGACCTTGACTCATAGTTACGTGATTAAAGCTCTGAAATGTGTAAAAGGCATTATGAATAGATAAATAGTATATTTTAAATAATTACCTCCTTTCAAAATATGTAATCGATTACAATCTTATCATAGGTACAGACCCCTGTCAATAACAATCTATACAAAAATATGATTACACTGGAAGAATGAACCTTATAGTATTTACCATTTGCCTCCTACTCTTCAAGAATAAGAACCATAAAGGGGACCAAAATTAGCGCATGCCCTAAAATCCGCACCGTAGGAATCGATGGGTAGGAAGAATTATAATCGTCTTCGTGAGAAAACAGACGGAAATCAACAAGAGTTGCCTGTTTTTTTCCCCTATTTTGTGATTACAACCCCCCATCCTCTCAATTTAATAAAGAGTATCATAATTGTTACTTTTTACAAGAAAAATAGAAGATCAGAAGCAATTCCGGCAAAAAGCTGAAGTTTGAAGGTAGAAAAGAATACGATTATCCCTGTTGTTGAATCTCACATTAAAATGTACAAAACAAGCCATTTTTTCTCAAATTAATGTAAAAGACCACCTCCAAAGTAGGTGGCTTCCTTTTGGCAGTTAACCGATTTGTCGGAATAATATGAGATTCAACACCAGGTTTGTTTAAACTTCTTTTAAAATAAAGCTTCAACCGGATTTTCTTCCTGTTCTTTCTTTGGTTCTTCTTCTGATCTGGCTCTCCAGCCGAACTTATCGCGGCTGCCATTTTTTGTGGCACCTGCTGCTTGCAGCAGTCCTTACCTCTACTAAATTTTACTCCCTATGGACCCGCTCATGGTACTGGGAGTTCAGATGTAGAAGGATTGTGGCTTGCGAAAGGGGCCGACTTTACAATTCAGCCTAACATGTTGTTCAATGTTGACGTCTGGCTGTCTGACGGCAATATCGGATTGAGGTATGAGGATGGAGGTTTGTACGGCCAGTCAGGGTGCATTTTTAAGTGATTTAACATTAAGCGGAAGGGCCGGTGTACCCTACATGTGCCATTCGATTTCAAACCCGATCTTTGGGGCATCAAGGGTTATTAAGCTTTTTTATGAATGGCAAGAAAAATGGCAGAAAGAGAATAAATATTATATTGGCGGGGCTCCCTTTTCATGTGACCTGGCTCTTTATGGGGAAAACGGCGGAATGCCTGCCGTTATTCTCGGCACCCGTGGAGATAACCTCCATGCACCCGACGAGTGGGTTTTGATAGAGGATATTTTCTCACTCATAGGAAATCAATTCCACATCCAACATCAAGAACCGGTGATTCTTTACCTGTAATCTCATTTATCAATAATTCAGCATAGTTAAGCTGAGCCTTTATCATATCATTCAGGCTTATGTCCTCCGGGCTGTAAAGGGTATTTTCAAAATATCCGTAATGAATAAAATCCCCGGTAAGAGGTTTTTATAAAAAAGCCCGGATACCGGTAAGGCAGTATTATAAAAGTCGTGTAACCATGTGGTTAAATAGTATGAAATATTGTCAAAAATATTGATTCTTAATAAAAGTTGATAATTTATCGATAATATATATATGATAGGGAAAACTAAAGAATTGGTTTCAGTCTGTTCAAATTGTAAAAAAATAAGGCTAAAAAATACCGATCCGCTTAAACAGGATTCATGGATAAAAGCTGAGGAGTATTTTATGAAAAAAGATACGTTATTTACCCACGGTTTATGTCCTGAATGTACCAAAAAATTGTATGCTGAATTTTTAAACAAAAAAGTATAATGAATTATTACGAGCGGATAATAGCTCTTCATGAGAGTATTGCAAGCACAAACAGCCCGCAGTCATTATAAAAGGTTAAGACAAAATTAGTTAAAAATCATAAGTAGGGCGCATATCGTATAATGAAAAAATCCGAAAATAATAATTCAAGCTCTAATTGTGCAAAGGTTTTACTGGTTGACGATAAACCCGGGAATGTGAGCCTGATCAATGTGAGCCTGATCAATGTGAGCCTGATCGAGAGGATGCTTAGAGGTTCGAAGACTTATTTATTTGAGCTTGTCTCTGCAGAAGGGACTTCAGCGGGAATGGAACGTCTTTCAGGAGGAGATATTGATGCAGTATTACTGAACCTTTCCATTCAGGGCTGTGAAGCTCTTGACACATTCCGTAAGTTTAACCAACGGGCTCCTGAATTACCCACTCTGATCCTTGCCGACCAGAGCGATGAAGTACTTGCGATACAGACAGCGAGGGAGGGTGCAGAGGACTTTTTGGTTAAGGGGTATCTGGAAAGTGATTTGCTGGTGCGGGCAATATGTATTGCGATAGAACGTAAAAAGAGTAAAGAGGTTCTGAGGAAAACCATGTTAGAACTTGAGCAGTCTGTAATAGAATTAAAAAAAGCCAATCGAAAGGTTATTGAACAGCAAAAGTCTATTATCAAGGAGGAAAGGATCAAGGTGATACTTGAAATGGCCGGGGCTACGGCTCATGAAATTAAACAGCCTTTAACGGCCATTCTGGGTTATCTCGATTTAATGAGGATGTTTAAGGATGTTCCGCCGGAACTGGAAAAGTATATTTCCGAGATCGAAAGCGCTGCGGCGAAGACCTCCCGGATCGTTTCAAGTATGCATGAGATTTCTAAATATGAAAGTAAATCTCATGCGAGCGATGTTTCTAGCATTAAATTTGACCAGTGTATATATGTTCTTTCGATAGAGGACTCTGATCAGGATTTTATAAATATTCAAACTGCTTTGAAGGAGATAGACTCAATACATCTGATCAGAGCTCGTAATTTTAACGAAGCACAGGAAGCCCTTGAACAGGGCCATATCGATGTCATATTACTGGACTATCTTCTTCCGGATGGAAATGGTCTTAATTTTATGAGAAATATAAAAACCTTTAGGAAGGATATACCTTTCATAGTGATTACCGGACATGGAGATGAAATAATAGCCTCGAGATTTATACAGGAAGGGGCATTGGATTATTTTCCAAAAAGAATGATCAGCACTAAATCCCTTTCCAGGAGTATATCTAATACGCTGGAAAAGGCCCGACTGCAGAGAGAAGTAATACAGGCTCAGAAGAGACTGGCAGAGATGTCAACAAAAGATAGCCTGACTTCGCTTTATAACCGAAGGTATTTTATGGAAGCCCTTGAGAAGGAGATTGCAAGGGCCAGAAGGCTTAAAACTGAGCTTGTATTATGCATGCTTGACCTTGACTATTTCAAGAAAGTTAATGATACATACGGTCACCCTGCTGGGGACATGGTCTTAACCGAGATTGCGAGGCTGCTCAGAGAATCCATTAGGTTGAATGATTATTCCTGCAGATACGGCGGGGAGGAGTTTACAGTTATTTTGCCAAATACTTCGCTAAAAAGGGCCAGAGCTGTATGCGAACGTTTCAGGGAACTGGTGGCAGGACATAGTTTCAGATATAATTCTGAACAGTTTAGAATAACTATCAGTATCGGGCTTAGTCACTATAACGGAATTTCCGATCAATCTGTAATTGAGATGGTTTCAGCTGCCGATCAGGCCCTCTATAAGGCAAAAAGCCTGGGGAGAAACAGGGTAATCTAGTACCTTAATACTGATTTTCTTGCACAATAGGCACAAACTTTAGTTTGCAAGAAAATATCTTTGTAATCTTGAATGTGGCTTGTCCACATCAGGCTGTTATTTAAAAAATAATCAATTTGACTTATTCAATTTATAATGTCATAAGTAGTAAAAATATTTATATAAAACCACGGAGGGAGAAATGGCAGAAGTTGTCCCCAGATGGGAGTGGAGAACATGGGATAAG
>Ga0114925_10000256_pt1 | contig 22010 bp, 19 predicted proteins | sample SumtaG_2_FD_87287 | JGI IMG/M metagenome (GOLD analysis project Ga0114925, IMG submission 87287) | Deep subsurface microbial communities from Indian Ocean to uncover new lineages of life (NeLLi) - Sumatra_00607 metaG | ecosystem: Environmental > Aquatic > Marine > Oceanic > Sediment | place... | reverse complement strand
CCATGTTCTCTTTCTTGATTTGCTGTTTCCAGAAAGATTTCAGATACTAATACATAACCCTCTTTCTTGGCGACTTTTGAGAAGAAAGTGTATCTGTTCCGTGCTTGAGATTCGCCAACGAAAGCGGTAAATAATTTTTTAGCAGTTTCTTTCATAATTTTTAATCTCTATTTTATAATTTGGAAATTCGTAATATATGAATATATTTGAATTAATATTATTTCCCCTTTTTTTTAACTTTTTAACTTATTTTTTAAAAGAAAAATCGAATAGGAATAGACTAGTAATAAGTTTCTGTCATTCTTCTTTTTTCTGACTCAACTGGATAACCTTTTCTATGCCATGCCATCATTCCACCAATTAAATTCCTGATATCTTTAAATCCTGCTTGTGCTAATATTTGTGCTGCCATCATAGAGCGTGAACCAGAGTGGCAAACTGCAACGATTTCTTCATCCTTATACTTTTCTATAACATCAGTATTATTCAATAATTCACCTAGAGGAATTAATTTAGTATTTTTAACATATCCACCTACACCATAATATTCCTGTGGTGTTCGAACATCAATTAAAAGTGGAGGTTCATCATCAGTACCAAGACGTTCATATAATTCATCAATGGTAATATCTGAAACTGGAGGCGTCCCAGTAAGCCTTAATTCTTTTCTAGTTTTCTTCTTTATTTTTATAGGGCTTATAATTTCTAATGAAGGTAGTGTTTTTTCTAAAATTGCTACTAATTTTCCTTGTTCTTTTCCAAGGTGTAACAATTTTACAGCTTCATTTAACCTAGCATATGCCTCAACACTCGATTTGAATCCTGGATCAGTAGCGTAAATTCTTAACTTCTTATTTTCAGGTAAGGAATTAATTGATTTAATTAGCGCATTAAGAGGTCCTGGACATGATAATCCACAAGCATCAACATCAACAAACTCATCTGTTACCATAGTTTTTCTTTCAATCATCTCTTCCATGATTTCCTCATTAGGTCCACAAGCTGCAGCGATCTCCTCCGTTGTGGCCTGAGCTGTGTTATATAACTTATACCCTCCTGAAAGATTTTTCACATTATAGCCCTTTTGTATAAGCAATCTAGATGCTAAATATCCTCTAAAACCAACCTCACAAAAAACATAAATATCTTTATCCTTTGGAATTTCAATCAATTTATCTCTTAATTCTAAATCGCTAATATTTATAGCACCCTCAATAGTTCCTACATCAAACTCATCTTTAGTCCTTACGTCAAGTAAAAAACTGTTATTATTCTTAACTTCATCAATTTCATCCCAATGCCATATAGGATGATCTCCTTTTAGAACATTTGAGGCAACAAAACCTGCCATATTTACAGGATCTTTAGCAGAACCGTAAGGAGGAGCATATGTCAATTCTAAGTCTTCTAAATCATATACGGTTCCATTAAATTTAATAATAGTAGAAATGACATCAATTCTCTTTTCTGTACCTGGACCTCCAACAGCTTGAGCTCCTAGAATTTTACCATTAGGTACCTCGTAAATTAATTTTAAAGTGATTGGAACAGCTCCAGGATAATAACTCGCATGATTATTTGGATGTATATAAATTTTATCATATTTTAGTTCCGTTTTCTTTAATTGCTTTTCAGTTAATCCCACTGTTGCTACAGTTAAATCAAAAACTTTAACTACCGAAGCTCCTAACACTCCTTTATATTCTGAATCCCTACCTGCAATATTATCAGCAGCAATTCTTCCTTGCTTATTTGCCGGACCTGCTAATTGAACAGAAACTGATTTTCCAGTTATTAAATGTTTAACCTCAACAACATCTCCTACAGCATAAATGAATTGATCTGAAGTTCTCATATGGTCATCTACAATAATATGGCCTTTTGGACCTAACTCAAGGTCAGCACTTTTTGCCAGTTGATTTTCTGGTTTAATCCCTATTGCTAAAATAATAACATCTGTTTCAATGGTTTTTCCGCTTTTAGGAATAACAATATTACAATTATTTTCGTATTTAAAGGAATCTACAGGATCTCCTAATTGTAAACAGACGCCGTTTAATAATAATTCTTGGTGAACGAATTGTGCAATTTCTTTATCCAAAGGCGCCATGACCTGATCAAGCATCTCGATTATCTTTACCCTAATTCCTCCTTCTCGTAAATTCTCTGCCATTTCCAATCCAATAAATCCACCACCGATGATGGTTGCATGTTTTACTTTATTATTTTCTACATATTCTTTAATCTTAACGGAATCTGGAATGGTTCTTAAAGTGAACACAGGAACATCTTCAAGACCGCTAAAGGGAGGGATTATAGGGGAAGCACCAGGAGAAAGTATCAAATAATCATAATTTAATGTATATGAATCATTAATTTCATGGTTGTAAACATTAATAATGTTATTTTCTTTATCAATTGATAGTGCTTCATTATTTACTCTAACATCAATATTAAAGCGTTCAAAAAATTCTTCAGGGGTCACCAATTCTAATTTGTTTATATCTTTTATCACTTGTCCAATATAGTATGGTAACCCGCAATTAGCAAATGATACATGTTGTCCTCTTTCTAATACAATAATCTCAAAATCTTCTCTTAGCCTCCGAAGCCGAGCTGCTGCTGTTGCACCTCCTGCAACTCCACCAATCACAATTACACGTTCCATTTTATTTCTCTCTATGAAATTTATTAATATATTAATCTCAAATGTCTATTATTAAACACAATGGACTCGATTTAAAGATGTTTATTATGAAATAAATTAAATAATAAGGAGAAATATAATTGATTTTAATTTTACAAATAAATTTATTTATAATCTATAATCTAAAATTTATCAAAAAAAAGCAAGGAAATTACATAAATTATTTAATAAATTTGATTTTTTGGTGAAAGGTGTGTATCCTTGTTAGAGTTCCTTTTAATGGACATATCTCTTCTACTTTTTTAAGAACTCGTTCAATTTTTTTAAAATTTTCCTCTGTTTTAAGATACCATGTAATTTTTAAATCATAAAGTCCTAGAAAAGGTTCTTTTTTAGGATTAAGTGAACTTCTTTTATCATAATTTGCTTCTACTTTTACATTTATAGAATTTACTTTCATATTTGAATATGATAAATATAAAAGTGCTGTTATTTCTAAGCAATTTGCCATTGATGCTAAAAATATCGGCATTGGCCCAGCTATCTCTCCGGACCCACCTAAATCGTTGGACCCTCATTCTCTATTTCAAAGTTATTAATTTTTGCTTTAACATGTAAATTATCTATCTGTTCTGAAATTGCTACCATTTTTAAAATAAAAAGCTCATTTCCTTTTTCAGTATCCTTATTTTTTTGCATTTCTTGAAAACGGTTTTTATAAGCTTTTAAAGACTCATCCGATGTTAATTTATTATTCATAATCATATTAAATCGAAGATTTGCTATATTGCTTTCGATGAACTTAAACAATATTGAATTATTATAGAATAATACAATATTGAAAATTTGTTAAATCTTTATTAAGGAGTTTTAAAAATGAATGAGAATGATTTTTTAGAAGAAATTCAATCTTGCTTAGATTGTAAGACCTGTTTGGATTATTGTGATACATATAAAGTAACAAAAGACGAATTAAAATCTCCAAATGGGAGATTAAAGATTGCAGAAAAAGTTTTCAATAATCAAGAAATTACTGATGAAGAACTCATTGGACTTTACACTTGTACTTTGTGCGCATTATGTGATTTAGCTTGTCCTCAAGGAATTAAAATATCAGAAATCATTTATTTATCAAAAGTAAAATTAGTAGAAGGAAATAAAGCTCCATTAGAAATACATAACAAAATTATAAAGGGAATTATCGAAAAGGACAATTCAGTCGGTGGAAATCCAGAGGAAAGATTAAATTGGCTACCTGAAAATTATAAAAAAAATGAAATATATGAAAAGAAAGACTCAGACACTCTTTTGTATTTTGGATGCATGTCCTCATTCCGAGTTAAAGAAAGTGCTACTCATCCATATGAAATCTTAAAACTTGCTGGTTATGATTTCAAAATTTTAGAAAAAGAACCATGTTGTGGAGAGTATGTATATTCTGCAGGAGATGTTAAAGTAGCAAAAGAAATTTTTAAAGAAAATATTCAGCTCTTTAAGAGGCTTGGTATCAAAAATTTGATAGTAACATGTGGTGGATGCTTATATGCTTTTGATAAAATATACCGGAAATATTTTGAGGATTTTAATATAAATGTAAGACATATTATTGATGTTATCTATGAGTTAGAAAAAAATGGTAAAATTAAATTAAAACCTTTGAATAGAACAATCACCTTTCATGATTCTTGTCGAGTTGGCAGAAAATATAAAAGTGGGCCTCTATACTCTGAACCTCGACAGCTTTTAGAAAAATGTGGTTTAGATGTCAAAGAATTATCCAAAAATCCAGAAGAATGTCCTTGTTGTGGAGCAGGATCCGGAATTAGGGGTGTTGATAGTAGTATTTGTATTAAAATAGGTAAAGAATTATTCAACAATGTCGGAACTAGAGAAATAGTTACATCTTGTCCTTTATGTGTGTTTAATTTTAGATATGTGAATTACAAGAATCAAATGGATAAGGAAAGTAGATATATTACGGAATACATTTTGGAATCAATAAGAAAATAGATAAAGAAATATTAAATAATTTATTAAGAACTCTAAATTCTCATTAATCCTCAAGTATTATTACAGCATCAACAAAAAGGTCATAATTTTCATCTTCATCCATGTCATGGATTACAGTTTTTTCAACATCATCAGTACCATGAATTTCCAATAGTTCTGATTCATGCAGAATTTTGACGTCTGATAGCTTTAATTTCCTCTTTAACTCCGCTGAACCAGGAGTAGACTTAGAAGAAGTAACGATTACTACTCTTCCTGTGTGTTTTGTTAACTCTATCGCAAGTTCTAAGGATTTATCTCCTGTATCTGATATTAAAACTCTTTTTCCTTCAAATTCAGTAAAGTTATCAACCTTTTTATACATGCCTTTGCCGAGAAATTCTTCAATTCCAAAAATTACCTTGAGTTCTGTTGCGGGACAAGCACTAAATTCAACCTCAACATACGATTCCGTTTTGGTACGGTAATTATCAATTGCTGCTTTTAACGCATCAGCAGCTAAATTAGAACAATGCATTTTTATTGGGGGCAACCCTCCCAACTCATCGGCAACATCTTGCCGAGTTATGTTATAAGCATCATCAACTTTCATCCCTTTAGCCATTGTTGTAACCATCGAGGATGTAGCAACAGCAGAACCGCATCCGAAGGTTCTAAACTTTATTTCATTAATGATATCATCGCCAGCATCATTTTTTATTACACTGATGAAAATCTCCATTAAATCACCGCAAACTGGATTGCCAACCTTTCCGTAACCATCAGGGTTTTCTATGACACCTACATTTCTTGGATTGCGGAAATGATCCATTACTACCTCTGAATATTGAGTTGATTTCATTTTATTCTTTCACCTCATTATATTTTTTTATTAAATCAGGAGGAGTTAAAGGTGATAATAATCGTAATCTTTTTACTATGTTAGGTAAAACTTCTATAAGTTTATCAATATCTTTTTCTTGAGTATAACGACCTAAAGTTATTACGAGAGATCCGTGAGCTTCTTCATGTAATAAACCCATTGCAATTAATGTATGGGAAGGCTCTAATGTTCTTGAACTACATGCAGATCCTGTAGCAGCAGCTACTTTTTCATCTTTTAGACAAAGAATTAATGATTCTCCCTCAATATAATCAAATCTGAAATGTGCATTATAAGGAAGTCTACGCTCAGAATGGCCATTCAAATATGATTTTGGAATTAGTTCTAAAATGCCTTTAATCAATTTATCTCTTAAGGTTTTTAGTCTCTCCGCTTCACTATTGATTTCAGTTTTCATAATTTCTGCTGCTTTTGCAAATCCTACTATTCCAGGTACATTTTCAGAGCCAGATCTTATTCCTCTTTCTTGTCCCCCTCCAATTATAATTGGATTTATCCTTACTCCTTTTTTCAAGTATAGAGCCCCTACCCCTCTGGGACCATAAATTTCGTTTGATGATAATGTCACTAAATCAAATGGAATTTGTTGCACATCTAATGGAATAACACTTTCACTGGCAACAGCATCAGTGTGAAATAATATATTATTTTTTACAGCAATTTCGCTGATTTCTTCTATTGGTTGTAGAGAACCTACCTCATTACTTGCTGTAGAGATTGAAATTAAAATAGTTTTATCAGTAATTAATCGTGCCAGTTTATCCAATCTCATAATTCCATATTGATCAACTGGAACTCTACTCACTTTAAAACCTTGACGTTCTAAATATTTCGCAATATTCAAAATAGATATATGTTCTATCTCTGAAATTATAATATGGTTTCCTTTCTTTTTATTTCTCATTGCAGATCCTATTAATGCTAGATTATTAGATTCAGTAGCACCTGATGTAAAAATTATAGAATCAGGATTTGGAGCATTTATAAAATCTGCCACCTTTTGTCTTGCTATACTTAAGGCGTCAGTCGCTTCATCTCCTTCACAGTGTAATGAAGATGGGTTAGCAAACTTTTGATTTAAATATATTGTCATTTCTGAGACAACTCGAACATCTACAGGTTTGGCTGCTTGGTAATCTAAATAAACACTCATATTTTTTGCCTCATTTTTTATTTCATTTTCTTAAATATAAAAATTAAATCATCACCATCTTTACTAAATTCCACAACCTTCGTATCAGTTCTTTTAGCCCATCTTTTAAGATCTTCTTCAGCAGCAGGATCATCTGCAATAACTTTAAAACACTGCCCTTGACTTAGTGTTTCACTTAAATTTCTCACTTCGAATAATGGCTCCGGACAATATAAACCACGAGTATCTAATTCTTCATCAATTTTAATTCCTTCACTTTGTTCATTATTCAATTTAAAAACCTCCTTGAAAGGATTTTATTACAGCATATTCCTTGAGATATAAACGATTCGAAAAGAGTATAAATCTTCTCATTATAATTTAGTATACAATAATAGTATCTATGAAAAATGAATAAAACACATTGAATAAGGTGTTTATAAATTATAAATCTTCAAAATTCAGATTGTATAAAATCAAAATTAAAGGAAAAAAATTTTATTCTATAACAAAGGTTTATTCCATTCCAGAAAGTCGTTTAATATGTCTTACACCATCAACGGCGTCATCAGCAAAATCATCAGCCCCAAGTCTTTTTGCAAGTTCCATATTTAAGGGAGCTCCACCCACAATTAATTTAACCTTATCACGAAGTCCTGCTGTTTGTAAGGCCTCATGAACAATTTTTATTTGTTCTACAGTCATAGTTAGTAAAGAACTCAAAGCGATAATGTGTGCTCCAGTTTCCTTTACTTTTTCAATTATTGTATTCTCATCAACATCCATACCTAAATCGTAAAGCTCAAAGCCAGAACTTAAAAGAAGAGAACCCAATATGTTCTTTCCTATATCATGATTATCTCCTTTTACAGTGCCAATAATTATTTTTACCTTATCTTCTGCTTTATCGGCAGCTGCTAAGGCGGGCCTCAATATATTAAAAGCCTCCTTCATTGTTTCTCCTGCTAAAACAAGTTCTGTTAAATAATATTCTTTTTCTTCATATAGGCGTCCAACTTCGTCCATACCTTTTGATAAAGAATTTAATATATCAAAAGCATCTTTACCTTCATTTAATGCCTCCCTCACGGCATCTGCAATATCATCTACTTCTAATTCAATAACTAGTTCTGTGAGTTTTTCAAAATCCATTAACATCTACTTATTTTTCTGTAATTAATCGCAAATAGTTATGAAAGTAAATTAAATTTTTCCTTTAAATCTTATTTTAATAAAATTATAAACTACATAAGAGTAAAATTTTTTAAAAAACAAAAAAAGAGAGTGAGGGAGAATGAGAAAAAATCAAAATCTTAAATGTCCAAGATTTTGGAAAAAATTAAGTTAGTTACCATTATAATCCATATAGCAGAGTGCCATAGTGTTTAATTAGGAAATTAGGGGATATTATTTTGTATTTTCTCAATCTTCCCTCTAGTGATAAATATGATACTTTAGTATTTAAATTTATTTTAACTTCTATCTATAAAAATAATTCTACGTCATGAGACTCTTTAAATGGATATGCTTTATTTAATCAAGATTAGTAGAATACTAGCTCAATTGAATTTATTAAGAATAAAAATATGCTTCAAAAAATTTAAATTGAAGTTTAATATTTTATTCTTGGATCTAAAAGTGCATACAATACGTCTACAGTTAAATTTATAAATACAAAAATAAGTGATATGACAAATACTAAAGCGTTTATCACCCAATAGTCAGCTACAAAAATAGCATTGACTAATAATTGCCCTATTCCTTTTAAACCAAAAGTATACTCAATAAGAACAGTGCCAGCCAATAATTCAGTTATACTTAAACCTATTATTGTAGTAGTAGGAATTAAAGAGTTTCTTAAAGCATGTTTATGAATGACATTTCCAGAAAAAACATCGCTAATATATTTGAAAAATTGTACAAATATAGGACGATCAAGCCAAAGTTGGTGATAATAATATTGATACAAATCCAGATTACCAGAACCACGAAGATATCCTAATACAGGATCTCCGGGCATCATTCTTGATAGAAAAAAGGTAAGAATTAAAACACCGGCTAATACGGGTATTATTGCAATTAATCTTTTTATGATGTATTTAATTAAACTCATTAATTCTCAAACAATCTTAAAATCAATTTACTCTTAGTAATATTAAGCATCTTTATTTTAATTTATAAATTCTTTGATTTAATTTATAATTTTCTGAAAACCACTATTTTTATCATATTAATTTAACCAATTTAAAGTTCAACGAAAAGTAAAATGGTTAGAATTAAGATCAGTTAACACAAATATAATTTTAATTTATATTGAAAGAAGAAATTATCTTAAAGTTATGCTTAAATTCTAATTCTAGGATCAACAAACGCATACATCACATCCATAATAAGAGTTGTAATTAAAAACATCATCATAATTACAAAAACAACTGCGTTTAAGACCCAATAATCAGAAGCAAAAACGGCATCTATTAATAACTTACCAATTCCATTTAAGCCAAAAGTTACTTCAATAAGGATAGCACCTGAGAATAAACTAGCTAAATTTAAACCTATTATTGTTGTGATAGAAATTAAAGAATTTTTTAAGACGTGTGTGCGGTATACATCTTTTTCTTCACACCCTTTTGCTCTAGCTGTTCTGATATAATCCTGTTCTAACATTTCTAGCATGCTTGATCGGCTATGTCGTGTAATTCCTGCCAAAGTGACGAATGATAAACAAAATACAGGTAATATCAAATGGTATAAATAATCAGAAATTAGATAAAATTCACCAGAGAATAAACAATCTATTATTCTAAAACCAGTAATAAACTCAGGATTGCTATATTCTCTTGATTTAAATCCCGTTGCTGGAAACCAATTTAGTTTATAACTTAAATAATATTGAAGCTGTATTCCCATATAGAAGACTGGAATAGAAACTCCTAAAAGAACTAAACCTCTAACTAACGTGTCACTAACTTTATTTCTATGTTTTGCTGAAAATAATCCAGTTTTAATTCCTATATATGAAGAAATCAAGATAGAAAACAATGCTAAATCAATAGTCCTAGGTAATCTCTGTATAATAAGGCTCCAAACAGCCCCTCCTGTATAAATAGAAACTGAATAACCCCAATTCCCTGAAAATAGATCTTTAACATATCTAACATATTGTACATGAATTGGGCGATCTAACCATAGTTCACGGTAAAAATAATCATACATCTCTTCATACGTAATTGGATCAGAGATATTCATCCGCATAAGATATGCGGTTACCGGATCTCCGGGCATAATTCTCGAAAGCAAAAAAATTAACGTAACTGCTCCAAATAATACTGGAATAAAAGCAATTATTCTTTTTATTATATATTTAATAAGACTCATGATTTCTTAAATATCTTCGAAAAAATATTATATTTTTAAGAAGTAAATTAAATTTTTATATATTTTTGATTTAGGTTATATATTTAGATATATTTTTATAATAATTTTAGATTAAATTTTTTTAATAGAACAATACTTATTAATAGAAATTACACTATTTTAAAAGAAATCAGATTTTTAATAAGACACACATGATCTAATAAAGATTTAAGTTAGTAATTAGAAAAGAACTTCCTTAGATACCAATAGTTTTAAATAAATGTTATATTGAACCAAATTAAGTTGTAAAATATTAATCGTGTTATTATTACACTTAACTAAATTTAATGTTAAAAATTTAAATTAATGATAATTATTTAACCCATGCCAGAAAAAGAAAATTCTCCTGAGGTACTTATAAAGGAAAACTTAGAAAAAGAAAATGAAAAATTGATTGAAGTTAATTTTATAGAAAAAATAGATAAAAACCATGCAATTGTGGCTAAAAATTTATTTAAAGATTATGAAATTGGAAATTTTATCGTACGAGCAGTAGATGATGTATCTTTATCAATATATTCGGGAGAATTTTTAGTAATAAAAGGACCTAGTGGTGCAGGTAAAACTTCATTATTAAATTTATTAGGAGGATTAGATTCACCCAAAAGCGGAATTATATACAGTTTTGGTGTCAAAATCTCAGATATGGAAGAAGAATCACTCTCAATTTGGAGATTATTAAATTCTGGATTTGTATTTCAAAATTATAATCTTATTAGTACTCTTACTGCTGAGGAAAACGTTATGTTTCCTATGAATCTTTCAGGAGTAGAATTTAAAGCCCAAAGAAAACGTGCATTAGAATTATTAAACCAAATAGGTCTTAATGATAGAAGGGAACATCTTCCTTTTCAATTATCTGCTGGAGAACAACAAAGAGTAGCGATAGCGAGAGCATTAGCAAATGATCCTCCAATTATAATTGCTGATGAACCGACCGCAAATTTAGACAAGAAAACTAGCCAATTTATTAGAGATCTTTTTAAAGATTTAAAAAATAACGTCAGAACCATTATAATCGCCACACATGATGACTATTTAATAAGTTTAGCTGATACAATTATTTCATTTGATGATGGAAAAATAATAAAAGAAGAAATAATCAACGATATTAAAAATTAAGAAAAAAAATATAAAATGTCATCATTCGACTTTGCTTTAAAAGATTTTTACAGGAAAAGACATTCTAATTATCCATTTTTATTAATTATTACAATAATTATTGCTTTCACAGAGTTCTTAATCTATTTTACCTCCTCATTAGGTATTAATATACTTACACAAGCTACATATTCAAATAAATTTTATTTTTCAGGGGGAATTAATCTAATCTATAAAGAATTTAATAGCCTAATTCAAATATTATTCATTTGTTTAGCCTTTGTTATAGTCGTTGCTGTTACAACTACATTAATTATTTCTAAAAAGAGAGATATTGCAATTATGAAATCCTTAGGCACACTCCCCCGAAAATTATATAGTTTTTACTTATTCGAAGCTTACATCTTATTTTTTACGGGCTTTATATTTGGTTTAGTTTTGGGTTTGCTAATATTTGGAATTTTTGCTTTATTTATGATGTTTTTTAATTTTCCTGTTGTAATAGTAATTGATTTAGTATATACTCCCATCTTATTTTTTTCGTGTATATTTGGAATTTTTCTAATAACGGGTTATACACTCAGAAAAATTGGAAAACAAAAAATAATCAGCAGTTTCTCAAAGGATATACCTTATAATTACAATGCGGGTAAACAGTTAACTTTCATTCCCAGATGGTTAACTTCAATCGGATTTAATATTAAAATTGCTATCGTTAATACATTAAGAAAAACAGGTGAATTTAAAAGATATTTAATCGTATTCTCAATAATTGGATTAATGATTTTTACATTAGGCTTAGGGACAATAGTTCTAAGATTATCCTCTCAAGAATGGATTAAAAAATCCCAAAGTGAAAATATTGTAATTATAGGACATGAAGATGTTATATACAACTATTCCTTAATGTATAAGATGTTTTCTGATCCCACTCTATTAATTGATAGGACTAGCATTGATTTTATGGACTCACAATACCTTTTTAATTTAACCGACTTACATAAATTAAATAACATCGAAGAAATCGAAAGAATAGATGAGAGGATAATAGATTTTTATGATGTTAAAGAAATTTCTGGAATTAAAATCTCGGACGATAATACGTATATAGTTGTAGGTCAAAACCGAAATGGTATTATTCCGATTATAGGTGTTAATCCTGAAAAAATAATTCAAAATTTTGAGATCGAAGGAAGATTCTTCACAGAAGAGGATGCTTATGATAATATGACTATTGGAGATGGTTTGGCTTATAATTTTTTCGATTATGCTTTAGATCAAAGTATAGAATTAGCTTCTTTTGGCAATACATTCCATATTTCTGGTGTAGTAATTGATAGTTTTTATTCAGGATGGGCCGCTTATGTAAGTATTGAAGAAACTAGGAAAATACTAAACCTTACAAATCAAGAAATTAACATAGTAATGTTAAAGCTAAGTCCTGATGCTTACAATGGAATTAAAATTGAGCTTGAAAACATTTCTCAGAATATTGGAGAAAATTTCACTCATTTAAGATTGGATGATACATTTCAAGAGAATATAGATTACTTAGGTTATTTATCAATATATCCTATGTTGTCGATATTTGTAATCTCTATAATTGCTATCTTTTCTTTATATAATTATCAAAAATCGGGTTTAATGGAGAAAGCAAAAGATTTCTTAATTATGCGTGCAATTGGTTCAAAAACTAGATCTTTAAAAAAGATTCTTTTCTTAGAATCTCTCTTTGTTCTAATCCCCTCCTTACTCTTAAGTTTAGCATTTGGGATGATTATTAATTCTTTATTTTTGTTTAATCGTATTTATTTGCCGCCTTTACATATTCCATTTATCTTATTTTTGCTTTTATTTGTTATATTTATAATCTTCAATTTCTTAAGCCTTTTCCCTTTAATCAAGAAAATCAATAATTTTTCTGTTAATGATTTTACTATGTACTAAATATTTTAATTTAAAATATTGCTTGGAGAAAAAATGGGAATGATTTTAATAAGATAAATTTTAATTTTTAAAATTGTATTATTCTAATATAAAGGTGATTCTTCTTAATGTCTGAAGATACGTTAAAAGCTCGTATTAATGGTTTAGAAGCAGAAATTAGCAAAAAAGATAATGAAATTCATAATCTACTTGATAGAATTGAAGAACATGAAGACACAATTATGAGATTAGAAGCTCTTATTCCAGATGAAGACAATAAAAAGAAAAGCAAAAAAAGACAAGCAACTGATTCAAAATTGGCTATTGAACTCGATGAAAAAGACAGGCAAATTAGAGAATTAAAGAATAATATGGGATTCTTAAGAAAAGAAAAGGTGCAACTTCAACAAAAATTAGAACGAATAAAATCCAGAAGTACTGAATCATCTGTTATTAGAGTTGAAGATCTAAGAAGTAAACCACCACTAAATGCGTTAGTAAAAGATTTACAAGAAAAAATAAACAAACAACAATCATTAATTAGTAAATTAAAAGCTTACAAAGCTGGTAGCGAAGATTTTGATGAAAAATTAAAGGAAAAAGAAGAAGAAATTGAAAGCCTGAAGTTAGAAATCTTAGAATTAAATCAAAAAATAAAAGATTTTAGCACTGCTTCTGATGATAAAAAAGGCGATTCAATTGCTAAAAAATTAATAGAGGATCTCCAACAACAACTAAATAAATCTAAGAGACAAGTAACTGAATTAAAACAAAAACTTGAGATATCAGTTAAAAAAAGTAAAAAAGAAATTAAAGGAATTACGAAGTATGAAGGTTTAAAAAGAGAAATTGATAAGCTAAATGAATTACAAAAATCAAAAGATAAAGAAATTGAAGGATTAAAGAAAGATATCATTTCTTTGCAAAAAGCCGAAATTGCTGCTAATTTTGAACAAAATGATGTCTCCTCAAATCAAATGATTAAAACATTAAAAGAAGATTTACAGGACAAATTAAATAGAGCCAAATTACAAATAAAGTCACTTCAAGAACAGATTAGAAAAGATCAAGTAGTACAAACGCCAGAATTGAGTAGTAACCAAAATGAGTTAGAAGGTAAATTAAAGATGCAAAGAGAGATGGCAATTTTTCTTCAAAAACAACTAGACACAAAAGAAGGAGAAATTGAAACAATTAAAAATGAAGCTGTTCAAATTAAAACAAAATATAGACAATTAGAAAATCAAGCAAGATTAAAGGATCAAAAACTTAGTGATTTACAACGCCAATTGGATACTATCAATATTCAAACACGAATGCAACCTAAGAAAGAAGATCCTAATTTAACTTTGAGAGTTAGAGAGCTTAAGAATAAGATGGATTATCTGGAAAAACTAAATAGTGAACAAAAATTAGAAATCTCTCAGTTACGAAAAAAGATTTAAACTTGTTAAAATGGAACTTATTATTTTGGGTAGTGCTGCTGCAACACCTATTAAAGAACGTAATCTCTCTAGTATTGCTTTGAGATATAGAAATCAAATTTTTATTTTTGATTGTGGAGAAGATTTCCAGCGTAAATTTGCTGAAGCAGGATTAAAATTTAATAAACCGTTGATAATATCTATCACTCATTTTCATGGAGACCATCTCCTTGGATTACCAGGTTTTCTGTTTAGGTTGAGTTTAAATGACAGAACTGCGCCAATGATGATATTTGGTCCCCGAAATCTTTTTCTTTATTTGTACATCCATAAAAAAATTCTTGGATTAAAAGCTAAATATCCTCTTAAGATTATAGAAATCGATCACCAAACACAAGAATTAATTGAGTTTGATGGAATAGAGTCTGAAATACCAAGGAAGACAATTAAGATGAATAATAATATTGTCTTAGATTCTAAATACTTTTCAATAAAATATGCTTTAGTAGAACATTCTGTAATCACTTTCGCATATGCTTTTATTGAAAAACCGCGATACGGTAAATTCAATCCTGACCATGCCAGAGATTTAGGTATTCCTGAAAGTAACCTTTGGAAAAAGTTGCAGGAAGGACAAATTATTGACTTCAATGGACAAATTATTGATCCTGTTAAGGAGGGAATTGTTGGTCCAAAAAGACCTGGTAGAAAAATAACGTATTCTGGAGATTTAGCACCAAGTGAATCTTTAATTAAATTAGGAAAAGATTCTGACATTTTAATCCATGAGGCAACGTTTGCAAAAGCACTTGCAGAAATTGCAAAGGAGAAGAAGCATTCAACCTCTGTTGATGCCGCATATGCCGCAAAAAAAATGGGTGCTAAGCAACTAATCTTAACCCATATCTCCGCAAGATACCAATCTGATGCCTTAATTTTACTAGAAGAAGCTAAAGAAATTTTTCCAAATACAATATTAGCAGAAGATTTGCTTAAAATTGAATTAAAATAAATTATCTTCTAAATTTAATTCATTAAAAAGAGAAAAATCAAATAAAAATCTTAATTTTGATCTAAAATCCGCCTGCTATGTGGGGATTATCCTCCCGCAATCTCCTCGTTGTACTTTAATTAAGTAGAACTATGAGGTAGGATAATAATCTCGTCTTCTTTCCCTATCTTCGTTTCTGGTGTTGCTTTTTTACCATTTACTAAGATTCCAAAATATTTATCTTCAAGATTAAGTTCTCGTAATAAATCGGCTACAGTCATTGTTTTATCAGGCGAAAATGTTTCATACAATCCAGTTTCCAATAATTCTGAAATTTGTTTTATAACAATCACCTAAAGTTTTTTTAATTATTAATTATATACTCGTTATAATATTTAATATTATTTCTTTAGATTTATTCGTCTAAGAAAACTATGAATTCTTCTTTTTGAAGAATTGTTTGAATATATTTTAGTTATTCTGTCTATAATTTTCTATATAATAAATTTAAACCTATAGTTTTTTGATTTTAATTAAAATCCAATTTTTTTTATTTTTACATTAATTCCTATAATTAGGCTTTACTTTTTTAGAGGAGATAATAAAATTATTGAAGAAGAAGAATTCATTGATTACACAGAGTTTTTAGATAAGATAAGAAAGTATGAATCCAAAATTAAAAAAATAACAGATCCAATCGAGAAGGATAAAACTATAAAGGAGATGCTTTCATGTTCTATTAATTATGCCAATGATATTGCTCAATCTGGAGAATATTTTGAAGCAGGAGAATTTCTTTTCTCGGTTGCAGAAATTATGGAAAATCTTGATTTGTCGGAAGCACTCGAATTATACGCACAGCTTATTGAACTATATAGAAAATTGATTGTTGATTATAAACTTCAAGCCAAATTACATGAGATCGCTGAATTATACCTACGAATTGCAGATATTTACGGTGAAAAAATCCAAGATTCAGAATCTGAGAAAAAAAATATCTTAAATAGCATAAAATTTTTAGATCAAGAGAGCAAACTTCTAAAAGAGTTTAATGAAACCAGAAAACTAGCTCAAAATTATCAAAATATAGCGGAATTATTTCTAAAACTTTCAGATTTCAAGAATGCTATAAAATATTACGAGAAAGTTATCAAAATTTCAAAATTTCAAAATTATTATGATATGTTATCTTTTTCTTACCGACAAATCGGATCTTGTTATGAAGAACTCGACGATTACAACAAATCTCAAGAAGTCATTTTAGATGGAGTTGAATTTTTCTCAAATTTAGTGACGAAATTTGAAGAGAAAAATGATAATTTAACTTTAGCTCAAATTTATCAGATCTTAAAAAATCTTTATAAAATTTTAGATAAAAGAGAACAGTATACAAATTTTTCTAAAAAAGAAGCAGGGGCATACATAGATCTTGCAGAACTATTAGAAAAGAAACAAGAAAATTTTCATAAAATCGCTAGATATTACCGAGGAGCTGGGTTATGTTATCTCGATATACAAAATAATTTAATTGAAGGTGCTTCTTGTTTCTTGTTAGCAGGTAATTTCTCTGAAAAAATTGAGGATTTTAATCAGGCGGCAATAAATTTTTTTGATGGTGCTAATGTTTTTAAAGAAAATGAAAATTTTGAAATGGCTTATAAGCATTTTATAAAAGCAGGAGACAATTATTGGAAGATTGGAAGTCTTAATGAGTCTACAGAAAGCTTTTTAAATGCTTACGATATTGCTATTGAAGGCGAACTTGAATTTAATAGGTTTGGCATTTTCAACCAAATTATTAGAGGATTAAATAAAATTGCTGAAGAAGGTTTAAAAAACAAACAATTTTTTACTGCTGCAACTCTTATTTTGGAGAGTATAAAATTTTATGAACAATTAGACAATGCGAAAGATTATCTATTACGAGAAATGGTTAATAACTTATATCGCTATTATTATAGAGCCGCTAACCTAAAAAAAATTAGTTCTTCGCACATCGTTCAGAGTTATGTTCTTGCATCCATCTCATGTGTTTTAAACGGAAAAATGGATAAGGCATGGGAAATAATCTCTGAAATTGAATCTGAAGGAAATACAGTGAGAAAATTTAAAGAACTAATAAAAATAATGATTGAACATGTTTCCAATGGAAAAGAAGTTGGAATAGAAATTTTTCCTTACAATTTAAGAAGGTTAATAGAAAGCTCTGAGGAAATTATTTATCTTTTGAAATTATTTAAAGGATTTAAAATAAACTGAATTTTCTTTAATTTCTACTTTTAATGAATTATTAAGTTTAAGAAATTAAACAAATATGAAAAAGAGAGAAAAAATTGTTTTGAGTTTTGATTTAGATAACACTTTGATTAATAACAGAGAAGGTATTGTAGATTCATTCAATTATGCACTGAATAAGTATGATTTGCCTAAATTAAAAAAATCACAGATAGAATTTATGATCGGAACCCCTTTAAATGATATGTTTGCTAAAGGATCTGATGAAGATCCATCAAAATTATCTTCTGCTTTTAGAGAATATTACGGGAAGAAAGGGATTTATCAAGCAAAATTATTGCCCGGAATTAAATCTAAACTAAAAGAATTAAAGGAATTGAATTTCACTATAGGGATAATAACTTCTAAACAGCAAGAAATGGCAATACAATTAATAAAGATTCTACAAATGGAAGATTATTTTGATTATATTTTAGGAGAAACGGAAGATAGGAAGGAATTAGGGAAACTTGACCCAAAATTAAAAATCATCTTAAAAAAGAAATATCCAGGATATCAAATTATAGTTATCGGAGACCACCCTAAAGATGTTATACTTTCTAATAACCTAAATTGTCCCTTTATTGGAGTTTTGACAGGAAACCATTCAGCAAAGCAATTAAATAAAATAAAATATGGAAAAGTATTTATAATAAATTCTGTTAGGGAATTGAATATTGATTTAATATACTCTTTAATTTAAAAACAAAATTCAATTTTTGGTTAATAAAAGAAGAGAAAAAAAGAAAAAATTCTAATAGTTTTACTCTTTCGACCAAGACTCATATTCTTTCATGAATTCTTCAGGTTTCCATTGCTTTTCCATGAACTTAGCAATACCACTCGAATCTCTTGGACCTACAACCACAAAAGCATCAGCTTCATCTTCTAAAGCCCCACTAAGACGAGCAGCCATACCAGGAATAACTAAGATTCTGTGATCTACCTTGTCAAAAGCTCCGAATTCTTTCACGGCTTCAGCTATCGAACCAGCATTAAATTGGCCACCAGCAACAGCGCTTTCAATTCCTATCCCCTCACTATCAACTACCAAGAGCCAGCAGTCAATATTAGCTCCTTGCAAATCTTGCTCTACTGGGATTTTAGTCATCCGATAGTTGCTCGTAATAAATATGGGGTCGTTGGATTTCGGTTCTCTAATCTTATAAAGTCCAGGATCAACCGCAGGATAAATTCTTGGATCTGAAAATATACTTTGTCTTAAGGTCATCAATGCTAAAAGAGCCCAAATTTCTTCTTTCTTCTGACCTGTATGTAACACAATAAGGTTTGTATCTATTGATTCCATTATGGCTCCCATTATCACTTCTTGATATTGATGTTCCCAGAGCTCTTTTTCATTTCCTATCTTTACCTGACTCCAATAAGCTGCAGGAACACCCATAACTGGCCAACAAGAATTCGCATCTTTTTTATCAATTGCAGCAGTTCTTAATCGCATAATATTATCATATGTAACAGAGAGATTACCTGGTCCAAAATCAGTTCCTGAGTCTAATACAATTTCATTTACACCAAATTTCTGTAAAGTAGCACTTAAAGACATTAATTCATCTAAATTACCAGAAGCAATAGCAACAGGTAAGTTATTTTCTATCGCAAACTTTCCTATTTGTTCCCAAGTATCTTTTGTCACAGCATAGAGTAAGGGCTTTTTATCCTTGATCTCTTCAGCAGCAGCTAATAATACTTCAGGATTAAAGCTACATAACATAACTGGAAGATTTGAAAGTTCAGTTAGCCTTTTAGCTGCTAATTTAAATTGCTCTTTATCGCCAGATACATTTCTTAAAGCAACACCATTAAGAGTAAGGACATCTCCCATCCTTTCTATTTTAAGATCTGAAAGGTATTTGATAATATCTTCTAAATCTGTATCATCATCTGCTATTTCAACAAAAAGAGCTGTTTGGTTATAAAAAGTTAATTGATGTCTCATCAAAATTTCTTCTCCTCCGATTGTAACAGCTTTATCTCCTGTACCAATTGTTACAGGTTTTTGAGGAGGGGTTAAAAGTTTAATAAGTTTTTCTCTATTTTTTGCTTGTTTTGGATCCTGTATTAAATGAGTGCAATCTTGAGCTTTTACCTTTCTTTCCAATGTATCTGTCGCAAAAGCCATACATGTGTCATAACCGCAATCTTTACAATTTGATTTATCCAAAAGGGCATAAACTTCTAACGGACTTGGTCTAGCCATTTCAATTTCTCCAAATTCTTTTGTTATCTAAATATTCACTAAGTATGTGTAGTCTAATTGTAAATTGAATTAAAAATTTGGTTTTTTCAAAACAATTATAATTTCAACTCTTTTTATCTGGCTTTAATTCTTAAATAAAGTCTTTAGAAAATTTTTAAAAATTTCAATATTTTATTTAGTTAATGGTTGACCAACAAAATGAATTTGAAGAATTTAACTCCTTGTTTTATCCTAAACATATTGCATTTATTGGAGCATCAGAAAGCTCCAGACTTGGTTCAATGATGTATCTACCTGCTTTTAAGGAATCTATGTGGACAAATACTTTTTACCCCGTAAATCCGAAATACGATAAATTAATTGGCTGGAAATGCTATCCTTCTGTTTTAGATGTTCCTTATCCAATCGATACAGCATACATATCCTTAAAGGTAAAATTCATTCCAGAAGTTTTAAAAGAATGTGTAGAGAAAGGAATAAAATGGGTAATCATTTTTGCTTCGGGATTTTCTGAAACTGGTGATCCTGAAGGAAAACAAATAGAATTAAAGCTTTTAAAGATCGTTAAAGATTCGAATACAAGAATAATTGGACCAAATTGTTTAGGACCTTTAAATGCAGAAACTGGAATGGCTTTCTCATTTGCTTTACAAAATGGCTTATATGGAGGTGTTTCATTCATGTCGCAATCTGGAGGGCACTTTACTCAATTAATTAATGTGGGTTATAAACGAGACATCAGATTACGCTATGGTATTAGTTTTGGTAATCAGATTGATTTAAATTGTGTTGATTTACTAAAACATTATCGGCAACATTCAAAAACAACTCTTATTGCAGTATATTTAGAATCTCCTGGTTCTGCTAAGGGTCACGAATTATTTACAGAACTTAGAAAAACAACAAAAGTTAAACCAGTAATTTTATGGAAGGGGGGATATACTAAAGATGGATCTCGAGCGGCTTATTCTCATACTGGGGCAATAGCTTCAAATGATAAGATATGGAAATCAATAGCTAAACAAACAGGGACTATTCTTGTTAAAGACAATGAGGAATTTTGGAACACAATTAAAACTTTCGAGTTATTATATCCAAAATGTTTACCAAAAGGACGAAATGTGGGAATAGTAGCAGCTGGAGGAGGAAATTCAGTTTTGACTTGTGACATATTTTCTTCTTATAATCTTAATGTACCTGAACTAACTTCTGATTCACAATCAAAAATTGCTAAAATTTTACCAGATGTGAATGTAAGCATTAAAAATCCTATTGATTTAGGAGCATCAGGATTTATTTTAGATATTTTTATTAAGTGTCTAAAAGTAGTTATTGATGATCCAAATATTGATATAATTATAATACCTCTTTGGCCAGACCATATTTATCGGCATGTTTTTAATAGGATGATTAGAATTTTTAAATCAACTTCAAAACCATTTGCATTTTGTTTGCCAAATATTGCTGATGATAGCGTTCTCGCAAAAAGATTTAATTCTGCAAAAAAATTATTACACAAGAAAAGAGTTCTATATTTCTTATCTTTAAGAGATGCAGCAAAGAGTATTTCACTTTTTTGTGATTATTTTGAATTTCTAAAATCTCATAATATTCTTAATAGAAAATGAATTGATTAAAAAAAATTCTATATTTCTAATTTTTCTGAAATTCTTTGCAAATACAATTTCATAAAAAACCTCTGACTATTACAATAAGCAAATTTTTGATTTTGAGTAAGATCTGCTGAATTCTTTAAAATATAATGTATTTCCTTTATCATATTAAAATGATTATCTATGATATATTCATCTGTCTTTTCTAAATCAAGATCAAAATCATTTTTTAATGCTTTTTTATAAGATTCAGATTCAAAATTAATACTTTTTTGTAAAATACAGTCAGCAAAAATAGCCAATTCATCAGATATTAAACTATTTTGAACATTCTTAAAATAATTTCCCTCTATTTTTCCTAAACTCATCCT
>Ga0114925_10000255_pt1 | contig 22019 bp, 51 predicted proteins | sample SumtaG_2_FD_87287 | JGI IMG/M metagenome (GOLD analysis project Ga0114925, IMG submission 87287) | Deep subsurface microbial communities from Indian Ocean to uncover new lineages of life (NeLLi) - Sumatra_00607 metaG | ecosystem: Environmental > Aquatic > Marine > Oceanic > Sediment | place... | reverse complement strand
ATTTCTTTTAGCCGCCTAATATTAATACTCACATTTTCTCCTTACACGCCATCTATGCCAGCTGGCATAACTATGTCCTTGCCTTTGTAATAGCTAGTTATACCGTTAAGAAAGCTGACCATCTGGTCTCTCAATGTTGACGCAATGGGCACTTTAGTGCCACTGATTATTCTATTCATTGCGATCTGCAAGCCCTTCTTCCTATCAGAGATCTTGCCAACCCTATTTCTCTCTAGGTCTAACCTGTGGCATTTCGACCAAGCAACTCTAACCTCTTTATCACTTACTGGAATTGCCACAAAGGTGCCAACATATTTACCGTGTTTGTCCTTTATGTGCTTTATTATTCTGTGCTTTACATCAATAACGAGATTTGTGCTAACATTTGTTTTTGTAGTTAGGTTTGTCATTCCTAGATTCTCCTTTCTTGCTATTGGTAGACTAAACATAGCCGTTAATTAAGTCATATATCAATTTCCAGGTATCTTTGGTATCATGTTCCGTATCTACCTCGATGTAGATATAATTACCGAAATGTCCATCGTAATCAATATTCTCTACACCGTCCACTTTTCCAACGGTTTCCCACAATTCTTGCCCTTTTTCAACGTTGCGGTCTTTGGCCATTATATCTAAAAGAGCTCTGTCTCTCAGAGACAGCGCGTACTTAGTAGATGTCGGTTCCTTTGATCTTACTATCATCCCACTCACACCTCCTATTTATACATGTGATATACTCGCTTTAAGTGTTTGATCGCGCCGTACACATGCCTAACCCTCATTTGCAATCTGGTTGGCCTCACGATACCCGTTTTATGCATCAGTTCCATTGTATTTTCTCCCCAATGCCGTATCCCATGCCACACATCAGCTATATACCAAGGAGTTAGGCGGCCTTCGTCGCTCTTATCTTCTTTGCTTACCAGAGTATGTATTGGTGTATCCACATGATCGTGGACGTTAAACATTGGAACGCCGTTTTTATACACACAAAGTGATACATCTTCTACTTTGTACATCTTGTTTTTATATTTGTCGGAAGCGCCCTCGCTGTCCAACAGTGCTAGAAAGTCTTTTTCTGAGAATATTGGTACAAGTACGCCCTCTACACAACCTCTGGTGTCCCATAGTAAACCGTAGTAGAGCAATCTGGCATAGCAGGCATACATACCTCTTCGAAATCCATATAGGGTAGCCGGGGATAGATCTTTCCATTGGTATTCATGGCTCATTCCTCTACCATTTATACCACTAGGATACATTAGGGACCCGTATCCGAATACATAGCATGTAGGTTTGATCTTAGAATATTTCATACTCTCTTTCCTTTGGCATGTGCTAATAATGGGCACTTTTTAGGAAACCCTTCATCACACTCCGGATGAGATATAATATAGAAAACACCAATATCACGGGTTTCCTCATATTTCTTCTCTATTTCAGGGTGATTACACATCATTGGGCCACTGGGTCCGCCATCAACGCCAAAATGAGGACATTGGTGGTAACAGTGGGTAATTTTTAGTTTTATTACTTTGATTACCTCTATTTCCATACTTCCTCCCTTCATGCCTTTCGTGTTGATGAAGTAGGATTCGATGTACTGGGCGTCGGACCATGGGAGATTATTTGTATACCATTCTTGCATAAAATCGCCAAATTTGTGCCACAATTTCATTTTGGTGCTCCTTTCTAACGCTGCCAGCCTAGCAGATTTCTAAAGATCCACTTTGAAGATCGTGGTAAGAAATATCGAGCGATATTGTCACCGGTAACAATTGATGTCTTTTTAACCACACCTACACTTTCCATACTTTCAATGATTTCTGTCACACGTTTTTCTTCCAGATGAATGTGTTGTGCTATAGTACATGGTCTAAAGAACACATGTTCACTACAAAACATATGTCTTAATATTTTTTCAGTATCGTTCATATCTGCTCTCCTTCCTGGTGCCCGTCCCTCATTAGGTACAAAAAAGGTACAGGCGGGCTTAAGATAAAACAGTGGTTAGAAATGCTATGATCTGAACAAATAGGAAATACCCTACTGATAAGAGAGTAGTTGATATAGCTGTCTTCATATTAACTTTCCCCCTAGTTTATCTATTTAATCTAAGTCAAACCCTACAAACTTGGTATCAAACGCTACCTCTTGTAAGATAAGTGAGTAAACACCTCCGCAGCCAAAATAGAAATGTGTAAATAATCGTTCTGCAATTGTGTCATTCTCGTGATCGTTCTCTAGTTCTATCTCATATTCATATTTAATAGAGTCTTCAGACTCCACCAATTTGCCCTCCATGTCAAGGATCTTATCACAGATCTCTCTACCTGTTTCAAGATCTCCAAATATTCTACATGGAACCATCAGATCATTTCCACCGACAGCAATAAGAACAGCTATTTTATTCACGATTTAATCCTCCTTTTCACCCTTTTTCCTCAAACCTGAAGAGCGCTAAGTAGGCCAACGAGCCCAATCGCTGAAATAGCGAGAATTACGAACACTCCCCAGCCAACAATCACATCGGCTACGCTGGCTTTGTGTACAGCCTTATTTAAGATAAAGATCGCAAGTGCGATAGAGATATCTATTATTCCTACGCCTATAACCACTACCAAAGCTACTATTGTATTATCTGGCATGTCCTTATTCTCCTTAATCTACATCATAGTAATGATACAGCTTGTTAAAACTCTTATCCATGAAAGCGATCAGGTTGCCTTCTCCCCAGCTGGTCAAACCAATGTAGGCTACATTAAACGGCTCTTCCAACATATCAATAGAACATAGCTTGCCCTCTCTGAAAGCTGTGTTAGCGTTTAGTACGCCTTCGTACTCCATCTCTTCAAAAAGACTCCGGTTATTTTCTACAAAGGACGTAAATTTTTCATCCATTACATCATATATTAGTTGATCAGTTCTATCCTTATGCATCTCTGATCTCCTTTCTGAGAAACGCTGGTTTCTCTAATAACTTTTTTCACTGGAGAATCTCTGATAAAAACGTATCCATGTCATATCCATGCTCTTTTGCTCTTTTCATAGCCATATTCTCACACGCACGCCATCCGTCTCCTCTTCCTTTCCAATATTGGCGATTGGCGACAATTTTTACTACAAGAGCAGACACAGCTAATGTCACGACTGTATATAATACTATTAATAATACTATGGTTTCCATTTTTGTCTCCTTTTGCTATATATGAAAGCTTATCCTGAAGTGTATACTTTCGTTATGCCTAGAGGTTTCAAACTCGAGTAGATGATCCTTGTTACGTAACATGCTACATACCTCACTCAAGCGCTCTTTATATTCATCTAAGTTTGTACACCTAGAGATGTCTTCTTTATTCAGTGGTTCACCTTGCTCTGTGTTGAATCCAAGGAAGGCCACGGCGTCGCAGTGAGGACATTGGTCTACTTCGCTCATCTGCTCGCTCCTGGTGAACATTGCTGCAAAGTTGTTTGGCACCTCTGCCTTTTTCATTTCTGACGCTTTGAACGTCTTGGAACAGTTGAAGCATCTGTATGTTATTTCCATCTTATCCCCTTTTCCAATATTCAGCTACATTTCCACCTATCTCAAGTGGTACCGGTGCTGTCTCTTTGACGCCTCCTTCAATATATTTCTCATAGAGCCAAAGAAATCTGGCAAATATGTTATGATAGATGTTCATATACATCGAGCCTCTGCTGTTATCCAACAGCTGGCCTTTTCCAAAGCCACCAATCAAACCACAGTCGTAGATTTCGACCATCTCTATCAATTTGGTAGCAAAACCGAGCTGTTCGCCAGCAACGTCGAAGTCCTTAGTACCAGCCCACTGTTGTACAGCTCTCAAATTCTTTAGTGCTTCTTCTAGCAGAGTTCTTACTGGTATAGTAGCTTCTTTCATACTATCTCCTTTCTAGTGCCCAACCCTTGCCGGGCATGTGAAAAAATCCGGCGGGGTAACAGTAATTAGGCTATGCTGCTATTTCTATCAAAGAGTACCAATATAGCACCAACATTTCATTGTTGAGTTCCAGCATTCTACAGTACCACATTCGGTACAATAACGTTGCTCGATTGACCCAACATAACGGTAACTCCAGGTATTTCGGCACTTACAAACACTCATTATTTCTCCTTCCTCTACCCAACCCTTACTGGGTGTGGAAAAAAGTGTAGGGTAAAGAACTATAACCTTAGTTAAGTGGCTGATACAGCCAGATGGCCAACACTCTATAGATATGAACCCCAGCTCTGCCTATCCACCACAGAGGCCCACAGATGATAAGCCCACAAGTGTTCTTAAATAGGTTACTGTGTGGAAGTATCTGATCGTAGTAGAGGCTTAGACCAAATGCTCCTCCTACTACAATCCAAAATATAAATAGGATTATGAGAACTATGGCTAACATTTTGCCCTCCTCCTTATATTACCAAAGTTATGACTTCTCCTCTGTCCACTCTTTCACTCTAATGAAGCAGTCCTTAGTTTTTGGTATTATTCTGATTTCACCATTGCTGGGTAGCGCCTTTAATTCTTTAAGTGTAGCACCACGTTCAGACTTATCTTTACCATTGTGGAATGAATCGTATAGCCTAACCGCATTAGCCTTTAATTCGTCAGGCCGTTTTTCGAGCATGCCAACACTGATATAGAACCAAGTTTCAACTTCGCAAACGGTAAACGGCTTTCCATCTTTCTCCTTTTCTGCAGCTAAGCGGCATTCTAATATACTCATGGTTTTTCTCCCTGTTATCCATTCTTTCAATATTCAGCGGTCTTACCGCCTATTTCTGATGTAATCAGCCTCTCTTTTCTCTCTTCTCCTCAGCTAACTCTTGATCCAACTTATCTCCTACATATATCACCAAGATCCCTATCCACTTCACTTTCAGTATTTCTTCAGTAGGATGTAATTTGCGAAATCTTCTTACCGCTTCCTCCTTCTTTCTGCCTCTTCTGTCTATGGTGTTTGTCCTGCGGTTACTCTTTGGACTTTTGAGCAAGTAGGTTATATTATACAAATTCATATGGTTTTGCTCTCCTTCTTAGTGCCCAATCCTTACTGGGCGCGCAAAAAAGCGCGGGGTAAAGGGTACTTGCTACATCTTCTCATCGATCTCTGCTTTCTCTATAGTATTGAGAATGTCCTTAACTTCTTCACATTCGCTTTCCCAATATTCCATATCATGTTCATGGATTTGGGAGCTGATGTAACTTATTTGCTCTTTGGTAAATCTTACTGGATGTATTTCATTTTCGTCTATAGTTTCAGGCTTTTCACCTTTTACATCAGCATCCGTTTTGCATATGTTGCTCAGTTTTGTTCTAGATCTATCAAAGCTCCCAAGTTCTCCGTTTAGCAGCGTGGATATACCGGGTTTCATCCTGAGACACGTTTTACATATATCATTTTGTTCTACGTAAATGTTGTCAGGTATAATCTTTACATTCTTGAGCCGGAATTCGTTACTTGGAATAACCCCCCAGCCATACGGCCTACATGGTACCTGGGCTTTTTCTTGGCCACCGTCGGTGAGGAGAATTCCCCTATGTATTTTTCCAAACTCTAATATGCGTACATATACTTCTTTTTCTTCCATTTTTGTCTCCTTTCTAGTGCCCATCCCCCACCAGGCGCAGGAAAAAGCGCGAGGTGAGGGATGTGTGCCGTTCTTTCCTGTTAAATCAATAGAGCCCCAATGAAACAGCCTCCATCTCCGTCTCCTCCATTGGAGCCTGGTCGGAACCTAAGTTCATCAGAGAGCCCACTTTCCAGCTCTTCATTATCGAAGGCCGTTATAGCGAAGAAGTGGTCAACTGCAGGTTCTAATCCTTTAATTGTGCAATTCGTCCTACTCCTATCAACCTCTCCCAAGTGCCCATCTGGGTAGGGATAAGGCTGACCAGCTTTTCTATGGTAAACTCGATATCCGACTAGATCTTTCTCAAAGTTTGTATCCCATTCGACCTTTATCCACCACGTTTGTGCAGCGGAAGCAATTAAAGGAACTATCAAACAGACTAAGATCAATAGAATATGTTTACTCCGGGCCACTGTCGACTCTCCTTAATCCTTGTGGATTCGCAGGAGGTAGATTTGTCTCAGTGTCATGGGTTTCGCCGACTTCATTACTGTAGCCACTTTCGAGGCCCTCAAGGTCAAAAGCAGTTACTACCCAATAGTAGATACCATCTGGGAGCTTTGTTACCGTAAAAGTAGTCACTCCTGTGGGAAGTTCTACGACAAGATACGGAGTATCTACCTGATCAACCACCTTTATATATTGTCCTTTAACCGTTGTTTGATAAAGTCTATACCCTGCTAAATCTGATTCGACATTAGCATCCCATGCCAATTGAGTGTAAGAGGTCCCCGCTAGGCCCAAAGAGGGGACTAATACAAAAGCTGCAACTAATAGTAATAATAATAATTTTCTCACTTTGCCTCACCTTTCTTATTCTATTGTTCTGTTGTTTTACCTTATGCCCAACCCTTACTGGGCGTAGATTTTTGGTCAATAAACCAGTAAATTTTCGTTCTAACCCTCCTTTCCACAATCACATTCGTATCCGAGCCAGCAGCTACAATCTACTTCATGGAAGCATTTATCACAGCATGGTATACCGTGAGGAAAACTTGTAGCCTTTGCTCCACAACCACAGCATTTAGCTGTGAACATATTAGCGATAAATCTAAAAAAACCTGCCATGATATCTCCTTCCTAATGCCCAACATGGCTAAAACCCTTCTGTATTAAACCTCAGCTCCACAACTGGTACTACTTCGAAGCGTGTTTTGGGATATGTGTAAGCCAAATATTCTGCTATACCATGGGCTTTTATATTATCAGAAATCTGAAGCCCAATACCTTTTACAGAAATCGCTCTATCGTTTGTTTTATCTATAATAGAAAACATTTTTTCACCTTTTTTTGATCATAATCCTAACTCTCTACACTTGCGATCTATGACAAACCATTCTACACCCATGAGATCTGCCATCCTTTGCTTGATCCTACTGCAGTTTTCATAGATAGTTCTAAACCGCTCACTAGTCATCCCTGTCGCCCCATAGGTAGACACTCCTATCCCCTTACAGATGGCTTTAACTTGATGCTCATTTATGCCGAGTTCTCTGGATACTCTAGCATAAGATGACCCTTCATTAACCACCTTCTCAAATATCCTGACCTTTCTCTCTACGTCTACATTTGATGTGCCAGCTTTACCCATTATAGGCAATCCTATGTCATTCAGCCTGTTATGGATGGCCTGGATAGACATGAAATTGAGTTCTCTCTTTATGGCCGCCGCACATCCTCCGTGTTTAATATAGAAGTAGACTAACTGCTCGTCTGTCATCCGAGTGTTACCATACAGATTGTCTCTAAACTTTCTCATTTCGGCATCGTTCTGTGGCGATTGAGGTAGTATGTTATCCCAATCTAGACTTCCGACCTTCCCTCTTAAACTATTATCTTCTGGCCTCATGGCAGATCTCCTGTTTAATGCCCAACCCTTGCCGGGCGTGGAAAAGGCGCTAGGCAGAACCAGCCTGGTTAGTTGCCCATTCTGGCAACACTTTTTGCACTTTTATCTTTATCTCAGTCGAAACAACTTCGACATCTCGCCTGTGCTTAAGTCCGTTAAGAAATCCAACAGCCCCATCAAGATTGCTTAGAACCCACTCATATTTTAAACCATATTCTGATATCTCAGCATCCTGTGCGGAATGGTAACCTTCTAAGCGGTCTGATGCACTTTTTGATTCTTCCATAAAATACTCCTTCCTAATAGCAAGCCTTACAATATAGCCATAGGTGCTAGAGCCCCCTATCCCACCTCTCGTCCAGCTATGCTGGTAGACACCATATTCGATAGACTCGATAGCACCTAATGACCATATTGTTATTCTTCTAATACCCAACCTTTACTGGGCGCAGAAAGACTCGGTTCATTCATCAGACGGCTTCTTTGATTTCGCAGACTTGTTTTCCATCAATTGCCTCGCCTTTCCCATTCAGTGGGTGAAAGACGCCAGCATTAGGCCAACATGGCCCAAGGACTTCTCCGTTTTTCATTTTGATGTAGTACTCACGTTTTTCATATTTGCCGTTAAATTTTTTCCAACCTGACATCATTTCGTCTCCTTAGAGCTGTTTCTTTATGCTCGACCTAATAGCTCTTGATCCAACTTATCTCCTTCATACATCATCAAGATTCCTATCCCCCTAACGTTACACTTTTATGCCTAACTGGCCGAGCAGCTCACTGGTTTTGCCTAACAGATCAAAGCCGGTCAGCGTCCGTATATATAGGTTGTTGTTAGCATCAAACAGGTCTGAATGAGAAAGTTTGTATATCTTAATATCTGGCGCTACGCTTAGCAATCTCTCATCGCTGTACCACATTATAGCTTCACTATAGCTACGTAGATCTATCTCTTTCTTTCCTGCTCGCAATTCTCCAGCTGTTCTCTCCATTAACTCCTTTTGATAGCTTTTCATAGTTTCTCCTTTCTAATGCCCATCCCTTACTGGGCGCGGGAAAAAGCGCGGGGTGATAGGTACTTGCTATTTTATCCTATTAAACATATATTAAACAGACAATAAGCGATGCTTTTGGCCGGGCCATGGCCGGGCCTACTACCTTAGGCCGGGCCTCTTGCCATTGGCCGGGCCTTCGATCTTTTTTATTACTTCTATTTCACTATACGCATAGATTTCCTTTGATACTTCTATTACGAATAGACGTATGGTTTTTGCTATATCTATACTATATCTATATGTATATTTTTACTCTACTGGAGCCGATCGACCACACATTCCTCATTGATCGATGACCACTTTTGATTTCGATCGATTTTTTAATCACGCCGATCTCGCCAATCATAAAACATAACATAGATAACCATATAGATATAGTATATCAAACACATACAGGCAACTACGTGTATACGTAGTCTACATATGGGCCCACTCCAGTATATTCTTTCTATCAGACCTTCCTTTACAAGGTCATATACGCGTAGTAATAGGCGTAGTAACGCATTGAATAATAGTAATAGTATATTATATAGTATATATCCTATTGTTAATGATACTACTATTATTATTCCTATATAATCCGTCTTTTTTGACATTTTTTCTCCTTTTTATCTAGCAAAACTGCGATTTTATTCTATAATATATATAAATGGCCGGGCCATGGCCGGGCCAAAAAACATGGCCGGGCCATCAATGGCCGGGCCTAAAAATTAGGTGGCCGGGCCATGGCCGGGCCTAAAAATAGGCCGGGCCTCCGATGGTGGCCATGACACCGACCACGGTAAGATTATTATGATTTATTTTATACGATCTAACAACAATATGATAAATATTGACAGGAGTAGTCGGACTAGAAGAATTCTGTATACTCTGAGAAAGTATTCTTCTGATCGAGATGAGAAATTCGACTTGATTGGAGAAATTGAGGGATCAGAGGCAGATTTAGCAGAAATTCGCGGACTTTTCGAGGATTTACACAGTCATAAGGGCTGGTATTGGTCAGATGAACGCCTAACCCAGTTCATTGACCGTTTTTGCTCCAAAAAACAGTAGTTTCCATTTCCCCCGTTTTTAGCGATTTCTAGCACTTTTTGACGATTTATTACCGTTATTTCGTGGAAAACTACCGAATCTAGTCCAAATTTAGCAAAATAGTTCGGTTTTTCCCCACTTCTAGGTGATTTTAGCGGTTTTTGTTCCTTTCGGCAACAAATTCCATAGGTTTTAGCCATTTTCGCTCAAAAAATGCAAAAAATATCCAAAAGATCCACTTTTCACTAAGAAACAGCCCGAGATACCAGATTTTGCTCTAGGTTCACAAAACTGCCTACTACATCCGGATGTGAAAACTACCGGAATCGTGGCTATAACTTGGCATTTCCTCACTTTTGATGAACTCACACCCATCATCTTCCTTCATTACGAATTCGCACTCCTCTGGCGACTCCGGATCGTTTGTATTTGGTCTATGAGTGAAGCCTGCAGCGAATTTTGGTAGCCCTTCACTGTTATTCTCTGTTCGATCAAGCGTAATGTCTTTTTCCTCATCGATCGCATCCTCAACAACAACGCTCCCAACTGTTTCTGCAGATTTTTTCTTGCCGCGGTTCAGAAAAAGGTTGATTCCAATAATCGTCGCTGCTCCTAGTAGTATAATAGGATATTCAATACACAGATATAGTATTAAGATTCCAATAAATAGATACCAATACATTTAGATCCTTTCCCATCTGAGGTTAGCTTTTTTTCACTTACAACCAATCTGTTAGACAGATAGTCTTCTATAGTATTAGCTATCCCATTGATTAACGACATTTTGCCAGCATAATCACAGGTTACATTTGCTGGTAGAAATTCATGGCTGTCAACAACCCAGCTACCATCCTTGCTTTTGAGGCCCGCCATCCATTTATGCAGTGCTTCAGCAAGGTCAAATATTTTTGCTGTCTCCATTGGGACTTTGGGTATATTTTCCATTAGTCCATATGCTCCTCTCTAGTTCCTCCTATTATAGTTACTTCCCAACCACTATCCATAAGGATCAAAACTTGCGCGGTAGAAAGAAAAGATGGTACTCTAAACGTTATATCATTTTCTACAGTTACGGCCTTGAAAGTATCAGAGTCTTTATTATATGGTCTCCAGTCCTCTATTACTATTCTCTTCTGTAATTCCTTTGGCATCTTTGGTCTCCTCCTTTCCTACATCCTCTTTTAGGAATATCCACCCACATTCTCTGCATTTCCAATGATCTGTATCATATACTGATACATTATAGCTTTCGCATAACGGGCACACTGTTATTCTCCTCCAACCATTTTTTCAGATCATATGAGCCTTTCTTCCAGTTCATTACCTCTTTCTTTTCTCGTGGGGTAAGTTCATACCATTTTCCTACCCAAGAACCATAATCAAAGCCTTCGGTGAAAATTAGATAGATGTGGTTATCCTTTTCGATTAGTATTGCTTGATTACCGCCTGTATCAGAGGCATCATTACCTATTCTATAGATACCAGGGAATATTTCTTCTGCCCATTCTTCCGCTAACATCTTTTCCTCCCTATCAATAATAGTTTAACAATACCCATAGCACATAAGACTATACACCCTAGCTGCATTGAGCCTAGAAGCACAATCAGTGATGCGGCAAGTACAAAAATCTGCCAAAATCCTTCAGGGGACATTGATAGCCACAGGATTATACTAACGTATGCTGGTATAAAAGTTGCTGTTACCATGAGAGCTATGACAGCTGCTTTGGTTTTTCGATCACTGTTTCTAAGCTTGCTTGCGGCATGGATAACTCCTTTATTTATTCTCTCCAATTCATCAAACATGTCCAATTTTTTTGCCCCTCTGTTAAATTTATACTCTTATTCATACTAGTACACTTTTCTCCTAATAGAGTTAGAACGGTGTAAAATAATTCGGTTTTGCTGCAAAAAACTCCTGTGGTAGTAAAAAAAACAGGGAGACTCCCTGGCAGGAATCTCCCTGAGTAGTTCCGGTGTCCTCTATCTTAGAAAGGCGCAGGTCCGGCATCGGGCCCGGCACCGGCTGCAGCTATCTGACCTTTAAGTGCTGCTATCTCCGCAGCTTGCGCCGCGACGACAGGATCAACACCAGCGACTGGCATTGCAGTAGCAACAGGGGCTGCTCCCCCGGGGGTCCAGAAACCACGGTCCTTGGACCACACCTTGGCCTTGCCATATGTCCCCGTTTGGGCGGCTAGAACAGGATTGAAATCCACCATTGCACTTTTCTTAGGACTCACATCAGCGTGCGTGATTTGGGTATTGGGATCTAATCTGCCACTGTTCTTCATGGCGAGTATGCCAGCGTCAAAGGTCGCTTGGATCTCCTTCAGCGAATCGGCGAGCAATTCACAGCGAATGGCATTGACCTCAACCTTACGGTTAAGTATGCGCTTGCCGTTTCTCACCTGGCCCGTATCGGACGTGTAGTCCTGAAGCCTACCCCTAATATTGCACTGCTTTCCGATGGTGAGGTAGTTAGCCGCCATGTTGGCCGACTTGCCCCAGAAATGGACCGTCAGGCTGTCGCTGAATTCCTTGTTGTCTCTGCCCCTTCGATTCACCATAACTGTGACGATGGTATGGTTTCTCTCTGGGCCACTGACTCCAGGAATGAAGGTGGGCTGACCAGCAACTCTTGCACCAGTTAATATAGCTTCAAATTCTCCCATATTTTGGTTCTCCTTTCTATAGATTTTTGAGAATTGTAGGCAAGTTCTTAAGAACTCACCTGCGGCCTATTTGGCCTATCGATTCGGGACTTAGCCGATTGTGGGTTCCTAAACCCTCCGACTTTATCGGGCTTTCGGCTTTGCCTGAACTCCTCATTAGTGCGGTATGAGCCGCATGTGGGTTTCTTATACTGGCCTCGTGTGGGTGAAGTCGCATGTGCCTACAGCTGAACAGTTGAATATTTCGTCTGGCAATCTATCGTCGTCTGTTACTTGGCGGTTTAGGTGGTTGCCACATGCTGGGCAGATGCGGGCGTTGAGGCATCGTTTGAATTTTATTGCTTCTTTTTCGCTTTCCTCTACTATAGTCATTATTTCTTCACTGATGTACATTTGCCCCCCTACATCATTTGGCTGACTATCCACTCTTTCTCATTGAACACGTCTCTGTGGACTGCAAAGATGGCCTCTTTTACCATGATGTCTAAGAATATCTTGCCCATTGGGTTTTCTTCTGTTGCTTCGGTGTCGAGAGAGAAGAGGATTTTGTGGTAGTCCTCTGGTTTCACCTCTTTTTCTGGGTAGGTGATCTGTAGGCCTCTACCCATGAAACTGAATGGGCCTTCGAAGTAGCTGTGCTCCTGCAGCCATGCTTTAAGCTGGTCTGTATCGACGGTGTATGTGAAATATACGATACTTGGCTTATGTTCGATGGGCTTGTCTATCATGCAGTTGGTGATCAGTCCGTGAGGTGATTTCTGCTCAACCTTTGTAAGTAGTATAATCTTTCCATCAGTCAGGAACTGTTCCATTTTTTCAGCGGCTTTGATTAGTCTCAGCCTCATGAACGGGTCTGTTATGTGGACTGGGATTGGTATATCGCTGTGTTCACTCCAGTCTCTTACCTTAGCCGCCGTCGCTGATAGTAAACTCAGCTTGGTTTTCTCTTTCAGTTGGATTGATTGTAGCTTCTCCTCGGCATTCATGATCGTCTCCTTCCTCTATTATTATTGCTTCATCGGTTTCATAGTCGTCAAGGTCTTCATCTTCGTTTTCGACCGGTCTTTCTACTATGCTATTTGCAAGCATTGGGTCTTCTCCCACTGCTGCGCTTAGGTCAGCAACCAATTTTGGGATTATTTTGACGACTTTTGTCCCGGCGGTATTCATAAAGAAGCAGACATTTTCGCCTACTTCAAATCCTTCGTTTCGGGCTTTTATTGTACCGCCTCTTGGTAGTGACAGAGTGATTTCTGTTTTATCTTTAGAAACGCTCTGTACAATGCCTTCTAGTTCGTTTATTCCATGATAAACTGGCATCCGTCGTCTCCGCCATCTATGTCCATTGCTTCGACAACAGCGTCGGATATATCTCCTTGACCGATATCTGGTAGTGCTTCTACCCAATTGCCTTGATTCATGTCATATTGCCCACCGCTCTGGTCTACTGCTTGTCTGGGGTTCGGGTAGTTGATATTCTGATTTGCCGGATATGTTGCTCGAGGCGCTGATGCTTGCCAGGTATCGTCCATGACTTTGCCAAGGAAACCATTGGCCAGGTCCTGATTGATAACCCATATGATTTTGTGGCCTTGCCTGGCGAGAATGGCATTCTCTTTCAGATTTCCGTGGTTGTCAACCTTGTTCGGATTTTGCGCAATGAACCTAAGATTTAATGGCTTTATTGTGTTGTTTGGATTCCTTTCTCCAACGTCGAGGCTGATATCATATCCTGGGATGTTTTGTATGCCTGTTGTGGAGTCTCTGAACAACCTTCCTTGAACGTTGAAGATGTTTTGGAATCGTGCAGCGATGTTTGCTGATTCGAAATTCAGATCAGCAAGCGGATTTGCTTGCCGCGCTGCAAAGATTGCTCGATAAACCATCATTATAAGTTCCATCTTTTGCTGATTGTTCATAATACTTATCTCCGTTGATTTATTTGTTAGTTTATCTGATGGTGTTCCTGATGTACCTGGAATTCCGTGGAAGTCTGGGTTTTCCCAGTCTCTGTTTATATGATCGTATGCTTCGTTGACTGCTTTGTCATTATTAAACATTATAGTTACCTCGTTAATACGGTCCTGAGCCGATCAGGCCGCAAGGAATTCATCTGCGCGTAAGTATCTCTTGCCCTTCAGTGAGATGCCAAACTCTTTCTTGTCAATGCATTCACATAGGGCCTTATAGCTCTCTTCTGAGAAGTCGTCCTTTCTGATCGCTACGAGGGTTTCTATTTCAGCTGCGCCGTTTGCCTCTATGACGTCCAACTCCTCCAGTAGTATGGCTCTCATCTCTGGGTCGGTATAAAACAGGTTTATCAATCCTTTGATCTTTTCTCCTGCCCAACCCATTTCATCTATTTTGGGGATCGTTCCTTTTTCAGACCATTGGTATACCTTGTCCAGCGCTTCCAGATCAGCGGCATGCTCTTTTATCTCAGGCAGGTGGTCTGTCTTCAGTAGTGTTGGGTCGTCTTCGAGTTGTTTGGCGTGGGCGCTTTCATGGTAGAGGGCATATAGCATGTTGAACCACATTGCTGGGATTATCATCATTCCCCTGTCTATGAACTTCCTGAACTCGCCACATCTTGCAAGGTCAATGATGATTTCGCCTGAGTCTGGGTCAAATCCTGCTATTTGTCCCTCAGTGAGGTCTTCGTTGTTAGCATCGATTAGAACGCTTTTGATAGTCTTTATTGGTTTGCATTCCTCCTCAATTGCCTTAACTAATTCTCTGGGGGGTTCTTCTTTGATTCTGATCTCAATAGTCATTTCTATCTCCTTATGTTAATGTTTACGTATATATTCATTAATGCGGTTATGAGCTGTATATCCTCTTTATTAGATTTTCCATATCAATGATTAGCTGCATCTGTTCGGTTGAGAGAGCTTTAACTTCTGCCTTTTCCTCTCCAAGCAGCGTGCGCCCGCTGTTCTTTGCTCGCTTTTGTCTCTCTATTTGTCTCTGTGCGTCTTGGGCTGCCATCGATACGGTTCCTGTTTCGATGTAGTTTCGCCTCATATTCAAAGCGATAGTTATCATTTCTTTATCTTCGTCGGTTAAGGTAATCATTCTTTATCTCCTTTTATGGTTATCCCTAAGTCATAGGTTTCCTCTTTGGTGAGGGTAAACTCGTGGTCGCCAGATATTGTGCCCTCATTGACTGCCCATATGCTTATTTTCTTCATTTGACAGAGATCCTCCCAAATGCCCATTTCCATGGCTTCGTTAGCCGTTAGGGTAACTGTTATATCCATTCATCAACTCCTTTCTTCCAAGGCTTTTTCTACGTCTTCGATATGTGTATTGAATTCCTTGGATTTCCATTCTTCGGTATATCCATCGCCATCGTCGCAAGAGCTATCGAAGACATTGTTTTCCTCGATGAAGTTTATGAGTGCTCTCGTTGGTTTGATTAGTTCGTCTTTGGCATCTGTTAGTTTAGCCGCCTTTTTTCCAAAGCTGACTAGTTTGTCGATTAGAATTCGCTCTGGTGTGAGTTCCTGATGGTTTCTGACTAAGATGTCCAGTTCTTCTATTGATCTAACTTTTCCGCCAATAAGTAGGTGTCCACACACCTCTTTTATTGCTAGTTTTCTTAGTTCGTCCATTCACCGACTCCTTTCTTTTTCTATCTTTTCACTATACTCCTTTTGCCACTCTTTAAATCCTCTTCTACTTCCGGTTTTCTCGAATTCGGTTAGAGCCTTTAAGGCTTTAAGTATTGCCTCGTAGTGCCATAGTCGCCCTATTTCTGCCATATCTATCTCCTTCTTCGCACACCATGCTCTATGCGGGGGTCTTGTTATTATTACCTTACTGAATCATATTTCTTTTCGCACCAATCTTCGTAATCATCATCGTAGTTGGCGCCCTCTTCGTGGTAGATTATCCATAGCTCATCGCCCCATTTTTCGTACCACTCCTCGTAGTCCATGCAGAGGGCGTCTATTTCCATTTTACTCATGGGTCTCTCCTTTCATTCTGCGGGTTTCTGGCCTCTTCGCACATCGTGCCCGGTTCTGGGTCACGCCTTGCTCTGTGGGTTCGCACACCATGCCCGGGTCTCCCATCCTCCAACAATTCATCCAGTCCCATACAACATCCGTATCAGCATTAAAATGGTTCAACATCGTCGAACCCATCATCCGTTTGGTTCTGAATAACTATGGGCTCTTCGACCCCAGTTTCCTTGGTAGAGTTTTGAACCAGTGAGTCATGGAAAGCAGCTGTTGCATCTTCCACAGCTTTTGAAAGAGCCGCGTCTCTTATAAGACCAGGTTGATCATTCTGCACTAGTGGTTGGGCGGCAACTGGTTCAGGTGAAGTGAGATTTTCCGTCGACTCTTTTCTACCCAGGAGTTTGATGAAATCACCTTCGTTGGTTAGAACGCTGAGCCTTACCTCACATTTAATAGTCTCGTCATTAGCCTTGAACCAGCTGATGATAGGGCTATGGTTGGTTTCAATCATAATCTGCCGACCCTTTGTGAGATACTTATGGATTGGAGGCTCAACAACAGTACCGGTCTCAGGATGTGCAAAGGACATAAGAATAAATCGATATGTAGCCTCCATAGAATTCCGTCTTTTTGATCTGGACTGAGCGTCTCTGTCCTTTTGCTCTTGAGTCATCAGTGGGTAGATGGTTCCTTCAGATATCATCATCGCTCTGTCATTCTTGGCTGTGATGGGCACAAGTTGATTGTTACATGTAGGACAAACCACAGCCCCGTCATTGGCGTAAATACCGCCGCATTGGGCACAAGTCCTACTGAAAAGCTTGTTGTTGTGGGCCAAATGGCCAATGATTTGAGTTCTTATCACTGCTTCCCTCCTTTCTTCTTGCTGACCCCATTTTTACAAGTGGCCGGGCTGCCGTCTCTGTTGGTTTTCTTTGGTACATAGGTCCTTTTGACACTACAGTACCCAGTATTATCGCGGGATCTACAATCCTTACACAGCATTGCTTTTCTCCTTTCTGCTAAAGAAAGAGAATGGAATTCTTATTCCTATGAGGTGGCGATTGTGGCCTTTATCGCTTTTATAACCAGGGACAGACCAATGATCTTCAATCGTGTATACAATACTCCACCCATCAAACTCATACCCGATACGAGCTCCAAAGTTACCAACAAGGTGCCTTGGACCCATCTCAGGCTGCCTATCGAGGAACATCAAACCGAACCCACCAAAACCTTCTACGAAGACTCGTTTCGATATCTTTTTGTGTGCAGTTAATCTACCAGCTAATATGAGGCTGATATCCGTACCTCCAAAGTAGGCATCGCCGTTGATAGTACGGCCTGGATTAGTTTTACTCCATACCCAATTAGTGGCAACTCCGTAATCCAGCCATTCATTATATGGAGTTTTGAAGTCGATCTCAAGTGCATGGGTTTCAACACCTTTAGAGCACAAAGATTCATTCCATGTATCCTCACCATAAGAAATAGTGAGGTCTGATCCTTGGGCCGTGCCGCAAAGGAATATGAGTGCGATTATAACAATTCCAAGATATTTTTTCACTTGGCCTCCTTCTTCTTCTTCCTGTTCGATTTTTTACCAGGGCACAGTTTGTGCATTGTGACTCCATGCACTTTCCTTTTATTCCCAGTGCCCGTGTTTATTTTTTTATCGCAGTTAGGACAGATAGACATATTATCCTCACTATAGAGTTATACTCATTTCAATTGTAATCTCTACTTCTTTACCGTAACAGGCAACAGCCAGCTCGGTTAGTAAATCGGAAAGGTTTTCCTCACCAATCACTATTGCAGGTGGCTTTGTATCGCCTATACCCACTTTTCCCCTGAATGACTTGCTGGTGTTATAGGTATCGAAACCCTCTTCCTTCATTCTGATTAAATCATTTCCTAACATTTCTTCTCCCTTCTGGGTTATGCCTGGCATTCTATCCCTTCTACTTTTGCCCAAGCCCTTGCTTCTGCAACAGCAGCCGGGCGCTTTCCAGTGGTTCCTGTCTGGCGGTTACCCCACATTTTATCCTTTTCATACCACATTCTCTTGACAGCGTAGTATCCTCCCCATCCAAAACCAATTGTGATATGAGGATTCTTACCACTCATTTCTTTTTCCTTTCCTTTGTAGGATTAACTATATTGGATTCTTTTACAGGTGAGATAATAAACCCGATACCCACCGACCTTCTTACTTGTCATGTGGCACTTCCAGACGGGCAGATTGTTATATCGTCTTTTCTCCATCTGACTTTTCAACCTGATAATAGCAGACCGAAAAGAGTTATCATGCCTGTCAAGGAGCGGGCCAAAATTCTTGACTTTACTCCAGTCGCGGCTCCCACTCTTCCTATAGGGAGGATTCCATATTTTTGTTGACAGAGTTATGCTCTGTTTATAAGATACTAAATCACTCACGATTCCCCTCCTTCCCTGCATGAATTAGCTATTATATCAAAACCAACGGTGTTTGGGCAGACCATAATTTCTGCATTGCTGTATTTTGATGATGCAATTAATATAGCTGGCCCTAAGTCTTTAATTTCTATTTCAAGTTGAAAGATTGTGTCTAACTCTTCTTGATCTTTATCGGTATTTTCTTTGCCCAGTTTGTAGAGCTTATATCCTTTTATTGAAAATTCTTTTTCATGATGGTGTAGTTTCTTAGGATATATTTCGAGGAAACATCTTTTCACATCAGGATGCCATGTATTTACAGCAATTCTTAAGGATCTTCCTTTTTTCATTGCTGGTATTAAATAATAACTAGGTTGAGGGCATCGCGGTACTTTGGCAAAAGCATAGCCGTCTTCATCTTGACTAAATATATATGGTAATAATTTTTTATCCACAACACCTCCTATTTTTTAGAGTTTTCGGTTGTAGGCTTATTCATTGGCTGCCATCTCCTCAAGTTTTTCTTTGTGTTTGGTACAATAAAAGAACCCTTCGACGAACCATTCTGAATCCTCAAAACAAGCGTCGTCCCCATAGTCACAGGTTGGCTTAGCTAATGGATGGGTGATACCATCATCCTCGAGCTTTTCAATTTGTAGTTGCATTTTTCACCTCCTATTTTTAGAGTTTTCAGTTTCATACCACTTATACTTCTTTAATTTAGAGAGAAACCTATTCCCTCTGGTGGTACGTCTTCTTTGATGACTGCCCCTATTCTTCTGTTGTCGCATTCTTTTGTTGGAAAGCCTAGGCATTCATAGCCTCCTGAAGTCTGGTTTCAACTGTCATATCCTCAAGCTCATTTTCATATCTGCGAATTTGCTTCAGTATACGGCCTTCATTTTCTACCACGCCTTCTGTGATTATGGTTTTTAGATTTTCTATCTTTGCATTGATTGCCTCAATTTTCAACCTCTTTGAATGTTTATCATAATATGTCTCTTTTTCATCCTTGTGGAGTTCAAGACAATCCATTTGCCATTTCTCAATCAGATCAAGAACAGCCTGACTAGTGATGGTGATATCATGTAAGGTATATTGCTGAACAATCTTATAAGTCGCTGGACTTAGGTCAATGGTTACATAACTCTTATCATCTTTCCGCATTGAGAATATAATAGATTTTCCCTCAGCACATCTACTGGCATAGGACGCAACACAATGGTGCATTACTGTTCCTTCATGTGTTAATTCCTCAGCAGTTCTTAGTTGTACAAATTTGAACCCATTATATTCTTTATCAGGACTGACAAACTCGTCAAATGTTACATTTTCATATTTTCGTAGAATATTTATGTCTCGACTGATAATAGAAGAGAGTTTGTCGTGAACCTTTTTAATTTCACAAACATCCTTAAGTCGGTTCGGTCTTATACGGATTCCTAATCCATTGGCCATATTAAATAAATCTCGCCAAGTATGCCACTTGGGAAGTTCGTTAGCTGCCTTATGGTTGGATTTAAATCCCGCCATTAGTCTTTGACATACTTTTATATAGGAATCCATCACAATTGTTTCTTGCGAGACTGTTTTTAATGTTTCATCGGTACTGAATCCGAGATGTTCTAGTATAGAATTGATGACACTCATTACCATGATCAGGAGGGCCTCGTCGTTACTGTGAATAGATTGAACAAGCCAATGGTGTATGTTCTTTCTTATAAGATCACGATGCGCACAAAGAATCCAATTTGATAGAAAAATATCCAATCGGGTCGTATTGAATAGCTTAAGAAAGAAATTATTGTGGTAGTCACCAAGAAGAGTTTTAACAGCGGTTTTCATGTGATTACTTTTACGCAGATTTGGGATTAATTTAAATATAGTTTTCCTTCTTATGCTTTTAGATTTTGTCATCATCAGCTTGGATCTATTCATGGTCCCATTTGATAGAACCTTATCATAGTAGGAAGTGTTAGACATGATGTCCCACATATTCCGTAATAAGAGAAGGCTTATCCATGGCGTTGGTTGACCAATCCTATGTTGAAGAATAACAGCTGCCAGCCTTAATGTTTCAGCTTCCTTGACCGTCACTAACTTAGTGACTGTTTCAGATATTCGGGGGGTCCTTTCAGTGGACCATCCACGAGGGTTATGTCTAATGGGACAATCGGTTTCGTTGATGTCCAGCATTATTAATCCAGGAACGTCTTTAACAGCCGCCTCAGTAACAGCATTCGTGAATTTGTCTTGCAGCCTCTTAGGTGTGCCATCATTATTCCAGGAGAGATGGGGCAATGTATTAAATACGTTCGTCACCTTGCTGCAGAACCGCGACCCCGCTTTGGATGAGCTTTTTATTTTCCTGAGTCGATAGAGTTGTTTAGTTTCAGTGTTGTAAATCAGCATCTGAAAGTGCTTCTTCATTTCACTGGTAACGTTTCTCTTTCTATCGAATCGATATATGGTCTTTTGAAGCCGAACCTTGTTTTCAGCTTGGGAAAATCGGTATTTTTGGAGAAAATAAATGAAATTCCGTTCATGATACCCGGTTGATCTGGTGAATGTATACAAAGTGTCTTCGCCTTGCCAAACTTTACTTCCGGGTAATAGAAATCTATTTGGAGGAGGAAGTGCAAGTGTGTTAGGATTGAAGTCTGGGTTCGGAGGGTTTTCATACTCCTCTTTTAAAGTAACGACTTCAATAGGCTTAACATCGAATGATTCATCTGCATCATAAGCGTGCTCTTCCGTCGTATCAGGCGCATTTAATGGGGCTGCGCTTCCATCATGAACGAAATCGATGATGTCATTTTCTGCTTCTGTATCTTCAGTGCTTCTTACAGCACCGATTAGTTCCTCTCTGCGAGTACGTGGTCTGGATTCAGGTTCGATAGCCTCTCTATCCAGAAATCTTCCATAGTGAGGGTCTTCATCGAGTACCAATCGATAATCAAAGCTATAGAAGTTCATTGTTAATTCACCGCCTTTCTTTCATTTTCACCTTTCGGAGATTTACTTAGTCTAAAGTTCTAAAGGACACCTTTCTGTTTCTTTACGTAACGGTAGTGATCCGAGGGTTTCATAGCCTATGACAGTAGCTACATAATTGAAAGTACCCAAAGCGTCAGGGCTAATGATGAATCGCGGATCCTTTATCTCTACTTCCAAGCCGTTTGCTTGCATTCTATCTACCTGCGCTTTAAGCTCTGTTTGAAAGTCGCAGGAGTTAGTAGTAAAAACAATAGATATATCTTTAATCTTCTTTTTCATCGTTTACTCCTCCATCGAATAAGGTTAAATGTTTCTTCTTTTTACCAATGTTAAATGTAGCTCTTTCAACAGGAATATGCGTAACTTCGGATTCCTTTTCTACTGCCT
>Ga0114925_10000253_pt1 | contig 22155 bp, 21 predicted proteins | sample SumtaG_2_FD_87287 | JGI IMG/M metagenome (GOLD analysis project Ga0114925, IMG submission 87287) | Deep subsurface microbial communities from Indian Ocean to uncover new lineages of life (NeLLi) - Sumatra_00607 metaG | ecosystem: Environmental > Aquatic > Marine > Oceanic > Sediment | place... | reverse complement strand
TCATTCTCATTATTTATTATCTCTGTGTCCTCTGTGGTGAACTATTACCCCTAATTGAGCAAAAACTCAATTAAATGTTATCCGTTATTTGTTAATTGTTATTGGTTTTAGTTGAAATAAATCAGAAGTCGTTTTCCAAGAATTCCGGCCGTTGGCGGATTCCGTGTCTTTCATTCAGTGGTGAAACCTTAAAGCCCGATTATGGGTGTCGGCTGCCACTTTTCAGGTTTACGCCAAATAGTCAAGGTATTCTTTTGTTTTTTTCTCTCTAATGTTCTCAATCGATTTTGCGAATCGTTTGGCCCATTTATGTAAAAGCGGAGGTTGCCCGATTTTTGGGTGTTGCGACTTCTGAGGTTAATCGTCTGGCTGCTTCAGAAGAATTGCCGGTTTCTGTCAGCAATATGTTACAAATATTCCTTTACCCCCTTGAAACTCCGTCTGTGAATTGGGCAGCATCCGAATTTTTTAATAGCCTCTTTATGGGCCTTGGTTGGATATCCCTTGTGTCTCGAGAAGCCAAACTGCGGATATTCCTGATGATATCTTTCCATAATTCTATCCCTTGTTACCTTTGCAATAATAGATGCGGCAGCAATTGAAATACTTTGCTCATCACCTCGGGTTATAGCTTCCTGTGGGAGATCTGATAAAATTTGGAATTTACCATCTATGAGAAGGCAATCAGGCTGAGGGATAAGATTTTCTGCAGACATAGCCATGGAAAGAAGTGATGCCTTAAGGATATTGATACGGTCTATTTCTACAGGGTCAACGATCCCTATGCCGATTGAAACGGCATGATCATAAATCTTTTCGTATAGATAGGCTCGCTTTTTGGGGGTTAATTTTTTTGAATCGGTTATGCCGGAAACCGGGAAGGAAATCGGCAGAAGAACAGCTGCAGAAACAACAGGCCCAGCAAGGGGACCCCGGCCTGCCTCATCAATACCGGCAATTCGTGAAAAACCCTTCTCCCTGGCTTTTTTTTCAAACTTCCAAAGGTCTAATCCCATAAAAGTTAGTTCAAACGACGTTCTTTCATTCGCGCGGCTTTACCCTTTAGCTTTCTTAAATAATAAATCTTTGCCCTGCGTACACGCCCTCGTGAAATAACTTCAATTTTGCCTAAGGCCGGAGAATTGAGTGGAAAAATACGCTCTACCCCTATACCGTATGAAACCTTTCGTACGGTAAATGTCGCATTTGTACCTTTGCGTTTGCTGATAACAACCCCTTGAAAAGCCTGTATACGCTCCTTTTCACCTTCCTTAATCTTGACAAAAACTTTAACTGTATCGCCTGGAGAAAAAGCGGGAAGATCAAGTCGCATCATTTCTTTTTCTATCTCTCTTATTGTTTCCATAATAATATCCTTAAAAAAATATATCAAAATTAAATATGATAAACTCGTAAAAAGTCATTTGCGAGCGAGATTGAGCATTTTTGGAAAAAGATTCATGAAAAATTGAACGTTAAAAATTGCAAGCTGTTTGAGGGCGTTAGCCCGAGTTCTTGCAATTTAGAGAAGCTTTTCAGGAATCCCAAAAATGCTCACAGAGCGAGCAAATTGTACTTTTTACGAAACCATCAAATATTAAGCGCCTAAGAGTCTATCGAGTACAATTGCTGCCGCAGACCGAACAGAAAGGTGATTGTAATTTGTATTCCCCTTGATCGGTTCCAATATGTAATCAGCATCTGCAATGAAATTTTCTGTAAGACCCCATCCTGTACCAAATAATAAAAGGTAAGGCCTTCCACTGTGGAGCATTTCACGAAACTTTCCAAAGCTTATGCTGCGGAAATTGTCTCTGGCACTGGCACATGTAACAACAGTTTTTGGGGATTCTTCATTGTTGTTACGGATATGTTCAACTACTTCATTTAAAGAATTCTTGATACGTATCAGTTCCAAGGCTTCACGCCTTTTTGGATTGTATTTTGAGCCTATCCCGTCTACCCAGTGTGAAATAATTTTTTTAACAAGTTCTTTCTGGTCTGCAAGGGGTGTCACAACATAAAATGATCGTAGACCATAAGTTCTAGCAGCCCTTGATATATCGTGCAAATCGAGATTAGTAACGGCGGATGCAATTATATCACCGTTTTTATTAAAAACCGGATAGTGGATCAGGGCCACGGACAGATTGGGTGTGCCCTTTATGAATAAATTGTTATATTTGTTAATTTATTTATTCTCTCCGCGTTCTCTGTGCTCTCAGTGGTGATTGTTAGAGACCTTTGAAAAACGTCCCCTTTTGCCTCCACTATTTATAATCTTTTCAATATCGCGGCACCACTTTTTTAAAATTTCTATTTCTTGGCTGCTCAGTGATCTATTTTTCAACAGATCCTGTCTTTTAAGAAAGGTTCGTATCAGCGATGTTTCAAGCCGCCATTTTTCAATCTCGCCGTGATTGCCTGACACAAGCACTTCGGGGACATCCTCCCCCTCAAAGGTTCTGGGCCTTGTAAACTGTGCATGTTCTATCAGGCCACATGAAAACGAGTCTTTCTCTGCTGAGTCTGAACTGCCAAGTACACCCGGGATAAGTCTTGCCACGGCATCGATCACGACCATGGCCGCCAGTTCTCCTCCTGTAAGAACGTAGTCGCCAATGGAGATTTCGTAATCTATATAATCATGGCATATCCGTTCATCCACACCTTCGTAACGGCCACTGATTAGAATAAGTCCATCAAATGATGCAAGTTCACGGGCCACATTCTGATTAAAAGTTCGTCCCTGCGGTGTCAGCAGTATCGTCTTTGACTCGGGAACCTTTTTCTTAGCCGCCCTTATAGCGCCGGCAAGAGGTTCAGGCTTCATAACCATCCCGCACCCTCCTCCGTAAGGCCTGTCATCAGTGATCCGGTGCTTACCTTTTGCAAAATCTCTGATGTTTAATGTCAAAGCGGAAATCTTTTTCCGCAAAAGCGCCCTTCTAATAATACCAAATTCCCAGAATGGATTAAACATTTCCGGGAAGATAGTCAGAACAACAAAATTCATTTAAAAGCGACCATTAAATTTCGAGACCTTCGGGCAGATTTACATGCATCTTTTTATTCTTTAGATCGATGGATAAAACCACTGATTCGAGAGCAGGAACCAGTATTTCACTGTCCAAATCATTATTCGGATTTTTTACAACATATACGTCGTTGCTTCCTGTAGGGAATATCGATTCAACATTACCAATGTATTTTCCATCCGTTGTAAAGACAGAGAGGCCGATAATATCGAACCAATAATAAGACCCATCTTCCAGTTCAGGCAAACAGCTTTTTTCAACGACAATGTCAGACCCAACGAGTGTTTCAGCTTGACTACGGTTCTCTATTCCTTTTAGTGCCAACAGGAAAGAACGTTTATGGGGCCTGGCCCATTCTATTTTAAAGGTTTCCTCACACCCTTTTGGGTTTCTTATTTGAATCAAACTGCCCGGCCCAAAGATAGCCTCTGATTCAGCATATGAGTATGCCTTGACAGCTCCTTTTAATCCATGGACACCGACTATCTTTCCAATAAGGAGAAAACCGTTTTCTCCCACTCCCATGAGTCTATTCTATAATCTCAAGTACTGTACGCTTTTTTATCTTGGCAGAAGCAGCGCTTAATATGGTACGCATAGCTCGAGCAGTCCGGCCTTGCTTTCCTATAACCTTCCCCAGATCTTCTTTGGCTACCTTTAATTCTAATACGGAAGTCTGGTCGCCCTCCACTTCTGTTACCGCTACCTCTTCAGGATTGTCAACAAGTGCCCGCGCAATGTAACTTATCAGATCTTTCATAGCCCCATCTCCTTTTCCTTTTTTGGCTGTTCAGAATTAGATTTAAATAGGCAACGCAGAATACCTAAAAACATTCCTTCTTCAAAAGGCTTTTTACCGTGTTTGTAGGAATAGCGCCCTGGTTCATCCAATACTTGATTCTTTCTTCCTTAAGCGAAACCTCAACCGGATCAGGCAAAGGGTTATATGTACCAACGATTTCCAAATATCTGCCATCCCTAGGACATTCACTGTCAGCAACTACAATTCTATAAAATGGTCTTTTTTTTGCACCGTGCCTGGCCAATCTGATTTTAACCGCCATATCAATTCTCCTCTTTAGAACGGCAGCATACCCCGGCCCATTCCTCGCATGCCGCCTTTGTTGAATTTCTTCATCATTTTCATAACTTGAGCGTAATTTTTTAAAAGCTTATTAATATCCTGTACCCTGGTTCCGCTGCCTTTGGCGACCCTTTTACGGCGGCTCCCATTTATTATGGTATATTGCCTCCGTTCTTGTTGGGTCATGGAATTAATAATCGCTTCGATTTTTACAAGTTCGTTTTCATCCACCTTGAGATTTTTCATTTGTTTATGATTCCCAATACCGGGAATCATACTCATCAACTCTTTTATAGAGCCCATCTTTCGTATCTGGACCATCTGATCACGAAAGTCTTCAAGTGTAAACTGGTTTTTTCTCAGCTTCTTTTCAAGCTCAGCCGCTTTTTTCTCGTCTACCATCGTCTGGGCCTTTTCAATAACAGTAAGGATATCCCCCATCCCCAATATCCTTGAGGACATCCTATCAGGATGAAAAGGCTCCAGTTCACTTAATTTTTCGCCGACACCAATAAATTTTATCGGCTTATTCGTTATCGATTTGATAGAAATTGCCGCCCCGCCGCGAGCATCGCCATCCATTTTGGTAAGGATAACGCCGCCAATATCAAGCGCACTATCAAATGACTTTGCAATATTAACCGCGTCTTGGCCTGTCATGGCATCGGCCACAAGGAGTATGTCAGATGGTTGTACTGCATCCTTGATACGGGAAAGCTCTGCCATCAATTCTTCGTCAATATGCAATCGTCCCGCCGTGTCGAGCAGCAGCGTGTCACATCCTTCTTGTTGTGCCGCTATCCGGGCTTCCCGGCAAATCTGAACCGGGTCCATTTCAGTATTGGACGGAAAGACTGGAACATTCAGCTGTTCACCCAGCTTTTTGAGCTGATCAATAGCTGCAGGGCGATACACATCTGCAGGAACCAGATATGGTTTCTTCTCTTTTTTTCTTAAATAAACAGCTAGTTTGCCTGCCGTTGTCGTTTTGCCGGATCCCTGGAGGCCGGCCAGCATGATCGATACCGGTCTTTGGCCCGAAAGGCACAAGTCTTCATGACGGCTGCCCATAAGTTCCGTCAACTCATCGTTTACTATCTTGATGACCTGCTGGCCGGGTGTTAAGCTTGCAAGTACCTCCCGGCCAATTGCCCTCTCCTTGATAGATGCAATAAGTTGTTTTACAACTTTGTAATGGACATCGGCCTCAAGGAGGGCCATACGAACCTCTTTTAAGCTCTCCTGGATGTTTTTCTCCGTTAACTTGCCGTGTCCCTTTAGCTTTTTAAATATGGAGTTAAGCCTATCACTTAAATTCTCAAACATAAAAATACCACTATGATTTATGATTAAACTACTAAAAATAATATTTGCATAATACTATGTCAAGAAATAATTGTAATGCAACAACAATTCTAATTCTAAAAGTCATGACCACCGGCATAGACGGTGGTTTAGCTCTGGAATTATTCGTAACTATTCAGCCATTAAGACATAAATGAAATAAATATATCAATTTTACTCTCTTGTCTAAAAGAAAAGAATGCATTGCAAAAAAAGTAGAACAATAATATTCAATAACCTTGGTGTCTTGGTGCCTTATATTGTAAAAATCAAACTATTTGTCTACGTTTCTTTTTAATAATGACTTCTGAACTTAACAAAAAAGATATTAAAGAATTTACAAAGGAACTGCTTGTTTCATGGCTTGAAGACCGAAAGATCCGTTCCTTTCGTGCAAAGCAGATCCTTAAATGGATTTATCTTCGTCAGGAAGACTCTTTTGATTCAATGACTGATCTTAGAAAAGATATCAGAAAATTGCTCTCGCTCCACTTTACGATTAAACGTCTTGAAAAGATGGAAATTAAAACATCACATGATGGTTCCCGAAAATACCTTTTTAAACTTAAAGATGGAAAATATATCGAAAGTATACTGATTCCGGAAAAAGATCATTATACATTATGTGTATCAACCCAAGTGGGATGTGCACAAGGTTGTAGTTTCTGCCTTACTGCAAAGGGAGGTTTTGTTCGCAACCTAACAAAAGGAGAGATTGTCTCCCAGGTGCGTGATATCCAAAATGATCTGCGCGGATCAAAACGTCTTACCAATATAGTATTCATGGGAATGGGTGAACCGCTGGCGAATTATAAAAACTTAATTGATGCCGTTAATATAATTATCGACAACGATTATGGGCTTAATTTTGCAATTCGAAAGGTTACTATGTCCACTGCCGGTCTGGTTCCGAAGATTATTGATTTCGGTCGCGATACAAAGGTTAATATAGCAATATCTTTAAACGCAACAGACAACAAAACTCGAAGCATGTTTATGCCCATAAACCGAAAGTACCCAATAGAAAAACTGCTTGACGCATGCCGCAGATATAATTTGCAACCCGGCCGTCGAATTACGTTTGAGTATATTCTTATGAAAGATATAAACGATTCTGAAAAGGACGCATATCGACTTGCAAAGCTACTCGGGTCTATCAAATCAAAAATTAATCTTATACCTTTTAATGAATACGATGGTTGTACATTTTTACGGCCGGAAGAATCTGTAATTCAACATTTTCAAGAAATTCTGCTCAAAAAAAATTATACCGTTATCATACGCCACAGCAAAGGCCAAGATATCTCGGCCGCCTGTGGTCAGCTCAGTGCAAACTTGATGCCGGATACCTGATGCTCTAGGTTTTGATAATATTTTAGCTGTTTTATCACCTTTGAAGTTTATTTGCACCAATTGGTTTGAAGAATGTTATAATGTTTGATATTATAAGCTTGTTTTTGGGTTAATGGGAAGACTGGAAGTTAAATAAATGCAGAAAGAATTACCTTCAAAAGCAAATGTTGTCATCATCGGAAGCGGCGTGATCGGTGCCGGCATTGCCTGTCAATTGATCAAAAGTGGCATTGATGATGTTGTCGTTCTGGAACAGGGAGAAATCGGCGTCCAGGGAGCCACATCCAAATGTATTGGGGGCTTGAGGACCCAGTTCTCAACCGCCATCAACATACGCTTCTCTCTGATCTCCCGTGAAGTCTTCAGGAACTTTAAAGAACAATTTGGAATTGACCTGAATTTCAGACCTTATGGATACCTTTTCCTTGCAACCCGCGAAAAGGAGTGGTCTGTTCTTTTAGATACGTCTCGTTTGATGACCAGATTGAAAACCCCGCTCGAGTTGTTCACTCCACAGGAAGTGGCCCAACAATGGCCTTTTCTTGATGTCAAAGATCTTGTTGGTGGTTCATATACAAAAGACGATGGATTTTATGATCCTCATACGGTCCTGTGGGCCTATGTTAAAAAGGCCCGGCTGGGTGGTGCGGTATTCATAGAGGGTGCTGAAATTGGCGGTGTTTTGCGATCAGGCAAAAAGATTACCGGTGTAGAGACCACCAAAGGGCATCAAATTAAGACAGAATTCGTTGTTAATGCCGCTGGGCCTTGGGCTGGTCGGGTGGCTGCTCTGGCAGGGCTTGATTTGCCCATAGGGCCTCTCCAACGTCATTTATTCTTCACCGACACGTTTGAGGAAATACCGGATGTTTTTCCCATGGTCTTTGATCTTAATTCAGGATGGTATATGAAGCGGGAGGGAAAGGGCTTAATTCTGGGTGGTCCATCCGGGGAAAGATCTTTCAGTAACGACGTTAATTTCGATGCTGAAGAATGGACTGCAATCGAGTCAATTAGGCGAGTGCCCGCCCTGGAGCGCTCCAGAATCGTCCGTGGTTGGGTAGGCCACTACGAATTAACACCCGATCACCATGCCGTCATCGGTGCGTTTCCGGAGTTGGAAAATTTTATTTGCGCAGCCGGTTTTTCAGGCCACGGCTTCCAGCATTCTCCAATTACGGGAATGCTTGTGGCCGAGTTGATCACAGAGGGTCGGGCTAAAACTGAAGATATTTACCCTTTAAGACCGACTCGCTTCAGGGAGGGCAATTTAATCCATGAGCCTATTACGGCTTTTCGTGAATAGGAGATTTTTTTATGATAAGTTTATCAGAAAAAGCTGCTCAGAATCTTGCAATCGTAAGAGAAAAGAAACCGCTCATTCATAATATTACAAACTCTGTTGTAACGAATTACACTGCAAACGCCCTTCTTGCAATGGGAGCTTCTCCGATAATGGCTTATTCCCGAAATGAAGTTGAAGAAATGGTCTCTCTTGCAGAGGCGCTTGTTCTCAATATCGGCACATTAACAGAAGATAGTCTTGCTTCAATGATAAAAGCCGGAAAAAAAGCATCGGAACTCAAAACGCCGGTTATACTCGATCCAGTGGGATCAGGTGCAACAACATTCAGAACAAATTCCACCAGGAAAATTATCGAAGAGATCAATATCAGTGTTCTTAGGGGAAACCCATCCGAAATACTATCACTCAGTCATAATGGCTCAAAAACAAAAGGTGTTGATTCTATCCACTCAGTAGAAGATGCAACCCAAACTGGAAAGATTCTTGCAAAAAAATTAAGGACAACCTTTGCAATTTCAGGCGTAACGGACTTAATCACGGATGGTGAGCAGGTCATACGTGTATCGAACGGTCATCCATTAATGGGATATGTTACCGGAACCGGCTGCACCGCAACTGTTACAATCGCGGCATTTTTGGCTGTAGACGATGATTCCGTCAGTGCTGCTGCAACTGCGCTTGCTTTTTTTGGCCTGGCAGGAGAAGTTGCAGGAAAAAGGGCATCCGCACCAGGAAGCTTTATGATAGAAATACTAGATGCGCTTTATACAATAACCCCGGAAGAGCTTAAAGACGGGTGCAAGATTCAGGCAAGCGGGAAGGGTTAATATGATAAGTTTAGAAGATATTGGTGAATTTGGGTTTATAAAGAAAATCAGTCGCGGCTGTTTAATTCGCCCTCAAAATGTTATAAGGGCAATCGGCGATGATGCGGCCGTGTTTACTCAAGATTGCAATGAAGTCACTCTTGTAACAACCGATCTGCTCGTTGAACGGATTCATTTCCTCAGAAATACAACTTCCGGATTTAATCTGGGATACAAAGCATTGGCGGTAAACCTGAGTGATATTGCAGCCATGGGGGGAAATGCCAATGAAGCATTTGTCAGTCTGGCGATTCCTAAAAACTGTCACCTAGATTATCTTGAAGATTTATACGCGGGAATGAAAAGCCTGGCTGCCAAGTTTAACGTTAATATTCTTGGGGGTGATACGACCCGTTCAGAAGCCGACCTGATTATCAATATTTCAGTGATAGGCTCTATCCCTGAAAAAGAAATTTTATACAGAAATATTGCAAAGCGCGGAGATACGATTTATTCAACCGGTTTTCTTGGAAACAGCAGGGCCGGTCTACACTTAATAGTAAATGATATTGAAGCAGATTCAAAAGAATTGAAAGAATTGTTAAATGCACATAATCTTCCAATGCCGCATCTTCAGGAAGGCCGTTTCCTATCGCGTCAGAAGGGTGTTCATGCAGCGATTGATGTCAGCGACGGGCTCAGTTCCGACATCGGACATATTGCAAATGAAAGTAATGTCGGTGTGCGTCTGTTTTATGAGAAAATACCTGTTTCAAAGAATCTTGAATATTTCTGCAAACGATTCCAGAAAAACCCTATTGAATATGCACTTGAAGGTGGCGAAGATTATACGTTATTGTGCACTATATCACCTGACAAAGCGGATAATATCGTCCAGGGCTATCTAAAAGAGTTTGACGAACCTCTTTTTCACATTGGCGAAATAACCGATTCGAGCCGGATGGAACTAATCTACCCTAACGGAAAAATCAAAAACCTTACACCTTCAGGATGGGATCACTTCAAAAAATGAGTAAAACGTATAAGAAAGTGCTTACCATAGCCGGTTCGGATAGTGGAGGCGGAGCCGGCATTCAGGCGGATTTGAAAACTATTTCTGCAATCGGTTGCTATGGCATGTCTGTCATTACGGCGCTGACAGCTCAAAACACGAAAGGCGTTACCGCAATTCATGCAGTACCGCCATCCTTTGCAGAAGAACAGATGGAAGCTGTTTTTACTGATATCGGTGCTGATGCAGTAAAGATCGGAATGCTTTACTCTGCAGAGTTGATTAAGGTCGTGGCACGACAACTGAAAAAACATAACGCAGATAAAATCGTATTGGACCCCGTAATGGTGGCTCAGAGTGGTGATAAACTCCTGCAGGATGATGCAATCGAAGCCTTAAAGGAGCATCTTATGCCGTTGGCTGAGGTTGTTACACCCAACCTGCCTGAAGCCAAAGTTTTGCTGGGTCGTGAATTGCAGGGGACTGAGGAGATGCAGGACGCAGCCAGAGACCTGGCCGGCTACAACAGTAAAAACATACTTATAAAGGGTGGCCATCTTAATGATGACAACAGCACCGACTTCCTTTACCTTGCCATGAAGGACCGATTTGTTGTTCTGAAGGGAGACAGAATCAAAACCCGGAACAACCATGGTACCGGCTGCACCCTGTCTTCGGCTATCGCTTCCTATCTGGCCAAAGGATACAATATTGAGTCTGCCGTCAGAAAAGCGAAAATATACGTCACGGAAGCGATTCGCGCCGGTTCTGAATACAAACTAGGCTACGGCCATGGACCGGTACATCATTTTTTTGATTTTTGGGATTAAATTGTCGCTTTACTCGCCATGCAAACTATTCAAAATAGCCCACTATACCACATCACGCATCCTAACCATGTGGTGGTCATCGGTGCTTCCAACAACATGCTTACCATGGGTACTCCGCTTTTAAATAACATGCTTTCTCTAGGGTTTAAAGGCACGGTATATCCGGTACATCCAAAATTAAGAGAGGTTCTCGGCCTCAAAGCATATTCGAATATAAAAGACATCTCGGTGGTGCCGGATCTGGCCCTTATAGTAGTCCCGACTAGAATCGTTTCCCAAGTGCTGCAAGCGTGCGGAGAAAAGGGTATCCGGCACGCTATCATTGTATCAGGTGGATTCAGGGAGTCGGGTGAAAATGGGATGCATAGGGAACGTGAATTAGTGGAAATTGCAAAACATTATGGAATTCGCTTTATCGGACCCAACTGCTTAGGCGTGGTAAACCCATTCCATCAATTTAACAGCACGATATCTCATTACAACGCTTCTATGGAAGGCTTTATCGGCATGGTCTCCCAAAGTGGTAGTTTTATAACCCAGATATTCGTCCATCTGGAAAAATTTGGCCTGGGATTCAGCCAGGGATTAAGTATTGGTAATCAGGCGGATATAGATATGGCCGATTGTGTAGAATACCTGGGGGCGTGCGAGCGTACCAAAGTAATCGGACTTTATGTGGAAGGATTAACCCGTCCAAAAAAGTTTATTCGTATCGCAAAAGAAGTGTCCAAGAATAAACCTATTGTGGCCATGTATGTGGGCGGCACTGAAGCAGGCAGCAGGGCAAGCTTGTCCCACACCGGAGCACTTTCAGGATCGGATGCAATCTATAAAGGCGTTTTTCGACAATGTGGGATTGTTCGGGCATATAGCATTGAAGAACTTTTTGACTTTTGCTGGGCACTGGGCACTCAACCTCTCATGCAAGGCAATCGTGTTGTTGTCTTTACTCACTCCGGCGGACCGGGCGCAGCAGCAGCAGATGCAGCAGATAGAGCCGGACTTAAATTACCTCCTTTATCTGCTGAAACTAAAGAAAAGCTCCGAAACTTAGTTCCTCACACAGGTTCAATAAACAATCCAATCGATCTAACATTTACACGCAACATCGAAAACCTCATGGTGCATATCCCCCGCGCACTTCTTGAAGATGAAGATTTAAACGGAATATTGATGTACTTTCTTACTTTAACAGAAACTTATAAACGCCTTTTGGACAAAGTAGAATCTCCTCCTTTTAACACAATCGAAGAATATGAAGAATACATGTACGGTCTTTATCTTCGTTTTGTAAAACTGGTTAAATCCCATAACAAACCCCTTTTAGGTTCTTCTTTCCTGATGAGGAACGAACGGCTTATAGGGGAATTAGAAGACCTTGGGATACCTATCCTGCCGAGTCCGGAAAGATCGGCACGTGCCATGGGTGCGTTGTACCGTTATTCCAAGATGCGTAAAGCACTCGTTGAATTATTCAGCCACTAAGACACAAAGGCACAGAAAATTTATATATAAATGTTGGACTATTGTCTAAGGAAGAAAAATAAATGATTCTGTAATCTTGGTGTCTTTGTGTCTTCGTGGCCGACAGCTTGTAAAGCCTATGCACGGAAAGCAAGATATCTTTTAAACCACTTCGCGCTCAAGTCTATGGCTCTTTTCCTGTTGTGATCGTCGGTAAAACGATGATCACCTCCGGGAAATATTTCCAGATTTTTTGGTTCGCCTAAATTTTTATAGTTCTTCTTTGCATGCCAAAGAGGAATCAATTCATCATCTTGACCATGCAAGACCAGGCAATGCTTTATTTTGCCAAGCACATCAATAAGTTGATGCCGATTTAAGTCCTTATAAAAACTTTCTTTCAAAAGGGGATATCCTTCTCCCTTTAAATCTTTCTTTGTTTTATGCAGTTCAAACGGCGTCGCCCAGACAGTAAGTGCCGTCAATGAAGGGTAGCAAGCGGCGGTAAAAAGTGAAATAAATCCACCCATGCTGCTTCCCAATAGCCCAATCTTTCCATTTACCAGCGGATGCTGGCGAGAAAAAATATAAACAGATTCTAAATCCTTTAAACGACCGCTGACAGTCGTCTCTTCAATCTTTCCCTCACTCTCTCCACATCCACGATGGTCATAGCGTATTGCCACAAATCCTTTTTCGGCAAGATATTCTGCAATCGCGATAAATTTAGGACTTTCCTTCGAGCTAAAAAGACCATGGGAACAGATCACACAAGGGGCACTATCCTGCATGGGTAAATGCATAACCCCTTTGATTTTGAACCCTTCACTTTTTGTTATAAAAGATTCTACCATAATGAAAATATTGATTGTCTCGTAAAAAGCCAAAAAAGCGATCTTTTTACAAGAGTGTTTTGTATTTGGTGTTTAGATCACATTTCTTTCAAAATAATCAGCGCATCCACTGCAACAGGCTTATCTCCTTTAACAATCATGGGGTTTACATCAATTTCCTGGATATCTTCATGTTCCAGTCCAATGTTTCCCAGCGCTATTAGGCTCTTGCTTAGTACCTTGATGTCCACTGCATCCATTCCTCGGATTGCATTAAGGATCTTATATGCCCTGATTTCTTTTATCATCTCCATGGCATCGTGCATTTCAATTGGAGCCACACGAAAGGAGACATCATCTAGGATCTCGGCAAAGATTCCCCCCAAACCAAACATCACGGTTGGCCCAAACTGCGGATCCCGAATCATGCCGATTGCCAATTCCCGAACCTCATTGACCATTTCTTGTACAAGAATGTCACCATTAAAGGTTACAGTCTGTTCATGGAGTCTTTGAAATGCTCCTCTTAATTCGATTTCATCACGCAGGTTCAATTCAACCAACTTTTTCTCGGTCTTATGGGTGATCTCTGGTGAGCAAAGCTTCAAGACTACGGGATATCCTATGTGTGAAGCTATTTCCTTTGCCTTATGCCAGTCACCAGCTATGGACTCATTAACCACGGGAATGTCATATGATGAGAGGAGCCGTTTACTATCATACTCAGAAAGAGCCTTCTGTTTTCGCAGTTGAGCAGATTTAAGAATGTCACGGGGATTAGACATGTTTAATGAGATCTCCTAATCAGGACGGTCCGGAACCAATTTAGGAATTGCGAATTGAAGAATTGAGGAATTAAATGAGGTCTCCTTTATAATCCCCAAATCCCCAAATTCCTGAATTCCTCAATCCCTAAATTCCTGAACCCCTAAATTCCTCAATTTGTTACTAATCAGCGAAGACGATTGATAAAATAGTTTTTTACCACAAAAAGTACAAATTTATGAAATAAGAAAATATGCTTTCGCCGAGACGCAGCTCGAAAAAATCGATAAAAAGTTGTTGATATGACTTTGCTAAGCTCCTAAGTTAGAATACTTAGATATAATAACTTTAAAAATCAATGCAAAACTTGAATAAAGTGAAAATTATTCTCTCATTCATTGACAAGCTAGGATTTAAATTGTATATAATAAATTTATACCGTTAGGGGAGTCCGGCATGCCGGACTGAGAGGATGAATATATTCTCATCGACCCTAAGAACCTGATCTGGATAATACTAGCGCAGGGAAACGGAGTTTAACTTTTTGTGCCAAGGTTTATGAATTAGCACCGTTCCCTGAAGGACGGTGCTTTTTTTATGAATTTTTATCATAAAAGGGGGCGTAATTTATATGATAGACAAAAACCGTATTAACTGGTCCCTTTATTTGATTACAGATCGCAGAATCGCAGGTGATCGGAATATTGTGGATATTGTAAGTGCTGCTATCCAGGGGGGTGCAACAGTTGTGCAGTTACGGGATAAAACAACCACCACCTACGAAATGATTGAGATAGGCAGGGCATTGCACAACATTACTCAAAAGTCCGGTGTGCCTCTCATCATAAATGATAGGGTTGATGTGGCTCTGGCGATTAATGCGGATGGGGTGCACGTAGGACCTCCGGATGACATGCCGGCAGCACTGGCGCGTCAGATACTCGGCCCTGATCGCATTATAGGGGTCTCGGCTGAATCACCTTCAATTGCCTTGCAAGCAGCTCAAGACGGTGCAGATTATGTTGGTGTTGGGGATGTGTTTGGCACCAGCTCCAAAGCAGACGCCGGAGTGCCAATCGGCCTGTCCGGGCTGAAAGCTGTTGTTGAACCATGCCCTATTCCTGTAGTGGGAATCGGGGGAATTAATCACGGCAATGCTGCCGCTGTCATCGAAGCCGGTGCAAACGGTGTGGCTCTCATTTCAGCGATTATAGGTGCAGGCGATCCAAAAGCAGCTGCGAGGGAATTGAGAAAACATATTGACGGGGCCCGTAAAGCCGCGCATGTCTAAATTGCAAGAATTGTTTTAATCGAAAATCGTCAATCAAAAAAAGGAATTCATAAGATGGAATCTAATACGCGTAGAGTTGCCCATGCCGTCGTACTAGTGGCGATCGGGGTTGCCCTGGCGCCCTACACTTCATTTCCCATAGGCATCGCCAAGATAAACCCCACACAGCACTTTGTAAACGTTTTGGGAGCGGTGCTGCTAGGCCCGTGCTGGGCTGTAATAATTGCGACAGTTATTGGGGTTATTCGCAACGTGTTGGGTGTAGGGACATTATTAGCCTTTCCCGGTGGAATGATTGGGGCTTTTTTAGCAGGACTTTTGTACCGGCAAACCCGCAACATTTATGTGGGTGCAGCAGGTGAAATTACCGGAACCGGCTTCATCGCACCCGTGGCGAGCGCCTTGTTGGTGGCTCCTGTATTTATGGGGAAAAACATTCCTCTGCTTGCCTTGATTCCCTCATTTTTAGCAAGTACTGTTGCCGGATCAATTTTAGGGATACTGGCCTTAAAACTATTACAACGCGCCGAGATAGTCGACCTGGAAGTATAATTGTAATGCCGACCTTTGTTGTAAAAATCGAGAAATTACGATACGCCTATCAAAAAAAAGCCGGACCTTGGGTGCTGGATGGGCTGAATTTAAAAATAAGACCATACGAATATTTGCTTATTTGCGGTGCCAGTGGCTCCGGCAAATCCACCCTCTGCCGCACCTTCAACGGTCTCATTCCCCACTTTTATGGAGGCACACTCCAGGGAGACGTGCACGTTGCCGGGCTAACCACGGCCAACCAGACAATCAGCGACCTGTTCGTACATGTGGGTATGGTTTTTCAAAACTCCGAAGCGCAACTTTTCAACCGCACCGTGTCACATGAAATCGCTTTTGGCCTGGAAAGTCTGGGATTGCAAAGTGCTGAAATCAGCAAGCGAATCACAGAGACCGCGGAAATGATAAACATTGTGAACCTTCTGCCGCGCAATCCTCATGAATTGTCAGGCGGTGAACAACAGCTGGTTTCTATTGCAGCCATACTTGCCACGCAACCTCAACTGATCGTCCTGGATGAACCATATGCCAACCTGGACCCCACCAACGTAAAGCAAGTGCGCATGGCTCTTAAAAGTATTCAGCAGCAGGGAATAACCGTAGTTATCAGCGAACACCGCTTACCATACACCGTTGCAGACGTCCAGCGCATGGCGGTTCTTCACCAGGGTCGTATTATTCTTGATGGTCCTCCGGATAAGGTGCTAAACCAGGATGTAGAAACTTTCGGCTTGACTTTACCTCTTGCAGTTCATGTAGGACAACGAATTGGGCTGGATCAGTTGCCCCTTAATGTTACGGAATTAAAATCGGCCGCTCCTACTCAAGCGTTCCCGCCTGATCTTCAACCCGTCTTACCCAAACCACCTTCAACAGAGGGTGCCACCGTACTTGCTGTAGATCGGATTTCTTTTATAATAAATAAAAACACAATTCTACACGACGTGAGCTTCACACTGCGTCAGGGAGAATGCATAGCCGTCGTGGGAGCAAATGGGGCAGGGAAAACAACTTTAATTAAGCATTTGAACGGACTGAACCGCCCTTCACAAGGGCGGGTGAAGGTAATGGGACAAGATACCAGACAGACAAAAGTGTCTCAACTGGCCCGCCATGTGGGTGTTGCCTTTCAAAACCCCAATAACCAATTTTTCAAGCTATCGGTGTGGGATGAAATAGTTGTCGGTGCAAAGGCACTAGATTGTTACGATGAAGCATGGTTGAAAAAGTTGGTACGACTGTTCCATCTGGAACCGTTGTTGAACCATGCTCCGTACCGGTTGAGCGGTGGAGAAAAAAAGAGAGTGGCTTTTGCAGCTGCATTGGCCGCAAAACCCTCGATATTTATCATGGATGAACCGACATCCGGTCAAGACCGGCATCTCCGGCGCTCCCTGGGAAATCTGATATCTGAACTGCGGGAACTGGGACAGGCAATTTTGTTGATAACTCATGATCTTTCTTTTGCAGAGCAACATGCGCATCGGTGGTTGTTGCTGGCTGAAGGCCAGGTTGTGGCTGAAGGACCTCCCTGGCAGGTAATGGCAAATGAGACTGCCATGCGCCGCGCTAGTCTTGAACCAACAGAAGCATTTCAACTATATGCCGCCACCGCAGCACAGACTTAGCTGGAGCCACAAAGATTAAAGATTAGAGCTTGGTTCTAACTTCGGCCACTATCTTAATATTAGAGTGCATTAATGCTCGCAAAACATATAATCGATGATTTTCGATTGTTGATTGTTGATTGAAGGTATTCTACCAATTTTATTAAAAAAGATATAGCGAAGCGATTCCATAAATCGACAATCATCAATTGTAACGATGAGTAGACGTTCACAGATTCAGACATGCTTGATCCGCGCACAAAGCTTTTATTGGCAATTTTTTATTCGGTTTTAGTGATGGCCTCGGGAAACCTTCCCTGGTTGCTGGTAGAATTGGGGGCATTGTTGTTGCTTGTCGTCGTCCTTGGCGAAGGTTACGCATATCTGCGCTGGTTACGGTTGATTATACCCATGGCATTATTTTTCGGAGCTGTCACCTGGTGGTCAATAGATGGGGAAAGTGCTGTTCTTGTCGGCCTACGCCTTTTAACGCTCACTTCAACATTTTTCGCCTTTTTTTGCACCACAACGCCCGAAGATTTGGGCAATTCACTGATCAAGGTGGGGATGCCCTATTCCGTTGCTTTTGTGTTTAGCACTTCCCTGCAATTTGTGCCGGTCATCACCCGTAAAACAAAAAACGTTATAGATGCCCAACGCGCCCGAGGCATTTCTTTAGAGCCGGGCTGGTCAGCCTTACGTCACTATCCTGCCTTTCTTGGACCTCTCCTCATCCAGGCCTTTCAGCTGGCGGAAGAATTGGCAGAGGCAATGGAAGCACGCGGATTTGGCCGCCCGGGACGAACCTTCCTCAAGGAGTATCGGCTGCGGAAAAAGGATTGGCTGGCCCTTGCGGGCGGACTGTTGATTTTAATTGCCTGTCTTTTGTGGTAGTGATGTATACAGTATAACGTTATTCAGCTGTTTCTTCTTCCTTACAAATGGATGTGGGGTCTGCCAACAGCTTCATTGCTTTATATCGTTCCATAAATTCAGTTTCAATTTGGGCACGCAGCCTTTTGGACTCTTCCGGGAATGCTTTTTCCAACGTGGCGTAACGAACCTCGCCTGACAAAAATTCCTGAAGGCTTCCGTCAGGCTCCTTGGAATCTAAAATAAAAGGATTCTTTCCTTGATCTTTCAATAATGGATTGTAACGATACAACGGCCAGTAGCCGGACTGAACCGCCAACTTCATCTCCTCCTGGCTCTTTCCCATACCTTTTTTGATTCCGTGATTGATACAAGATGCATAGCCCATTATAAGTGAGGGACCGTCATAGGCTTCTGCTTCGGTAAGTGCTTTAATCAGCTGCTGCTTATTTGCACCCATTGCAACATTCGCCACATAGACATAACCATAGGTCATGATCATACTCCCCATATCCTTTTTTGCGGTTTTTTTGCCTGATGAAGCAAACTTGGCAACCGAACCTGTCGGGGTTGCTTTTGAAGACTGACCGCCCGTATTGGAGTAAACTTCGGTATCAAATACAAAAACATTAATGTCCTCCCCTGAAGCCAGCACGTGGTCGATACCTCCGAAAGAGATATCATAGGCGGAACCGTCTCCCAAAAAGACCCAGTATGACTTTTTTGAAAATAACTTAGACATACTAAAAATTTCATTCAGTAGTAGATCATCTTTGTGCTCCGGCAGCAGTGCCTTCAGCTGATCCCCGTATTTTTTCGATCCTTCCGGATCCCTCATGTTGTCCAGCCAGCCTTTTATGGCATCCTTTAATTTCTTCGGGATATCGGCGCTCAGGGCCTCCTGCATTAGATCAGCCAGTTTACGGCGTTGCTGTAATGCTCCCAGAAACATACCATAAGTGAACTCTGCGGGGTCCTCAAAAAGGGAATTGCCCCAGGTGGGACCAAACCCATCCTTATTGACACAGTAAGGAATGGTCGGTGCAGAACCGCCCCAGATCGAACTGCAACCGGTTGCATTTCCGATGATCATCCGCTCGCCAAAAAGTTGGGTGATGAGCTTTGCATAGGGTGTCTCGCCACATCCTGCACATGCACCCGAGAATTCAAGCAGCGGCTGAAAAAACTGACTTCCTTTAACACTATTTCTCTTTACAAGATTATCCCTTACAGGTAGTGAAACGACATATTCGTGGTAGGGCACCTGAACGGTAGTCTGGGTTCCCAAGGGTTTCATTACCAAGGCAGGCTTCTTTGCCGGACAGATATCTGCACAGTTTCCGCAACCCAAGCAATCAAGAGTACTCACTTGAATTCTGAAGTGATAACCTTTGAGGTCTTTGCCCACAGCTTTTTTTGCCTCAAATCCTTCGGGTGACTTTTTCATCTCTTCATCAGTCAAGAGTGCCGGGCGTATAACCGCATGTGGACAGACCATTGCGCACTGGTTACACTGGATACAATTTTCCATGATCCACTCAGGAACCAAAATTGCCACACCCCGTTTTTCATATCGGCATGTCGCCAGGGGAAAAATACCATCAGGCGAAAAAACGCTAACCGGCAGTTTGTCACCCTGCTGGGCCAATATTGGACGAATGACATTTTTTACAAAATCAGGCTCATCTTTGGCTGTTTCAGGTCTTTCAGGAGTATCCGCCCAGGACGACGGATATTTAATTTCCACCAGGTTTTCAAGTGTGTTATCCACTGCTGCATAATTCATATTGACAATTGTATCACCTTTCTTACCAAACATCTTATTGATCTGGTCTTTGAGATGCTTTATGGCGTCCTCAACCGGAATGACGTTGGCAAGTTTGAAGAAAGCAGTCTGCATGATCATATTGATCCTGCCGCCCAGCCCGATTTCAGATGCAATCTTAACGGCATCAATATTATAGAATTTAAGCTTTTTTTCCGCAATCGTACGACGCACGTGAAGAGGAAGCTTTTCCTCCATCTCTTCAATTGTCCAGTTGGAGTTCAGTACAAAAGTTCCACCCTCTTTGATACCTTCAAGCACATCATAGATATCTACATAGCTTGATTTATGACATGCGATATAATCGGCTGAATCGATCATATAGGTAGACTGAATCGGTTTATTGCCAAACCGAAGGTGTGAAATGGTAATTCCACCTGATTTCTTGGAATCATAGGCAAAATAACCCTGTGCATACATATCGGTCTCATCGCCGATAATTTTAATTGCACTTTTGTTTGCACCCACTGTTCCGTCCGCTCCAAGCCCCCAGAACTTACACTGTATGGTTCCTTCAGGCGTTACATCAAATCCCTCTGCTACTTCCAGAGAAGTGTTTGTCACATCATCAATAATACCCACTGTAAAATGATTTTTAGGATTCGATGAATTCATGTTGTCAAAGACAGCTTTAACCATGCTGGGATTGAATTCTTTTGACCCCAGGCCATACCGGCCGTTTAAAATAGTAGGTATTTCACCGCGTTCCATATAGGCTGTACATACATCGACATATAAAGGGTCACCCATAGCTCCCCGTTCTTTTGTCCTGTCAAGAACAGTGATACGTTGGGCGGTCTTGGGAATGGCATTAAAAAGATGTTCAGCCGAGAAGGGACGGTATAAACGAACCTTGACCAGGCCGACCTTTTCACCTCTGCCAATCATATGATCGACAACCTCTTCGATGGTTTCACAGGATGAAGCCATGGATATGATGATCATTTCTGCATTTGGATCACCAACATAATCAAAGAGATTGTACCGGCGACCTGTCAAGTTGCCAACCTGTTTCATGTACTTGCTTACAATGGAAGGAACCTTCTTGTAATAAGGATTGGCTGCTTCGATTCCCTGGAAATAAATATCCGGGTTCTGAGCCGTACCCCTTAGTTCAGGTCTTTCCGGGTTTACAGCTCTTGCCCGGAAGTCTTTAACAGCGTTCCAATTGACCAGTTTGGCCATATCATCGTATTCAATCATTTCAACCTTCTGAACTTCATGGGACGTGCGGAAGCCATCAAAGAAATGGATAAAAGGAGTGCTTGCCTCAATGGCTGAAAGATGTGACGCCAATCCCAGATCCAGGACCTCTTGGACTGAAGCTGAGGCTATAAGACCAAACCCTGTCTGTCGAACCGCCATAACATCCTGATGGTCACCAAATATGGAAAGGGCATGCCCTGCAATAGCACGAGCCGAGACATGAAATACAGCGGGCAGTATCTCTCCTGCAATCTTGTACATATTGGGAATCATTAATAGAAGACCCTGTGAAGCCGTAAAGGTTGTAGTCAGGGCTCCGCAGACCAAAGAGCCGTGAACGGCAGCCGCAGCCCCTGCTTCCGACTGAAGCTGGCGCACTATCATGTTTTGCCCGAAAATGTTCTTAAGACCATTGGCTGCCCATTCATCACACATTTCTCCCATCCCTGATGAAGGCGTAATCGGATAAATAGCAGCAACATCACTCATGGCATAGGCCACATGAGCCGCTGCCGTGTTGCCATCAATTGTTTTCATTTTTTTTGACATAGTATAATTGCTCCTCTTGCGTAATTTATGAATAATTTATCAATTTAGCTTTCCGAAAGTAATTAGAACCAGCAAGCTTCAAAGGTTGTTAATTTAATTACCTTTGAAGCAGCCCTGTTTTCAAACAGCTAAAATAGTACAACCTTTTAGAATAATCCAACGCAATCAGTTTGTAAAGAAAAAGTTGAAAATCGATTTCAAAAATGATCATAACCTTTAAATAATATATTTTCAATAAGTTGAGTAAATATTTCGATATAAGAAAATCCGGCATTTTAATAATACCAACCCTAAATATTGAATTGACATATCACGTCTAAGAATGCTAATCTTATCGCCTTTATAAAGTTTATTATGTGAGAAGGAGAATTTATGGAATCCAAAGAGTTGCTTGAGAAGCTCGAGCATAAAAACAAG
>Ga0114925_10000252_pt1 | contig 22177 bp, 12 predicted proteins | sample SumtaG_2_FD_87287 | JGI IMG/M metagenome (GOLD analysis project Ga0114925, IMG submission 87287) | Deep subsurface microbial communities from Indian Ocean to uncover new lineages of life (NeLLi) - Sumatra_00607 metaG | ecosystem: Environmental > Aquatic > Marine > Oceanic > Sediment | place... | reverse complement strand
TGTGAAATTTTTAACAATCCTTTCATTTTCTATTAGCTCTTCTAGCCGCATTCTTTGGCTTTTAAGTATTCCTTCTTTCTCCTCTATAAATTGTTCATTTTCTTCTATAATTTTTTTAGAAGTATTAAATTGTTCAATTTCGCCTTTAGCTTTTGAATAATCATTTTTATTTTTTATTTTTTCCGGATTAATTCTATTTATTTCGCGTTCTATTCTTTCTAAAGAATCTCGATTTTCATTCAAATTTTTTAATCCCTGTTCTTTTTTGAGTAGCATTTCTTCAATTTGAGTTATTTTAACAGTAGCCGCTTCAAATAAATCTATTTTCTCGCAAATTAGCTTCTGAGAATCAAAATCTAATTCAATAAATGAACCTTCTTCTTTCTTGATTTCTTTATCTAAAGTCTTAGACCGTATTTGCTGTTGTGCAAGTTCCTGTTTTAATTTGCTTACCTCTTGTCGAATTTTTTTATACTCTTCAATGTCAATTTTCTGCTTATTATTTTCTTCTAGCTTCTTCTCTTTCTCTTCGAGGTCTAGTTTATTTCTTTTATATGTTTCTATGGCTTTTTGATTACTTTCAATCGATTCTTTATTAATTTTTATTTGGTCCTTAAGTTTTTCTTTCTCTTTTCCTTTAAATAGTATATCATTCTTAATTTGCTTAATCTGTTCTAAATCACCACTATGTTTCTCAGCTTTTGTTAATTCTTCTTGCTTTTCTTGAATTTCTTGTTCTTTTTCAACGATTTGTAAATTAATATCTTCTTCATTTTTACTGAGCTCTTTATTATCTTCATATAGTTTTGTAAAATATTGTGTTTGGATTTTAAATCTTCACTTTTATCAAAGAGAACCTCAATTTCCTTAACTTTTCTTTTAATTGCTTCCTTTTTCTTATCATTCCTTTCGATTCGAGTTAATGCGCCAAAATATCTTTCACAAACTTCTACATTTTTTATCTCTTTCTTTTTATACTCCTCAACCATTTCAGAGATTCTTTCCATGTTTAATAATTTATTAATTATGTTTTTTCTCTTCTGCTTTTCTTCTTCCATGAATTTGTCTAATCCTTTTTGCTGAACAAAGCAGCTATTTAATAAGATATCGCGATCAAAATTCAAGAACTCTTCGATAATAGGATCTATGTTTTTCTTATTTCCTTCCTCTTTATTATCTGGATCTACCTCATAATCAACCCAAAATTCAATCCAAACCTTAGTTCCTGTTCTTGATATTTTTTTTCTAATACGAGCTACTTTACCATCCTTTTCAAATTTTAAATCTATTATAGCTACATTTTTTCCATAGCAAATATCTTCAGTAAATCCCACCTTCTTTTTAGGTAAGGTTGAAGTTAAAGCGAAGAAAATTGCCTCAAACACAGATGATTTTCCACTTTCATTTTTTCCCATAAAAAGAATGGTGCCTTCTCTGGGAAAAGTTAAATTCTTAATGAGCAAGTTTTTAAAACCGTCAACATCTAGAGATACGAGTCTTATCATTTTTCTCCCCCCTTACTTACGCCAATCTCCTTTTATTTTGGTTAATGCCTTTTCCAATAATGAGATCTCTTTCTTTTTTTCTGATTCCGATTTACTTACATCTTTCTTACTTTCAGAGATTTTGAAGCGAGTAAAGAGTTCTAATTCCGTAAGATTATTCAATCCAGAAATATCCTCAGTGTCTTTTTCGAATTCAATTAAATCTGACAACTCGAAATAATAATTCCTCTGATATCCTGCATCATTTAGATCAACTATTTGAATCCCATGGTAATCCTGTTTGCTGATTTTACCATTTAGAGTTAATTTTAATAGTCCATTTTTTTGGTTAGTGTTATTCCTAATAAGTTCTAATGCGCTATCATTTATTATATCAGGTGGTATTGAATTAACGTTAAGAATTTCATGAATTAAATGAAATTGGGATACCTCAATTATTTTTTCAAATGAACTAAACCTACCATTCTCAAGAGTTCCTACTAGTAATCCCGATTCTGATTCTTGTTGTAAATGATCGAAATTATTTTGATGAATCTGAGGGCAATTTATAATCTGAAAAGTATACTGATTTACATCGATTGTATTCGGAATTATTCCACCAATTAAAAGCAGATCTACATCCGTATCATTTAGTTTTTCTAAGAACCTTAATAGTATATTATCGATATCCTTTTTAAATGAATAAATATCAGATAATACAAACCAATTGGAATACTCTTTATCCAAATTTAAATTCAAATCAAGCTCATCAGGTTTAATAAAAGGAGAGGTAGTTGTGAATATCTGTATAGGATGGTCCTTAAATTTTTCTTTAAATACTGAATCAATAATCTTTCTTTTAATGGTTGCAGCATAATCATCAGATTGTAAAATAAAAATATTTTCCATATTTTTTAGAACAAAATGAACAGGACCATCGTCAGAGAAATATAGGGGAGTATCATGGACCCCCGGCAAAATGAAAATATATATTCCGTTGTTAGTTAGCGTATTAAATAATTCTATGACTTTTTTAAGAGTATTATTTTTAGGTTTTGGCGTACCAAATAAATTCCCTGCAATAATGAGTGCATCTACTTTCTGTTCAATGCACTTATCAATTAATACACTCAAATGGTCTAGTTGTTGCTCTTCATAATTAAAACCTTTTTTTGAAGTCATATGTTTAAAACGAAATTCTAAATCAATATCCGAACATAAAGCAAATTTTAAAGACAAAAAGACACCCTTATATCAAAAGATTATTATCTTATACAAAAAAGTATGGTCCTACTAATTTAAACCTTTTTCTATATGGTGTTTTTTTATATATATTATATTCATATTTTTTAAAAAAGATGGGTTTCCTTTTCATCAGGAAATCAATTTAATAAATTAATGAAAAAAAGAAATAACATAAAAATAATTAGAAATGATATGTTTTTCCGAGAGTAGGAATTAGAATGTCAGCTTTTGTTAATTCAATAAACTTTTCTGGCTTCTCTGTGTGAATTGGAATTATTTTTTGTGGTTTTATTTCATCCAAAAAATCCCTCATCACATCTCGCCCGATATGACCTGATGTATGCGAATAGTTTAGTTCAAAATTGCATATTTCAAGCCAATTCTGAAGCCTTTTAAATGATAAACGCATTTCTTCGTTGAAAGGTTCAGCTTTTCCATATATATATAATCCACCTATACCACAGTGTTCTGGTTTAAAGTGAAGCATCGTTTGCATCCCATTAGATGTAATAATAATATATTCATTTGAATTATCCAAGATTTTTTGCCGACCATTTGGACCCCAAAGAAATTGATCATCCTCAATTTCAAATAAATAAGGATTTTTATATTGTTTTTTATAATCTTCAAGAGTTTTTACTTTTTTTTTTAATTTAGAGCAACACTGTTGCTTAACTGTTAATTCTCCTTCATGTTTCGAACGAGAATATTCAAAACTCTCTGCATATATATCATGCCCTTTAGAAAAATCATCGAACAATTTTCCTGAGCGGAATTTATGGCGATTAAGATATATTTGAAAATCATCTATCTGGGGTAATTCATCAACAATTTTTCTCTCTGCGTTAATATACAAGAGTAAGTATGCCTTTCTAGAATCTACGACTAACTTTCTACCTGTCTTACGAGAAACTTTCCATAATGTTCTTACTCTATCTAAGTCTGCAGAAGACATATCATATAAAACTAGTCCATCCTCTTTTGAAATAATATCAACACATTTATCAAGGACTTCTTTTTCGCTATTAAAGACTCTTTGCTCAGCAGCTTTTTCTCCCAGTTTTTGTGGCTTGGGGATTCGAGTCCCCTCGGTAATTAAAACATCAATGTGTTCATTTTTAAGAGCAGAAAGGAACTCCTCAGTTAAATAACCTCTATGTCCATGAAATCTGAAATCCCCAGTATAACCGATAGTCTTTCCGTTTGCCTTAATGATATAACCCGAAGCACCTAATATGGAATGATCTACGTCATATCGCTTAATTGAAAAATTATTTACTACTAACTCTTTATCCTTTTCCATTTCCCTTAAATCATTGTTTTCAATATATAGATTCCATTGTTGATTTCCAACTCTATTCCTTAGTTCTACGAATTTCTTTGAGACTTCGGACATATATATGGGTATATCTTCTCGTAGAAGACCAAAATAGCCATAATGGTCCATATGAGCATGGGATAAAAGGATCGCGCTAACACACGAAGGTTCGCACGCTCCTTCGACTTTAAATGTTCCGTCAGTATTATAAACGGGATAAAAACCTTGATCTTGGTATAACCCGGGAATTTTCGGAAGCAAATTTAATTTAAATAAATCCTCTTTATTCGCAGGTCTTAATAATGGGAATTCAAAATATTCCTTTTCTCTTGAAAAACTAACACCAAAATCCAAGAATATATTAGAATCTCCTTCTTGGAGCTGAATCCGATTCCCCCCGATTTCTGAAACGCCCCCAAATAATGTAATATTTACCATTTTTATCTATTATAACAATTTTTGATATATTATAAACTTTAATTTAAAATTAGTATAGAGGATATTCCATCAAATGTAATTTAAATTTAGCTCTGGAAGCTCCAACATATAACTTCTTTCGAAAATCCTCGAAATAATGAGGATATTTCCTTTTATAATCTTCAGGTTTAGGATATATTAAAAATATAATATCTCGTTCGAGCCCTTTAAATGAGGAAATCGTCTTGAATATCGCAAGTTGATCAGTATTGAATGTCTTTTTAATATTTTCTATGCTCGATAACTTCTTTGGTTCAGTTATCACCATTGATATTGTTCCATCTTCTTTCATAAATAAATAATCACATAAATCATTGGTACTAGCATTTTCATTTAGTGTTTTTAGTTTTTTATGGGATAGAATCGCTATCCTTCTTGATTTAATTCCGTTTTTAAGATACTGTTGTTTTATAATCATAAGAGTTCTTATAATTGCTCCATGTGCATTAGGTACTTTTCGTTTTGATATTTTAAATCCATTAATCCCAGATAATTCCTCGTAATTTCCAAGACCAGTTAAAATATTTATATATTTAGCAATTTCAATAGTATTCCGAAGATTCTTCTTTAATACTATAACATCTGATTTATCGTCACAGCCAATACTTTGGGGTCTAAAATCATCCTTAAAAATAGCTTGATCTTCGTCATAAAAAATGTATAATAAAGAATTTTCTTTATCTTTTAAGAAATATGGAAATAATTCCCAGATATTTTTATCAATATCTTGAGCCTCATCGATAATAATAGCATCATATTTGAAATTTTTGGAGATTTTGTTAAAATTCTCTTTTATAACTTGGGAAATTAAGTCATAGGGGGGATCTGCCGAGTCTTTAAGAAGTTCTCGAAGTTGTTCTTTTTCTTGAGTAAAAAAATGTTGATTTGAAAGGTAATATAAGAATTGTATAATTGAGAATATTCCTAATTTTGATTGTAAAAGCTCATACCGTATATTAAGTTCTTCTGATATATATGTGCGAACAGATTCTCTTAATTCCTTATTGTAACATAGAAATAAGGTCTTTAAATCTTGATTATAATTAATAATTGCTTTTTTCATAGCAATAAATGTTTTACCAGAACCAGCACTCCCTTTAAAGATACATTTTTTCTTCTCAGAAAGCCCCATCAATAAATAATCCTGAAGTTGATTTACGCGTCTTAATTCTCTTTCTCTAGCCTTTAAATATTTCTTGGTGCTTAAATAGTGATAGACGTTTCCCCCAATAAATTTAGGAAAGAACATCCCAATTCCAGGAGCTTTAGTTCTTTCATTTTTATGTATATCTAATAAATTGATTAGGAAGACTTCTAAAACTGTGCGAGAATATTTTTTTTCCACCATCTGATCAATTTGGTTTTCATAATCGACCGAATCAAAAATTCGATAATTTTGATATTGTAAATATTCAATATCATCTTTAAATGCTGTATCTGGAAAAAAAACAGCAAACTCAAAGTTCAATGGGAATTTTCCGTCTTTCCTCAAAAGCTCGCGTGAATTTGGCTGTTTCTTGGCTAATTTAACATAAAATTCTCTAATATGATGCATACTAGTCCGGGCTTGTCTAAAAGGATCTTTAATTTCATACTTTTGAAGGGTTGATTGATTAATACTATAAAATTCTCCTTTTTCTACTGAAATTATTCCGCCTTTAACTTCCAATACAATAAAACCATAATCTTTATTAAATAATAAGAAATCAGCCTCACCTGACAGTCTTTTTATATCACAGTCCCAGTTCACTGAATGCCAAACATACCAATTATTACTTAATGATTCAGTTATATTATAAAATCTTTTTTCAGATTCCGGAACAAATACTCTGCTTTGTTCTAATTCAGTTAAACTCGGGGGGAATCTTTTTACCATTTTAATTAGCTCTTTTGAATAATAATCAAATTGTTTTTATTAATATATAAACGTTTCATGTAAAAAAATCAGAACAGTAGAATTCTCTTACCATTCATTTTACTTTTTTTTTTCATTATTCATAATACTAAATGCATCTGAAAAAGAGTCTATTTCGAAGTCTTCATAATACTCAACACATTTATTTATTGTAATTGATTCCTTATCGATAAATCGATATTCATTAGGCTTTTTCTTAAAAATTTGAATCATATCTAGAATTTCTTCTAAATTTTTAGGTAAAATCGTTAGTGTCCATTCGGACAGATGAAAAAGCCCTGCTTTAAAGGCAAAAATAATTCCATACCAGAAATGAGTACAGAATCCCATTTTTCTTCCTATTTTACATTGACAATGACGATTATGGTTATCTAAATTAGAAGGGTTTAAGTGGAGCGTAGATTTTATTTTTCGATTATCCCAATTTGTAGTAGTAATCTCAAGTATGGTATCTCCAATAAGGGATACCTGAATTTTTTCGTAATCCTCAGTCTTAAATATATTTTTTAAAGAAATTATTGCATTTTTTAAACCATTCGAGATTACATCTTTCTCAATTTTTCTTATGGCGTCCCTTGTTTCAAACTCCAATAAAGAATTTGGGATATATTTAACCAATTTTTCCCTAGTTAGGTTGGAATAACTCCTAATATTAAATTGTTTACATAAGCCAATCATATCGCTAATAGTTAAGGATTGTAATAAATATAATAAATAATCCTTATCTCGCACGATTCTAGGTGTGTCTAAGTCAAGTATATCTAATTTATTTTGAATAATTTTGAAATTGGGAAGTTCTTTTGTAAGACAACCTCTATTACCATGTAATCTGATAACTTTTAAATTCTCGAGTGCTTCAAATCCATTAAATTGTTTTATTTTATTATGAGATAGATTTAAATATACTAGGGATTTTAATAAGAGAGTATCATCAACGTTCTTTAATTTATTATAACTTAAGTTTAAATGTGTTAAATTTTTTAATTCGAACAAGCCTTTGATATCTTCAAGATTTTCAATGTTTAATTTACTTAAGTTTAGTATTCCGTTTATAACCTCATATTTTATTCCATTATATTCAATAGTTTCAATTAGATGATAGGCATTTTTCTGACAGTATTCCACAAATTTATATGGTTCAATAGCATCTCCCTCTTTATTTAGCCCACCTAGGTTCTCTATTAATCGCTGATTTAAAAGATTTCCCTTCAACTTAAGTTTAGTTAAGTTATGTAAATTTTCTAAACCAAAGATGTCAGTTAGGTTATTATCCCTTAGATCCAGGGTTTTTAAATGATTTAATCGATGAAGTCCCTCAATCTCACTTAGATCACTAATCCCTTTGTCTGAAAGGTCTATAGATAAATCAGCTTTTATGAAATAATGCTTACCTTTAAATTTATAGTGGAATTCATTTAAAATGGAGTCAGGATCATTTATTAAATACATTAGGAGCTCCATTTCTATTGAATCAAAGTACCTTGTAATCCTTAGACCACAAAATAATTCTACATCTAAGTTCTTAAGCATACGTACGACGAATTCCTTTATATTTTCTCCTACGTAATCCATCAATCTAATAAATATCGGTTTAACATATTTAGAGTGCTTAGGATTAGCCAGACCTCTTATAATATTTTCAGTCATATTATAATCAGGTTTGTCAAGAAGCTCTTGATAATCATCTTCAGTTATATTTTCCAAATAACCCATATCTGCTAAATAAGTAATCACTGTAGAATGACCACTTGATAAACGTTTAAGAATCTCTTGTCTAAAGCCTTTCTTGGCCAAGGGATCTCCTACTTCTGCTAGTTTTTTTAGTAAAGGAAAAGCCAAATTTCTATGAAGGAGTCGTGTATCATACTTATGTTCTGCCCATGCTTGGATATTTGAACAATGACCCCAAAATTCCGTTTCAGCATTAATATCAAATTTCTTTCTTTTCCTACCCCCCTCTAAAGCCTTACTTAATTTATTAATTTCAGCGGCCTCATCTATAGAATCTATATAATCGTAATCTTTAACTTTATTTGTAGGGATATTTAATAATAGATATTTGCATTGATTGAACAATTCGTTCTTAACGTAGATATTTGTCTGGTTGTTTTCTAATTTTAGCGTTATAAAACTATTTACTCTATAAGTAGATTGTGCTTTTTTATAGAGCAGTGGAAATAACTTACAATTTTTTTCAATCAATAGTTTGGCTTCATGGAAGGCCTCTGAAGTGCCTCTATCAACTGCATTCGCTAAAATAGTCTTTAATAATTTTATTTCTTCGAGGTTTTTTAGTGATGGAATAATTAACTCCAAGGAATTAAACCTATTGAGAAATTGAATTAATTTTCTTTCCCCTAAATCTCTTACTATGAGATCTAAAACAATGCCTAAACCAATAGGTAAAGTCCTAAAAAATTCCTCTAAATCCAATATATTAATTGTGGATAATTTCTCTTCTAAGATTTCAGGTTTAGATTCAGTCCTTGATACGATTTCTTGCGGTGTTAAGATCTTAAACAGAGAATCTAAAGAGAAAAAGAAAGCTTCCAGATTTGTACATCTTATTTTAAATTTTTCATTCTTTAAAAAACCTATTAAAATAGATTGAGCAGGATTATTGTCACCCATAAAACTATCTAATTTTTCAGTGATTATATAACCCTCTTTATCTAAAAGGTCTTCACTGATAACCTTATTCATTTTCGTCAAAAGATCTGAGATTTTGAATGTCAATACCTTTACCAACCTGTTATAGAAAATGCGATTAGATATCCTTGCGGATATTCAGGATTTTCTAGATTTTTATCGAACAGTAATATAAAAGCAAAAAGAATATTATTAAAAAGAAATGGGATATAAAATTTTTCAATTTATTAATCCCAGATAAATTCAAGATCACCAGTTTTATCGGGGGTAATCATTTCCTCTACTTTTGTTATTTCATTATCTTCCTTGGTGAATTTAATGACGTTATCTATATTTTCTTCGAAAGAATCGTCATGTGAAATGACAAAGATTTGCTGGAATCCTTTTATTCGCTGTATTATCTTGGAGAGATTTACACGTCTCTCTGAATCTAAGTTAGTTGTTGGTTCATCGAAGAAGGCGAATCGCGTAGGCGCTTTCCCTTCCAGAATTGCTAATCGAACAGCTAATGCTGCCGCCATTTGTTCTCCACCTGAAAGTTGATAGATTTCCTTATCATTTTCGGGTGTTATAACGTGGATTAGATAATCATCATCCCACTCCAAATCCAAATTGGGATTATCCATAATGTCCTTATAGTTATTTGAAGCGTCCTCATTTATTTGCTTTAAAAACGCTTTAGTCATCTTGGGGCCCGCCAAATTAAAGTAGTCTCGAAGATTTTTTACAAAACCCATAATGACTTCTAAGCTATTAAGCTCATCTTGCACAATCTTAAGTTCCTTTTCCGTTTTTTTTATATTTCTTAAATTTTCTTTAGATTCTTCTAAACCCTTTTCAGATTCAGAGATCTTTTCCTCTAATGCTCCATTTTCTTTTTGGAGTGAAGCTAAATCTCCTTTAAGTGCTTCAAATTCAGCTTTATTAAATTTTCCTTCAAAGGCTTCTTTTTTGCTTAACCATTTTTTTAAAGAGGCTTCAGTCTCAATAATTTTTTCTTTATTTTCATCTAATTTCTTCTCAATTTCTGAATGTTCCGTAGCTAACTCCTTTTTGGATTGATATAGATCATGGTTTTTTCGCAGAACGTTTAATTTTTCTCTTGTTTCTGTTACCTTTCTAGGGATATCCTCCAGCTCTTTCTGTTTAGTTTTTAATGGAGCTAATTCCTTCAGAATAGGCTCTTTTTCTTTTATTAATTCAGTGTATTGATTCTGTAATTTTGGTAATTTCTTCTCAAATTCATTTTTTAAAATACTATATCTATTAACAACGCCTTCTAATTTCTCTATTTGGGATTCTAAATTTGATAATATACCCTCCTCTTGAGGTTTATTGAGGATGTCTTCCTCAATTTTCTTAATCTGTTTGTCTGTCATTATTTTTTGTTCTTTTCTTACCTTTAATTCTCCTTTCTCCGGTTGTAATTTTTCTAATTCCTTCAAGTAAGTTTTATATTCATTGATAATACTTTTTAATCCACTTACAATTTTTAATTGTTCTAACCGTTCTAAGGTACTAGCTGCACTTTCTTCAATTCCCGGAAGTCGCTTTAAGTTTTCTTCAAGATTTTTAATAAGAGGGGCGTTTCTAAGGTTTATATTCCTCCATTTTTCTAATTCATCCTCTGCTACATCTATTTTAAGTAATCTTCTTTTCTGTACTCTAATTAAATCTTGAAGTTCCTGGAAATTTTTGTGATTTTTCTCAATTTCAGCGAGTTTTCCCTCTTGGTTTGAGATTTCATCAATTTGTTTTTTAATCTCACCACTTGAACTTTCAATTTTTGTAATTCTATTTTTTAATGGATTTATTTGATTCTCTAATTCTCGTAGTTTCTCTTGTTCCTCTTCAAGATTTTGTTTTGCTTTTATTAATTCCTCATACATATTAAAATCAGTTTCAGTCTCTTTACAAATTTGACTAGCCTCTTGAGAATTCTTCTTTCTTTTAATTAGAAAACTCTCAGTATTCTTAAGGTTCTCTTTAATTGAATTCAATTTTTCTATCTGGGTTTCAGAAGCTTGGTAATCCTCATTTTGTTTCTCTAGATCTGAAAATCTGTTCATTTTTTCAGATAGTTCTTTTTTGTTTCTTATTAGATCCTTTTTAGCTTTTTGTAAATTATTGGAAAAACTCTTTTCATTATCCAATAATTGCGCTTTTGGTTCTAACCTAGTAATTAATGTAGTTTCCTCACTTTTCAGTATTTCCAATTCTGATTTAAATCCTTTATTTATTCCCTTAAACTTCAGCCATATCTTTCTATACACATCAATTTGTAGGATAGGATTAAAGAAATCTTTTCTTTTTTGAGTAGTTCTTAGGAATGGTTCAGTAAAAGTTCCTTGTGGGACAGCTATTGAGGTTTCAAATAAATCAGCTAAATTAATATCAGGATCTATTCCTAATTGGTTTCTTATCCACTCTTGTAATTGTACTGCATTGTTTATTCCTTTTATTTCCTCCTCCATCCTCTCATTTATCACTTTTACTATTGGTTGAGCTTTTCCTATTGACTTTTCAATTATATACAATTCATCATTTAAGCCAACAACCCAAAGTTTAATCATTCCGTACTTCTTTCTGCTTTTATTTTGAATCTCTTCTTTAGTTTTCCTTACATAATTCTTTTGATTTCCTAGAAGGTAATTAAATAAAACGTAACCAATCATTTTTAGCACAGTCGATTTTCCTGTACCATTAGCACCATAAAGTAAATTCAACCCCTGCTCAAAACTAATGATAGTTTTTTCCTTATAAGTAGTAATATTATCCAGCTCTATTTTTCTTATTAGCATCTTTAGTCATCCTCCTTTGAATTTTCATCTGAATCTAAAATATATTTATCATATATTTCCTCATCAAAATCCTCATCATCATATTCATCCTCATCGGTTAGGCTTTCTTCTTCGGCGGGCCCTACTTCTGGTCGTGTTAGAATGATTGGTGTATCAAAGATGCTTGCATTTTCGGAACACCATTCTTTAATCATATCTTTTAAGGCAGAATACTTAGGTTGTCGGACTAACATCTCTGATTTTAATGTATTCATGAGCATTACGATCTCATTTATTTTTGATTCATATCTAGGATTTGTCTTAGCTAATGCTAAAAAGACCTCATTCTCAATTTCTTGAAAAGTTTTTGCCCCTTTAAAATCTACAATTTCATCTAAAGTGGATGTTAAGAAGCGACTATAAATCCGCACTTCAAGTAAAGAAAACTTTTCCATTATTAATTCTCGAAGTTGATAAATGTTAACATCCAAACGAGAGTATGAAATATTACCTACTAGATTTAAAGATAGTACCGGACATCTGGGGTAGCTATGATTGGAGGCTAAACCAGAATTTTTGAGAGGATAACTAAACGTCTCTATATAGGATAATACTCTTTCAATAGATTCTTTAAAAGAAGTAGAACCTTCAATTGAAACATTGCTTAAATGCTGAAAATTGCGATTGGGAATTAGATTTTCTTCGATCGCTCCGGAAATACATTGGAAAGGTCTTGTTCGGAATTCTAACTTAGAAGAAGTTTCCAAAGTCTCAACTAAAAAAGCACATCTTTCATATTCATCAATAACTTCTTTAATGTCGGTGATCTCTAAGCTCCCTGGGTTATAAATCCAATCTTCATCATTTGGATCACCGGTTGGATATTTCTTGTGAAAATGTCCTAAAGCTAAGTAGTCGATCTTTTCATGTAATCTTTTAAGCTCTTGAGTAATTTCAATCCCTGGTTGGGAAGGAACTTGACCTCTTATTCCAAAATGGAGCATTAATACATTCCCAATTTTATCATCCTTCTCTATTGCTTCATAAAAAGATCCAAACAAGCGAGTTATGGAATTTCCAAAATAAGGAAAACCATAGATTTTAACATTTTTTATCTGAATCATACCCCCACGGTGAGTCTCATGGTTATAAGGTTCAAAATGTACTGTATTATCGGACTTATTGTGATTACCTGAAAGCAGTATTATTAGATCTAAATCTGCTAGGAAGGTCATCCATGATTGTTTTGAGAACAAATTTGCGTCATGGTTCCCCTCAATACAAATTAAATGAATTGGACGGTTTAATTCTTCAACAGATTTCTTTTTAAAATTAGTAATCATATAAAAAAGTCTAGTTATTATTTTAGGATTTAATTTTCGATTATCGAACATATCGCCCGCGATTAAGATAAAATCTACTTCCTCTCTAAGTGCTAGATTTAATACTGCTTGAAAAGCACGAAAATAATCATTATAGCGTTCTTCATTATTGTATTGCCTTTTACCTAAATGAAGATCCGCAATATGAATAAATTTTGCTACAACCATATTTTATCATCTCATTCTTTATATCTGAATTCAATACTTTCTTCTTTATTTTCTTCATTTTTTATAATTAAATCTTGTGATTTTGCACAATAATTATAAGCATATTTGTGTATCTGAGCTGCTTCTTCCATTATTGTACGTTCTTCGGGAACATATTTCAGAAATTTCTTACTCGCAATGAGGATAACTTTGCATTTTGCTCTGGATGTAAGCACATTAAATCTATTTTGATTATAAATGAATTCACTTTCAGCATTTAATTGATCTCTATCTGAAATTCCAATGGAGGAAATAATTAATTCTCGATCAGAACCTTGGAACTTTTCTACAGAATAAATTGTTGCTTTTAGGAGGGACATTAACTCAGAGTTACTAAGTGTTGTTTGAGGTTTGCTTGGATTAGATAACTCATCGAACACTCGTCGAATTATAAGGCGTCCTTGAGCATTATGGGGTGCTACAACACCTATATCCTTCTCCCAGAATTTTCTCTCCTCGTCCTCGGATGTTGGATTCCTCATCTTAAAAAAGCCAATAATTAATTTAGTTACTATTTCAGATTCTAATAAACTTACTCCTATCTCAAATTTTCTTTTATGAATAAGTGTCGCGACTACTTTAGTAGGATCTAAAACCGTTTGAACCCAAACCTCTTTAACAGCACTAAGATTTCCTTCAAGCGTTCTTTCTGCAGTCTCGGGGAAAGGGATTAAATCATGATATATCCCTAATCGCTCAGTAAATCCTACAATATCTTTATGAGAACGATAATTAACTTGTAATTGTGTATTGGGAATTTTATGATATTTCACATAATAAGCAAACAGACTTTCTAAGATCTTCTCTAAGTTTTTTGGTGGAGGAACAGGTTGAACAGGAGGGAGTTGATTGAAGTCACCAACGATAACAACTTTGGTGAGAGCTTCTTTATCAACTTTATTAGCTAAGATAAGATTATTCACATCTTCCTTCTCTTTCACTCGTGTTCCAGCTTTTTGCGTTGGTTTCGGATTAATTATCTTAAATTGTTGGTTTTTGTTAATAAATTGTAAAAGTGACATAAAATTATCAACAGGTGATTGACTAGCCTCATCAACGCAGATTAGATCAAATGCGAAAGTCTCCTCATCAACTCTCTCAGGAAGATGATAAAGCTGATAAGCATTCGCAAAAATAATATAACTATCCTTATATTTTCCTTCAGGAGAATCCAATGGTATGGTTTCTGTACAAGAACTATTTACTTCATTAATTTTCCAAGTCTGTTTTTTTCCACCCTTATATCTCACTAAATTATCTATACCTTTTATTTTTTCTTTATAAATTGATCTAACAATTAACATTTGGAGTTGGGAAGCTTTAGTTGGACTACCATCTTGATTAGTACTAGTTTGGATTTTTTCTATTAAAACACGCATCGCAGCATAGGAAAAAGCGGACACTAATATTTTAACAGATTTATTACCTTCTTTCTCACGTCTGATGCAATATTCATCTATTAAAGCAGCAATTGTTTGGGATTTTCCTGTACCAGGTGGTCCTTGTATTCCAGATATTGTATTATTTAGAGCTAAATTAATAGCTTTCTTTTGCGAAGGATCTGGAGTTGGTTTTATAGGTGAAAGTAGGTTATCATCTAAGTAATTTAAATCCTTATCTTCATCAAAACTTAATAATTCTGGGGCAAATAGATAAACTGAGGGAGCCATAAAGCTCCATTTGAGAGGCCACTTCAATTCTTGCTTGGAACGAATCTTCCATAGGTATGATAGACGAGCGCCTAACCAAGTAACTCCAAAATTATATCTCTGTAATAATCCATTCTTTTTAAAAAGTTTATCTGACCATACATCCATGGCAGTCTTATATAAATACCATTGTAGCTGTTCTGGATTTTTAGGATAATCGGGTTTAGTCAATAACTTTTTACGTTTTAAGTCAGTTTTAATATAATAACCATTAATCTTCGAATTCCATTCCATATCTGAAATGATTACTTTCCATGACTCCATTCCTCGATTAGATTTCATGTCTCTTTTATGATTAGGAATGAGTAATACACGATCTTTGACATTTACTTTCATATTACTTGATAATTTTCTAATTTGAAAAGTATAATAAAATTTTTCATCTACTTCGTGTATTCTTAGGTTAGATACTTTTGCTGCTGCTAATTTTCCAATGCTAAATTCAGGATAGGTTGTTCGAAAATATTCTGCATCTCTCTTATCTCTGGATCCTGTAAGTTTCGAAAATAAATACCATACTTGAGCGATCGAATGATAATTTGATGGTAATATATCTCTGCGTAATTCTTCTTTACTAAGCGCGCGAGCATGCTGAGAGATGACATATCTACTTTCTATTTGATATCTTACTCTGATATTATTTATAGTTCGAATCTTATGCATGAGTTGACGTTGGATTTCTTTTCGAATTTCTTTTCGTTCTTCATCACCAGGATCTTGAATTGAAATCATTCTATACCAATTATCGGTATGCATATAATTAAAATGAGGTATCCAGTAGTCTTTACTACTATTTATGTCAAAAACAGTTTTTGCAATCTCATGCCAAGTATAATTAATAATATTGGGGAATCCAAATATCGTCTCGGTAAATTCCTGTAAATTGAAAAGCTTTTTATGTTGAAAGGGTGGTGCTACCTCTGAATCTGTAGGAGTAAATAAAGATATTATTCTTGAAAATTTCCCCCATACATTTAAATCATCAATAATGTGGATTAAATTCCTTTCCAGCATATCTTGAAAGTTATCTAGTTGTTTTTTACTCCAATAGAAGAGGCTTGTCGTTGGTCCGTAGTAATAAGTATAACCCGATTTAGTAGTTCCACCCTTAACTATTACATATTTTTCAACATCATTAGCTAATTCTAAAATGTAAAATAGAAATTCTATAATATCTCTTGTAAAGCTTGCCTCTGTTTCGTTAGTATCTCCTTCATTAATGGTTGCAAATTGAAGAATTACTCTTGTTTGCTTTCTGGGTTTGCCAGATTTAGCAGGCTCTCCTCGAATGTGTATCAATCTCTCGTCAATCTTAAGTTTATTCAAGAGATAAAGGAACCCCTCAACTTCAGCCAGTTTAATTTCTTTTACTAGAAATCGATTTAATTTTTCTTGAATCATATTAGGCTTTTCTTCTTTAATTATGCTTTCTTTCCAAGTTTTCCACCAATTATCAAATACATTGCTATAATTTGAATTGGCAAATGTATACATTTGAAGGAAAAATCCCGCTGCATAAACTTTTTCTGTTATAGGATCTGTCTCCACTGCAAAGGTTATTGATATTGGCGAAAATCTTGGTATAGCATATGAATGAGTATGGCCTACTTTAGGTGTAACTATTATGTCATTTATAAGAGCTAGTGCTTTATTCCTTAATAAAGGCAATTCTGAATAAATAGGATTAGGAGTGTTACCAATTCTTATAGAATTAATTTTTTCAGCGACATCTCCAATAGTCTGGAACTTGTGATCACTAATTAATTGTTGAGCAATTGAAGATGATGCATATGGAATTAACTTTAAAGACCAATCCTTTGTCTCAGTTTCCCCATCCATTCCTAAGGATTTTTTGCAATCTTCAATATAAAAGCAATATCCGCAAGTTTGTTGAATATTAACTGGTGTTGATTCAATAGGAATGGGTGCTTTCGCCCAAAGTTTCCTTATTTTATTAATAGTTTCAACAAATATTTGAAGGGATTCGTCCCAGTTGATTTTTATAGTAGCTTCATTGAGGTCATCAAAAGTTTGAAGGTCTAATAACTCATTATCACTATATTGGGGGAATATCCCATTATAATCAATTCGCACGTAGAATTTATCGTCTAAATTATTTTCCTTTAAGAAGTACGAAAATGTCCAAAGATAGTAAAAGATTTCAATGAACTGTTTCTTACCAATATGGTCCTCTCTAACATTCTTAACATCAATTATATTGACTCCAAAGCGTGTTTCTAATTCTTTTTCAGGCACTCTCCGCTTTGTTCCATCAGTTAATAGCTCATAGACATCATCTTTAAGTTTATTTATTGATTTTCCGATAAGTATTATATCAGGTCGTTGTTCCCCATAATTCACGGGTATTTCATGCTTTCCTTCTTTTGCTTCAAAAATATAATATAGAAATGAATCTGGAACTTCAAATTGGTATTCGAGTAAGATAAAATCATTCACATGTGATTTTTTTAGTTCATCGTATAAGTGTGAAAACATTGCTGGATTTATATATGTCTCATCCACGTTTCCCTCATGATCCATATTAAAATAAGCCCCTTCAATTAGTTTCAATCTTGAATATACATTTTGTTCATAATTTTTTCCACGGATAAGAAGGAATTCGTGCCTCTTACGAATAGGCTTTGGAATTTCGATTTTTCGATCGTCAGTAAACCACTTTTCAGGCATAGCATATGCTAATCCCAAAAACAATTGTCTTTTACAATCCGATTCCATATACCGAGCCAACAATTGTTTGTTGAAATTATTATAACTCATTTTTACGATGATATACTATTAATGCTTGATAAGAATGAAGATTTAACCTAATATATTAAATTAATGATGCTTCTACTAATTGGTTCTATCTTTTGATAAATATAATTATTTATCTTATAAAATTTTAGGCTGTAAAGATTTAATAATTTAGGACAGATCACAAATTCTTTATACTCATACCTTTAAAAAACATAAATTAACTATTTAAACTCAGATAATTTTTTATCTGTCCGACAAAAAACCAAAAAACAAGATTTTTTAACATAATTCATCTATATTAAATTTAATCATAATAAGAGTGGAATAAATCATGAGTGATCAAGAGGATTTAAGCAGTAACCAGCAATTCCAAAAATTAGAAGATTATAAGGAGCTTGATGAGGTTGAAAAAGAATTTTCGATTGAGGAGCTTGAAGAAACTATTTCTTTTCTAACAAGAAAAATCAAATTAAGAGTAAGTAATGATAATTATATGTTTCATATTGTCAATCTCTCTGAGAAAAAAAAATATGGAACTAAAAAAAGCGAAAAAATTGATATAAATTCAGGTTCATGCTCTAAAGCGTTTCTTTCTATAAGAGAAAATCAAATTATTTTCCCTACTACAGAATATGAGGGACAAGGAAGAATAACCAAGAAAGAGAGGGAACAAGGCATAAATGAAAAAATTATAAAAAAAGTCATTCATAGTGGAATAAAAAGGGGAGTGATATCCGTAGATGAGGATAATGATTATGTCCATAAGAAAGAGATGGAGGTTTTTAATGCAGTAGGTGAGAAATTAGAGATTATACCCTCGAGTCTCTTCTTGAAAAACTCCCCCAATGAGATAATTGTGGAAGATACAATTGATCTAAATGAGGCCTTTGATCATAATGTAAGATATCGATATATTTTATTTCCCACAGACGAAGATGGGAATGCGGGTGCGAACCTTAACGATTTTCTTTTTGAGTTAGAAGGTTCCCAAGATCCAAAATACCTGGCATTCAAATTCAATTTCAATGCAAGTTATGAGCCAAGGGATGCATTTCTACAATTGATTGAAGAGAATGGGAATGAATATATTTTAATGAATGTGGGACACAAAATCGAAACAAAATATTATGGAATGGAGTCCTCATTGGAGGATGTCATTGAAATTGATGATGATTTCGATTTTGATTTTTCCTTATGAGGTGAAAGAGAATGGAAATTGAAAACCCTACTTTTGAGATCCATATTACTAATGAAGATCCTACACAAAATGCGCGTGTACTGGCATTCAATAGATATAGAAAAAAAGAATTAGTAAAGAAATCAAATGAGGGTAAAAAGATCACAAATATTAATTTAGTTCTTCATACTCCTGAAAATGAATTCATTAATAGGCTAAAAAATGATGAAGACCTACTTGATGAGTTTTTAGAGAACGATTACGATGTAGATTTAGAATTCACAGGTAAAAAGTTAGGAAGGACAGCTACTATTTTATTGACGGGAGAAAAGAAGTTATGCTATAATTTCACGGAATATGAAATAAAGAAAGATAGAAAAGGAAAAGAAATCCCATGCGAAGAATGTGGCGGGACTTATTGCGAACATCGTATTAAAAAACAGATTTATAAAAATGTTAATGATGAGAAAATTCCAATCACGTGGATAAAGAGCTATATGCTAGATAAACGAGAGGCTTTAAAAATATGGTCTTTTGATCGAAGTTATCAAATCGTCCATACAAACGGATTAATCTATGATTTTCTTTATAAGATGGCTAAACTTCTCCATGATTTAAATAAAGTAGTTTTTGTTGCTCCAATAATAGAAAAGAAACCCCAAAGATTAGTAATCAGAACAGGGCAGCTCCCGTTTTATGGATGGTTAGAGGGCAGAATCCAAGATGATAAATATGCTTTAATTTTACATGGATCAACTTTTAAAATAAGTGATTAAAATGGAAATAGAGAATAAAATAGTAGGTGCTCCAGAAAGAGCTTTTGATAATAATTTTGGAAATTATTGGGTTGGGAAAGTTCAGAGTGCTAATAAGGGAATAATAACCATCGCTAATGATTATAAGAAAAATCAACTAAAGAAGATGAAAGCTCTTAATCCCCGAGTATTGAATCCAAGAAGTCGCAAGTATATCAGATTCGAAGATGGGCTAATTATTACAGTAAAAAAAGACGGGGAATTTAACTTATTTTATTATGATGTGAATTCAGAACCATTTTCTATATTTGTCAATACACCTAATGGAAGAGTAAAGTGTAATCTTCCTGTGAGTAGAGAGATTCATCAAATAATTGAGGATTTTAATACTAATAGGGAGAAATTCGAAGAGTTGCGTCTTTTATTAAGAAGTATGCAAGTCGATATCTTTCCAGGTAGGGTACCTACAATAGCAAAGCTTGTACTAGCTGGAGAATTACATGCAAATATTGTAAAGGCGAATGACCGTCCTAGAGTCTCAGATTTCCTTAAAATATCAAGAACCCCAGAAAATTTCGAGGAATTAGAAAAGATTGATTATGATATTTTTGATATTCTCTCGATTAATGATATTTCCCTCCAAGGAGTATCATATGAGTTCCGCTTAAAAATTATAGACAAATTATTTCCTCGAATTGAAGAGATTAGAGTTAAAATAATTAAGTATAAACCTAATGTTAAAGGCAAAAAAGCCCATGAAATTTTCAATCAATGGGTAGAACAAGAAAATCAAGAAGGAATTATTATACATGATAAATATAATAAGGTATTTAAAGTCAAAAAAGTACATACGATTGATGCAGTGGTTATTGGCTTTGTAGAGATGTTAAAAGAAAAGAGAATCCGAGGACATGATTCTATTAGTGCTTTACTTACTGCCCTTATGAGAGCGGATGGAAGTTATCAAGTCTTAGCAATAATTGGTGGAGGTTTTTCAGAAGAGCAAAGAATTGATTATTATAATTTGCTAAAAGATGATATTGTTGATTCAAAATATAAAGAAACTAATCGAGAGGGTCGAGCCTTTCATTTTGTAAAGCCTAAATATGTAGTAGAAATGAGATATCTTGATATGATCACAGAGAATTATGAAGGACTTTCAAAACTAAAAATGGCCCTTGAATTTAGAAATGATGAATGGTGGATAAAGCGAGTTGTCCCTTTTGTGGCTCTTATTAATCCTTATCATAAGATGTTAAGAACAGAGGTTGATTTAGATAAATATCCCTCCCTAGAATATGCAAATCCTAAAACACCCATTTATGAAGACGTAAAGATAGACCAAGTTTTTAATGTGACATACCTCGAAACGCCGCGCTCCATCGCAGAAATACAAGAATTACCACAAAGTGAAACCCTCTTTAAAATTATCTACAATGTTAAATGGGGGGGCGTTGAGTCTGCCAAAAAAATTCTAATCTGGAAAACAAATAAGAATGAAATTGATAATACTTACCCTAAATTTGTTGTCTATTATGCAGATTATAACTATTTACGCTCAAAACCACTAGAACAACAAATCTATCCATTCAACTCACTCAATAAAGCGATTAGGCATTTAAGTTTTATCTATAAACGTCCCGATAATCCTCAGAAAGGATTTTTTGATGCGAAAACTCAAACTACATTAAAGAGATCTATTTTAACTCCTCCCCACAAGCTATATGTACATGATGAGATAAAAGAATTATTAAAACAAGAATTAGAGCCTGATGTTCTTAACCTTTATCGACATTAAATCGAAACTATCATATAACAACTTTCACATTCATGAATATTATCTTCTTTTTGTGGCAACCATTCATTATAAAATACTTTTGAAAGGCCATTGCAAGATAGACATTTATGATCCTCGTCATAAATTATTTTATAAACATATTTCGTCATGGATATTACCCTACATTTTTCTTTTTTGTTGTAGAAACTCATTTTTTTCCCTCCATACCAGATTTTTCTCTCTGACTAAAGAAAGAGAGGAATGGTGGGGAAATATTACAATAAAAAGTAGAAGCTTTACTGTCCGATATTGGTAATATTTAACCCCACGTAAATATAGAGAAAATTCATTCTTTTATTTACTGAAAGACAAAAGATTTTGTTCTCACATAAAAAGAAATTTTGTCGGACAAATTTAATTGATAAAGAAAAGGCGACTCCTGCCGGCAAGACCTAATAAGAAGGCCGTTAATATAAAAGGGTAAGAGGGGCAAAAGAGAGTGTAAATATATTACACTAACCAAAAGACAAAAATCCAGGGTGCGA
>Ga0114925_10000251_pt1 | contig 22207 bp, 21 predicted proteins | sample SumtaG_2_FD_87287 | JGI IMG/M metagenome (GOLD analysis project Ga0114925, IMG submission 87287) | Deep subsurface microbial communities from Indian Ocean to uncover new lineages of life (NeLLi) - Sumatra_00607 metaG | ecosystem: Environmental > Aquatic > Marine > Oceanic > Sediment | place... | reverse complement strand
GTGCCGACCGTGCAGCAAACGTACGACAGCACCGGCGGCGTGCCGCATATCGTCCTGGTCGGTGGCCAGCCGTTCACGATCCGGGATAATGCGGCGCCGATAGGCACGCTGGTCGAAGTGCAGGACGGCGCTGGCGTGCCTCGCCTCCGCGTGGCCCCGCTGCAGGTGGACTTCGGGCAATCAATGACCGACCGTTTCGTGAGCCTGCAGGACGTTGTTGACGGCTACGGCGCTTTCGAGTTTTACCCGGACGGCCGCACGCGAACGGACGCCGGATCGAATCCGGCGTGCAACTGGACAAGCACGGTCAACAGTCTCGTACCAGGCGGCGGCGGCGTCGGCAACGATACCGCGCCGAACTTTGTGTCGTGGATAGGCGAGCTGGTCCTGACCGAGCAGGGCAACCTGTTCAACACGCAATCGCTGTTCAATCAGGCAACGACGGTCACGTTGGAGGGCGCGAACACCGGCCCGATATACACGATGATCAACCAGCCGCTGTTCCGAACGGGCGCGCTCGGCGGATCGAGGACAGGCAGCCAGCAAAACGCGGTGCGATCACAAATTCGCATCGGGCCGAACCTGGCGGGCAATTTCCTGCTCACCTCGCACGAAACGTATTTTGCGACCTGCATTATTGACGCAACGGTCGGCACAGCTGGCATCACCACCGTGAATTACTTCGCGCCGAAAGCGCCGACGCTGACGGCTGGCGGCTTTATCACGACGCTGAATCTGTGCGACTTTCCGAACATTCCAGGCGCGGGCATCACCACGCTGCGGGGCATCAATTCCGCGATGGTGGCCGGCACGTTCATCAATCACACGGGCAGCGCGCCGTCGCTGTTCTCCGGTCCGCTCGCAATGGCGAACGCTATCGAGCTGCGGCTAGGCGGAGCGACTGCGAACGACGTGGCACTCGCGCGCAGCGCAGCCGACACAATGCAATGGACCGCGACCGGCGTTATGGCGTGGGACCTGAACACGGCAACAGCGGACGCCATGCGGTGTTTCAGCGCGGCCGACTCGCTCACGTTCGATTTCCCGACGCTGTCGTTCGGCACCACGCTTGCCGACCCGACGGCGAACTGGCAGGCGCTGTTCTCGCCGGGCGTAAAAACAGTCACGGTCGGCGGAGATTTCGCGCGGCGGTTGTTCTCGGCCTCGGGCGCGGTCCTGCTCAACGCGGCAATGTCGAACGCGTTCACCGACGTTGTCAACGAGCCGTTCATCGACGGCGCATCGACAGGCAGCGCCGTCAACACCGGCAACGTGTTGATTCAGACCGGCCCTGGTTTCGGCACGAATCGCTACGGCTTGCTGATTACAGCGAACCCGAGCGGCGGCACGCTGAACTACGCGTTCCGGCAAAGCAACGCCAGCGCCCTGGCCCGGTTCGACGGCAGACTCGACATCAACAGGGGAATCGCACTCGGCGGCGGAGCCGCTGCTACACTCGGCACCATTGGAGGCTCGGGGCCGACGGCCGCAGCGCAAGCGCAATGGGTCGAGATTGACATCGGCGGCACGGCGCATTGGATACCAGTTTGGACATGATGATATGACGACAACACGCGACGCGATCGAGGCCGGCATAGACGCCGTGGTACTCGACAACACACTGAACAAAGGCGGATTCGCCGACGCGGTCCGCTCGGTGCTGACTGCGAATTTCACGAACGCGGAGGCGGTCGCGTGGCTTGACGCCCTGGCCGTCGAGTACAACCGCATCGGGCAAACGAACAACCCGACGTACGGGAACTGGCGTGGCCAGATTCTCGACTTGGGAAAAGCGGTGTGGCTCGAACTATGGGACGCGCTGCAAGTGAACATCACCGGCCTGGCCGAAACCGCACCGGCCACGCAATCGGCGCTCCTGATCTCGCTGCGCGACGAGCGCGACAACATCGACGCGGCTATTGACCGCTTCACCGCGCTTATCGCAGCGGAGCCGAACGGCACCGTGGGCAAGCTGGTCACGGATGAAATGCGCGGCTCGAAATCGCGGCTGCGCGAACGCAAGCAACGAATCCGTGCCGCCATCGAAGCTATTACCGGCGACCCGGATTCATAACGAGGACCGACAATGAACGAACCGAAAACACACGACGACCAGGACAAGGCGAACGGCGAGGACCCGAACGCCGAGGCGCTTGCCGCCGCAGCGGCACAGCTCGCAATGCCACCGCAACAGCTGGACCCGAACCGGCCCATGTTCCACCTGGTCCCGCCGTCGCTCATGCAGGACGTGATTGTGATTTTGAAGCGGCTGCCGTACGAGGACGTGGCCCGCGTAATGCCGTCGCTCATGCAAGCGCCGATACATCAGGCCCCGCCGGAGTAAATCATGGCCGAGATTTCCGTCAATCTGCTCGCGTCGAACGTCCCGGTTAACGGGCTGACCGACGTCCCGGAGATAACAATCCAGCGCCTCGACACTGGCGCGGAGGTCGTGGCGGACACGGCAATGACTGATCGCACGACGCGCGGCTTGTATTCGTTCACGTTCGCGCACGATCCGCTGCTCGACTATGCGTTCCTGATCGACGCGGATCCGCTGGCCGCCGGACAAGTGGACGTCCGGTACTGGCGCGGCAGCTTCGACGGAATGTTAGAACAGGCCCGCGACCTGGCCGAAGCTGACGAAAGCTACGACAGCACGCTGCAGGAGTACCACAAGTTCAGGCGCGGAACGGCGGTCGACCTGATACCCGTGAAGGACGTATCGAACGCGCAGGTTACGCTCGACACGTCGCTGGTGCAGCCGTGAGCGTTCTCAACGGCGTGCTACTGTTCGGCGTGCAGCCGGTGAACAACACCGGCCCGCGTATTGTTATTCAGGAACCGGACGGCGAGATAGAAGCCGAGCTGGTCGGCGTATTGGAGGACCCGGTCACGGGCGAAGTGGACGACGAGGTGATTTGCTGATGGCTGCCAAAGGACCGACAATTTCATACGTGCGCGGCGACACCGTGCCGAAAACAATGAATCTCACGCAGGGCGGCGCGGCGCTCGACCTCACCGGCTTTCTGAACATCGAAATCGTGGTCAATGCCGACGAGGAGCCAGCGGACACCGCCAACGAGCAATTCAGAATGCCCGTGACGATTGCGAACCCGCCAGGCACCGACGGCGTGGTCGATTTTCAGCCCGCTGGCGTGAACGTCGCGGCGCGCATCATTGAGTCCGAGGCATACGTGCCCGGCGAATACTTTTGGGACCTGCAAGCGGACGACGGCGCAGGCGAGCGGTTCACCTTGCTGCTGGCTGGCGCGTTCAACGTGTTGCAGGACATAAACAAATCGTAGGAGCGCGGCATGGCTGTGACATTGATAAAAGAGGACGGCACGGGCGCAGTTTCCGGGGCCAACGCCTACGAGGACGTCGCGGGCGCGAACCAGTACATGGAAAACACGAACCGAAAGGACGAGTGGACAGCGTTCAGCCAGGCGACCAGGCGGGCCGCCCTGCTCACCGCCACGCAGTACATGGACGACCGCTACCGCTGCCGATACCTCGGCGTGCGGCAGGAGTCCACCGAGGACACGCAGCCGTTGGAGTTCCCACGCGAGGACCTGTTTTTCCCGAGCGGTGCCGAGATTCCGGCGGCGCAAATCCCGGCCGAGATTCTGGAAGCCTGCGCCGAGTTCGCGCTGATCGCCGCAGCCGGGCCGATACAACCGGACCCGGTGTACGACAGCACGGGCCGCAGCGTCGAGCGCAAGCTGGTACGCGTCGAGGGTGCCGTGACAAAGGACACCACGTACGGCGGCAGCCCGACGCCCGTGTTGAACCGCCGATACCCGGCGGCCGAGCAAATCCTGTCGCGCTGGCTTCGGCCTCGATCGCGCACGCTGTTGAGGGCCTGATGGCACTAGCTGACGAAATCGAACTGGCCGACGTCGCGCAGGAGCTCATCGCGGAGTTCGGGCGCAGCGTGAACCTGTCGCCACCGGGCGGCACCGACGTGAGCGCCACCGAACCGTGGAAAGGGAAAACCGCCCGCGGCACGAACATTCCGATTCTGGCCGTATTTCAGCGACTCGAAAAGGAACTGGTGGCCGACACGGCAATCCAGGTCGGCGACAGTCTCGCAATAATTGACAGCAAAACCCTTGCGGGCCGGGCGATCACGGTTGCAGACCGGATCCTCGACGGTGCCAGGCAATGGCAAATCGTGGCCCCGGTCGAGGTCAAACCAGGGAACACCTCGTTCGCGTGGTTCTGCCAAGTTAGGGAGACCGGCTGATGGCCCGCGAGTTTGACGCCAACGAAATCATCGTGAGCCTGTCCGACGCGATAGGCGACGATATCGCCGAGACCGCGCTGGCTGCGCTGACCAACGTCGTGCGCCGCACGCCGGTCGGCAATCCTACCCGCTGGCAACAGCCGCAAAGCGCGCCTCCGGGCTACGTGGGCGGCCACGCACGGCGAAATTGGAACGTGTCGATCAATGCCCCGCGCGACTCGATCACCGGCACCGAGGGCGACGGCGGTGGCAAGGGCGCGGCGACGTCCGAGGCAATCAGCAAAGGCTCGCGCACTATCGAACGCTCGAACCCGCGCACAACGCAACGAATCATCATCTCGAACAGCGTGCCGTACATCGGCCGCCTGAACGCGGGCCACAGCACGGTGGCTCCTGCGAATTTCGTCGAAATGGCGGTCGCGTTGGCGGTGAATAGCGGGCGCAACAGCCGAGGGTCGTTCTGATGGGCGTGGCTTCGACAACACCGGAAGCGCAGATTGATGCACTAAACGCAGCATTCCGCACTCACTGGCTGGCAGCAAGCGAGGACGCAGCCCGCATCGCGTGGGACACGCTGCCGTTTAACACGGACGACGTGCCGGACTTTGTCCGGTTCGGATTTCAGCACGCGAGCGGCGAACACGCCGCGCTCGGCGCGGGCGCATCGCGTTATATGCGACGTTTCGGTATTATCTCTGCCGTGATCTACGTGCGCATGGGCGAGGACCCGGCCAGGCGGCACGCGCTGACCGAAATTGTGCTGGAGTTTTTGGAAATTGTGGACGTTGCAGGCTTTTCGATCGAGGACCCCGGCGCGTCCGACGAGGGCGTGGTCGAGGGATGGAACCAAGTGAACTGCACAGCGTCCGCGCACTACGATTTGACACGAAACACCGCGTGAGGCGGGAACCAATGACGGCGTGAGGCCGACGACAACGAGGAGAACAGGCTCATGTCCGACACAAACCGCGTAGGCGTCCGCATTGCTCGCAACAGTTCGCGCACGGCGCCGATACTGGCAACCACGCTTGACCTGCTCGCGCTGCGATACACCGGCGCGCCGGGCCTTGCGTTCGCACCCACCACGATTGTCTCCGAGGAAATCCGCAGCGACCGGCAAATCAGCGACCTGATACTTGTCGGCGGTGAGGCCGGAGGCGATACCAATTTCGAGCTGTCCTTTCGGGCGTTCGACCTCCTGATCGAATCGGCGCTTATGTCGCTGTACACCGAGAACGATTTTCAGGAGGGCACCGGCACCGGCGGTATTGCGTCATTCGGTGCGGGCACTATCGACGTGTTCGCAGGCGACGGCGCGAAATATCTCGACGGTATGCTCGTCAAACTGGCCGACCTGGCAACGGGTAACGCAGGCGACGGCGTGTACGAGATAACGCTGGTCGCAGTCGATACGCTCACGCTGACACCGCACACCGCAGGCACGAACGCCGTGCTGGCGTCGTGGACAGCGGACGACCGCACCCGGCTTTCGATTGCCGGCCTGTACGGCCAGGCGGTCGGCGATATCACGTTCGCGGCTCCGGCCTCGGGCGAGATTGTAATGACCGTGGCCAACAACAACGCGCTGTTCGACGGCGCGCGAGGCAACAGCCCGCCGACGACGCTGGCGCAAGGCCAATGGCTGAAAATCAACGGCTTTCCGATTGCAGCGAACAACGTGTGGGCGCGTATCAAGGCCATCGACACGACGGCCCGCACGCTCACGTTCGACGCGCAAACCGGCATGGCGGCCGACGCCGCCGCAGCCGAACAGGTCGAGCTATGGCACGGCGACACCGTCGAGAACGGCGCGCAGGCCGTGGCGGCTCACCAGTTCGCCGTGGAGCGCAGGTTCGAGGACCAGACCGACGTACTGCGCGAGCTGTTCCTCGGCATGGCGCTGAACAATCTCAGCCTGGCGCTGGCACCGCAGGCAATCGCCAACGCATCGGCGACGTTTTTCGGGTTCAGTTCGGCCACGCAAATCGAGACCGGCAACGCGCACATTGGCACCGTGCCACCGGCCCTGTACGAGTTCGCCCCGAACGATTTGGAGGCGTACCAGAACAGCGTTTACAACACGTCGACCAACGTCGGACGCCTCGGCCGTGGCATTGATCCTATCGACACGGCGGGCGTGAATTTCGTCCTCGATGCAAGTATCGACCTCACCAACAACTTGCGCAGGCAGCCCGCTGTCGGCGTGTTCGGTGCGGCTGGTATCGGCGTCGGCGAAGTGGGCGTCACTGGCAACCTGCGGACGTACTTCGACAACAAGGACATCCTCGACCAAATCCTGAACAACACCGAAACGTCGCTGGACCTGTCGGTGGTGGATTCGAGCGGGGCGGCCATGCTGTTCGATATGCCGCGTATCAAATTCAGCGGCGGCGCGCCGGACGTGCCAGGCAAAAACCAGGACGTCACAATCCCGGCGACGTATCAGGCCATTCTAGATTCGGACTTCGGCTACACGATTTCCGTGCAGCGATTCCACTACGTCCAGTAATACCGCTGGACGTTTACGCCGCGTGAGGCGGCAGCCGTGAGGGCAGCATGAACATATACGAGGCTTTTGAAACCAGCGAGAATCTGATCAACAACGGAAAGTGGGTAGCGATTGAGTTCAACGGCGCCGAGCTGTGCCGGATTCAAATTCGCAGCGCCAGCCCCGAGCTGAACAGCGACTTGCGCAAAGCGATGACCGAGGAGGCCGTCGAACTTGTCGGAAAAAACGAGGACCTGCGAGACAACGCCAACGACCCGGACCGCGAGGTTCGGCTGTTCGCAAAGGCGGTAGTCACGGATTGGGACGGCATCACCGACAGGGACGGAAAGAAACTTAAATGCACACCGGCGAACGTCGAGAAAATCTTCCGAGAATTGCCGTTACTCGCCAACCGCGTCAAGCGCGAGGCGTACCGCTGGACGAATTTCCGCGCGGCTTTGGAGGAGGAGGTGGTGGGAAACTCGCCACGGTCCTCCGCCACCGGATAAGAGGCATTGCGGGCGACGAGGACAACATCGCCGCCAGCTATCGGGAGCGGGGCCTTGAGCCACCCGAGCACATAGAAAAGCCGCCAACGCCTGAATGGTTCGCGCTGCCGTACTGGTACGCCTACGCCGACCTGCAACACGAACGTGCGCCGCCGTTATTCAACAAGGCGGGCAAAGCAATCCACCAGCGCATTCCCTGGTCCGCCATCGCGGCGTATGCCAGGCACCACGGTCTCGACGTGGACGAGTTGAAGCGCATTATTTGGGCGTGTGATTCCGAGTTCCTGAACGCGGACCTGCAGGCCGAACCCGAAGCGATCGAGCAGGAGGAGACCGGCGATGGTTGACCGCGTCATACGGATTGTCATTGATTCCAGCGGGGCGGTGAAATCGCTCAACCAGGTCGAGGGTGCGCTGGAGGGCGTTGACGAGGAGCAAAAGGAAACCAAGCAATCGTCCGACGCGTTGGCCGGTGCGTTTCGCAACCTCGTCGCGTTTCTCGGTGTCCGCGAGCTAGTCCAATACGCCGACACGTACACGCTGATCGGCAACCGCATTCGCCTGGTCACGGACTCGACGGCCGAGTTCAACGCCGTACAGGACGAACTAATCGGCATCGCGCAGCGCACGCGCTCGGGCCTCACCGAGACCGCCGACTTGTACGCCCGTGTTGCTCGATCGACCGAGCAGTTAGGACGCAGCCAGCAGGAAACGCTGCAATTCACGGAAAGTATCAACCAGGCCATTCAGATTTCCGGTGCGACGACGCAGGAGGCGGCGGCGTCCACGATTCAGTTTGCGCAGGGCCTCGCGTCCGGCGCGCTCCGTGGTGACGAGCTCCGGTCGGTCCTCGAACAGAACACGCGACTGGCCCGCGTGCTCGCGGACGGCTTCGGCGTAAACGTCGGACAGCTGCGCGACCTTGCCGAGCAGGGCAAGCTGACCGGCGACCGCATATTCGACATCGTGCTGGAAGCTGGCCCGGCCCTGCAGGCCGAGTTCGGCCAGATCGACGCTACGCTCGGCCAGGCGCTCACGACCGCACAGAATTTCGCGCTTGTCGTCATCGGTGAGTTCGACCGGGCGGCGGGCGTATCGCAGGGCCTCGTCGATATATTCCAGCTCACCGACGAGGAAACGCTGGAGCTCGGGGCCAGCGTTCGCAGCCTGGCGCTCGACTTCCGCGAGTTTGTCGAGGTGGCCACGGTTGCCGTGGTCAATTTCGTCGAGACCGTCGGCCCGAAGTTCGGCGCGATACAAGCCGAGATAATCAAAATCATTGCGGCGCTGACCAGGGACGAGGATTTGTTCCGGGCAGCGTTGGAGGGCCAGAACGAGTTCGAGGCCGAACTCGACGCGATACGCTCGAAGCTGGACGCGGAGTTCGAGGCGATACGCCGGAACAACGAGGAGCGACGCCGCGAAGCCGAGGACCGCGAGGTGGACCTCGACGCACCGGGCACACCGGGAACCGGCGGCGACGCAATCGACCCGGAGACCGCAAAGGAATTAGAGCGGATCCGCAAACAGCAGGAGGCGTTGATTCTATCGCTGCGCCAGCAAACCGAAGCCATGCGCATTGCGAACGACACCGGCCGCGAATACAAGGACGTGCTCGCCGAACTGAAAATCGAGGCGCTAGGCGCTGCCGGTGCGAACGACGAGTTCACAGCCGAGGCCCTGGCCGCCCGCGACGCGTTGCAGGAACAGAAAACGCGCGCCGAGGAGCTGGCCGACGCGCAAAAGGAATTGGAGGACGACCTGAAATCGGCCGAGGAGGTGACGCTGGCAGCTCGCACCGCGACCGAGGTGTACGCGGACGAGGTCGAACGCCTGCAGGGGCTGCTCGATAAGGGCCTGATCACCGAGGAGACATTCGAGCGTTCGGTGGAAAATCTCGACAACCTCGACGATTCGCTCGAGGATTTTTTCCGACGTGCCCGCGAAAACTCGCAGGACATACTGGCCGGTTTTTTGGAGTCCGGCCTGCAGGACCTCGACGACTTCGGCCGCGCGTTCTCGGAAATGATACTGGCACTCGCCAGCCAGGCGCTCGCTGCCGAGATTTTCAACAGCCTGCTCGGCTCGGCCAGCGGCGGCGGCGGCACCAGCACGGGCGGTATCATTTCGGGAATTGTCGGCGCGATTGCAGGCGGCCGACAGTTCGGCGGCGGCGTACAGGCGGGCCAGGCGGTCCGAACTGGCGAGGGCGGTCGCTTCGGTGCGGAGGTTTTCGTGCCGAACCAGGGCGGCAACGTCGTCCCGATAAACGGCGACCGAGGCGCAGCGGCTATGGCCGCGCCGGTCGTCAACAACACAATCGTCAACACCATTGACGAGTCCGACATCACCGGAGCATTTCAGGGCGGGGCTGGCGACTCGGTGTTGCTCAATCGAATTTCCGTGAAGCGCGTCGCGTTTCGCCGAGCATTAGGAGTCTGAACCGTGCCATTTTTACACGAAACACTCGTAGCGAACGGAACGACCAGCCTCGGCCGGATTGTGTTCGCCAAAGCCGTGCTCGATATGATTCTGAACGATCACGTTATCGACCTGGCCGTGAATGTAGGCGGCACCGGGTACGTGGTCGGCGAAACATTCGACATTGTCGGCGGCACTCCAATTGGCGCGTTCGTAGCCACCGGCGTCGTGACAGCTGAATCGGGCGGCGTTGTAACGGGCGTGAAGTATCTCAGCGCCGGAGCCTACAGCACGCTGCCTGGCGTCACTGGCGCAGCCACAACGAACGCCAGCGCCGCAGGCAACGACGACCTCACCGTCGATCTGACGACCGAACTGTCAACTTGGACGCAGGACCGCAGCACGTACGTGGACGACCAGACCGACTTTGAGTGGATAGCGACCAGCACGAAAACGCTGAACCCGGCCACAATCGGCATGGACACCGTGACCGGCAGCGGCAACGACTCGAACAGGCTCATGGTGGCCAGCGGTTTCGACAACGGGCAGACGTTCACGACGCAACCGGACACCAGCCCGGTGGCTGGCATGATCCTGAATATCCCGGCGCAGAACCCGGAGATATTCCTATCGACGACCGAGCGCCGCGCCAACGTGGTCGCCCGCGACGGCAACAACGTGCAGTACGGCGGCCTCGGCCTGTTCATTCCGCTTACCAGCATCGACGCGAATTATCCGTTCCCTGGTATCGTCCACGCGCAAAGCACGGTCATTCAGCCAATGGCGCAGGCGTACAACAACGACGGCAACGGCGGGAATAACTGCGGCGTGTGCAATCCGGGCACGTTCACGACGGTGTTCCCGGCCGTGCGCTACCGCGACAACCTGTCAGCGCAATGGCTCACGATTGCGCAGCAGGCGGGCGTCGGCCTGGCCCGCTCGAAAATGTGGCCGCACCGCACGTTCCGTGGCGATTACAACATCACGCTGGCGCCGCAGGTGTCCGGCCAGTCCACGCAGTATTCCGGCTTTCAGGACGTCGTGCTCGGTGACGCGAGCGGCAACGGTTCGTCCGGTGGCTGGTTCGAGAATCCGTTAGGCTCCGCCGACGGCGTGCCGGGCGTTAGTCCGTTCGGCACCGGCGCGCAAATGTCGCTCGTTGTCACGTCGCACATTGTCAGCAGCCAGCCAGGCGACACGCAGGTTATCGGATATATCGACGGCTTTGAGAACGTGCACGGCATCGGCCTGACCGCGTTCGAGGAGATCGAAAGTTTCTTGAGCGCGTCGCGCTACATCGTTTTCCCTGATACCAACGGCGCCGACACGGGCCAGTGGGTCGCAATGGAGATTTTATAATGCCGCACGAATTTGTAGTCGGGGCCTTTGAACCCGGCGATGACGACATGGGCGACTTCATGCTCGATATTTGGCTGCCGTTTGCCCGTGACGATTGCCTGTGGGTCGATAACCAGGCACCGGCACCCGGCATCCGGCCGGACATCGAACTGTGGACACACCGGGGCACCGTGCCGTCGCCCGTGAGTCCGTTCGCGTTTTTCAAAACCGAAGCGAACCACCTGTACGGATTCAACGGAAGCGACATCGACCTGACCGAGGAAATTTTCGACCAGCCGAACAACCCGGCCAACGCTCCGATTAACGACACGTTCCCGGCGTACGGTAGCGGCGCCGCCTCGATCGGCGCGGGCACCAGAATGATGCTCACGAACAACATGACCGGGCCTTACGAGGGGTACTGGCTGTTCTCCGACACGACCGGCGAATATATCCATTGCGTGCTCAAAATCAGCGCCCGCCACTATCGGCATTTTCACATTGGACGGCTGCGGCAAATCGACGGCGGCGTGGACTTGGACCCGACGTCGTTTTATCAGACCGCGCATTTCTGGTCGTCGGTCGAGGACGGCTCCGCCTGGCCGACCGCACCTGTCGCGGACGAGGAGCACCACCCGTACGCGAATCACAACCCGCCGTTCCGCAACCGGACCGGCACCAGCTTTAACGGCGCGTTCGGTATCGCCATGCTGAACACGGCACCGGGCGTCCTGTTCTATATGCCGGGCCTGTTCCCGATTCAGGTGTCGGCTGCGGCCGTGAACGCTGGCGGCACGGGTCACGCGGTAAACGACCAAATCACGGTGGACCTGTCCGACGGTGTACGCGCAGGCGTCGGCACCGCGGCGGTGCTGAACGTGGACGCCGAATCGGCGGGCGTCATTACGGCCGTGTCGATACTGACCGCCGGGCCGTACGACGAGGCCACCGGCGACGGTGACACGAACCCGGTGCTGGCGGTCCCGCAAGCGAGCACGACAGGCGCAGGCATCGACGCCACGTTCGACCTGACGTTCGAGGGTTACCACTTTTTCCAGGCGCAGCCGCACGACGGCCTGCAATGCCTCGGCAGCCCGGCGCAAAAATCAGGCGACGGCGGTGTCACGACGAGCACCGGAGGCGTGATGTTGCGCAGCCGAATCGGCACCGCGCAGACCAATTTTTACGACGCCGGCCTCGGCTCGTTGCTTTGGGCGTGCGACCGAAACTTCACGGCCAACGCGAACGTACTCGTCCCGATTTACGTCGGCGCGATGTTCGATTTCCAGTCCGACATTCGGCTCGGAATCGTCGCCCAGGTCCCGGACATTTTCCGCATCAATATGCGCGACTACGCGCCCGAGGAGACAATCACCGTGCAGGGCGTGGACTACAAAGTATTCCCGATGTGCAACGACGACGCGGTCAACACCGTGGACGGCGAACCGTACAGCGGATACGAGGGGCTGGCGTACCGCGTCGAAACAGGTCCGGTGGTGTAGGCAATGGCACAAGGCGCTGCAGGTGTTTTTCAGCGGATTTTCCACGCGCCTGGCAATCCCGAATTGCCGACGCTGCCGGACCCGAACGCCGACAAGGATGGGCTGGAGGATTTGTGGACGACCGGCGCGGCAATCGTTCAGCAACAGTTCCCGCAGGTCGTACTCGACATCAACGCAGCCGCGCCCGGCGTCGCCAACGGGTTCGCGCAGTTTTATCTCGACGGCCTCGGCGGCACACCGAACCCGGTAGATTTCGGCAACATCACGGCGACCAAGCAGGCCATCGTCACCGCGCACAACACGTTCCGGTTCCCGGTCAACATCACGGCCGTGGACGTGTCGCAGGTGTCCGGCGTCACGCTGATAACGCCCGGCCTGCCGATTGCCGTGCCGTCCTTTGGCAGCATCGTGTTCACGTTCGAGGCCGACATATTCGGCGACCCGAGTTTCGACGCCCTGGTCACGTTCACGCACGACGAGGGCGAGTTCACAATACGGATGATCGGCCGCCGCGTGATCCTGTTCGAGATCATCCCGCAACGACCGATACGCGAGCAGGTCACGTTCGGCAGCGACGTGATGCAATCGCACGACGGCAGCGAGCAGGTGATGAGCTGGCGCACGACGCCGCGCAGCCGCGTGCAATACCACGTGAGATTCACCGACAACAAGGAACGCACGATCCTGTACAACCAAATCCTCGGCGCCGGTTTCCTCCTGCAAGGCGTCCAGCTATGGTTCCAGGCTCGCCAGCTCACCAGCGCCGCCGCGTCGGTGGACACCGTGCTGCAGATCGACACTACCGGAATGGAAATCGCAGCCGCCGACACGCTGTCGATTGTCCTGCCTGATCGGACCGCGTTCACCGTCGAGGTGCTGTCGTTTACGGCCTCCGACATTACGCTCACCGCAGCCGTGGGCGTGAACCTCACCGCCGACACGTTCGTCATGCCGATTCGCTTCGGATATATGCAGAATAATCAACAGCTTGCCACGTTCGCCACGGAGGCCGAGGATTTCCGCGTCACGTTCGACCTGATCGAGTACGACAACCTCGCCGCCACGGTGGACCCGACCTATTTCGACGCGCATCCAGTGGACGGCCTGCCGATACCGAAGCAGCCGCTGTTTTTCGCGGGCCAGGCTCGCAGCGCCGCGATTGTCAGCCAGGCGAGCCGCCTCGACGGTCGCACGGGCACCATTTTCAACGCCCGGTCCGAAGTGATCGGTCGGCCGACACAGGAAATGCTCGTCCACCTGAACGACTTTGCGGAGACACACGCGTGGCGTGAGTTCCTGCACGCGCAGCGCGGATCCTTTGGCCGGTTCTACGTGCCGACCGGCACCAACGACCTGCCGCTGTTCAACGATTTGTCGCTCGGCGGAAACACAATCGACATACAGCCAATGGGCGTGACCGTCCTGCTCGGCAACGTGGCACCACGGCGCGACGTTCGCGTCACCGTGGCGGGCGTTTCCTACGACCGGCGGGTTACACTCGCGGCCGATAACGTCACGTTTGAAACGCTCACGCTCGACTCAGTGATACCAGGCGGCGGCACCGTCCCGGTGGACGAGGTCAAAGTGGAGTGGCTGTCCCTGGTCCGCATGGTCGGCGACAGCGCGACGTTCCAGCACCTCTACCTCGGCACGGCGGACCTGCGTTTCAGCGTTCGCGGAGTGATTGAAATATGACATTCGACGCGTTTGAAACCACCGACGGCTCGCCGGTCGAGCTCCTGACTTTCGCCAACGGCAACGACGTTTTCCGGCGCACGAACTCGGTGAAAACCGTCACCGTGGGCGCGAACGATTTCATCCCGTTGGCGTACAGCCGCAGCCAGTTTTCGCAGTCAAAGGACAGCGACGACAACAACATCACCATGCAGGTGCCGAACGTGTTCGAGCTGGTCGCGCTTTACTCGGGCGTGTTCACGTCGTTCACGACAACGGTGACAATCGAGCGGTTCCACCTCGACGACCCCGGCAACGAAATCGTGGTGATTTGGAAAGGCACGCTGGCCTCGATCAATCACCAGGAGGACGAGGCGCAGCTGCTCCTACAACCGCTCACCAGCGGGCAGGAAATCACGCCGCCGGATACGTTCTCGGGGCTGTGCAACGCGTTCCTTTTCCAGTCGCCTGGCTGCCTGCTCACGCGCACCGACTTCCGATTTATTGCCACGCTCAACGCCGTGGACGCCTCGGGACTCGAGCTAACTTTCAACGGCCTGCGACTGGAAGCCGAAACAATCGACGGCGTGCAGGGCGGACCGACCGGGCCGTTATCGTCGGCGGAGCTCGACATCTATTGGAGCGGCGGATATATCCAGACCGGCGCCGGTGAGGTGCGCGACATTGTCGAGGGCAACATCAGCGGCGACCCGGACACGGTGCGAATCATCCTGCCGTTTCGGGATTTCATTGTCGGCGAGGGCGCGAACGTGTTCGCTGGCTGCGACTTGTCAATCGCCACCTGCCACAAAAAATTCAACAACGCTATAAATTTTCAAGGCTACCCGTACATCCCGGAGATTGACCCGGCGAACACGGAACTGCCGCCAGGCACGCGCACCTCGACGTCGCAATTTGCAGGGGTCCAGCCGTGATCTGGCAACAGCTGATAATTTGGGTCGTATCGTTTTTGCTGTCGGACTATTTCCGCGAGCGCCTGCCGGCGCAAACCGCCAGCGGTCTCGGCGACTTCAACATCCCGACGGCAACCGAGGGCCGGGTCGTGCCGATTATTCCGGGCGGGTCCATGCGCATCGAGGCCCCGAACTGCGTTTGGTACGGCGACTTCGCGGCGATCGAGCGCACGGTCGAAACCGGCGTCGTGTTCAAAAAGGACGAGGTGATTGGCTTCACGTACGAGCTGGCCTTTCAGTATGCGCTGTGCAAAACGCCGCTCGCTGGCATCACCGGAGTGTGGATCGGCGACGACCAGGTGTTCGATTACATAGCCGACGCCGCAGGGATTCCGCAAACGGTCGTCGATATTGACCGCGACGACCTGTTCGGCGGTGTCGATAACGGTGGCGGATTTATCGGCCGCCTGCGCCTGTTCCCTGGTACTGAAACGCAGGGCGTGTCCGCGTTCCTGAACACGCGCATCGACCCGCTGCCCGCGTATCGCGGCACGGCTTACATTATGGTCACGGACCTCACCGAATCCGTGGGCGCGAACATCGGCGAGGCGAACCAGCTGCGCTACCTGCGCGTGTCCGTGCAGGCGTTCGACACGACCGCCAACGGTGGCCTCGGTGACACGCTGAACCTGTTGAACGACGAGCATTTCATCGGCGAGGACGCAAACCCGATTGCGGTCGCGTACGACCTGTACGTCAATCAGCGATGGGGCCGAGGTTTCCCGCCGTCCGATATTGACAAGCCGTCGTTCGACGCGGCGCACGCGACGTGCTTCACGGAGGGTATCGGGTTCTCGCAAGTGATCGACGAGCAGACAACAACCGGCGAGATTCAGGACACAATCGAGCAACACGTTGACGGCTACATCGGACCGAACCCGGTCACGGGCCGCATTGAGGTGACGCTGGCGCGGCAAGATTACATCCTCGCCAACGAGTTCCAGGCCAGCGCCGTCAACATTCAGGAAATAAAAAAGTGGAGCAAGGGCGACTGGTCGCAGACGTTCAACCGGGTCCGCGTTCGCTACACCGACCGCGCGAAACAATGGAACGAAACACACGCCGTGGAGCTCGCGCCCGGCAACCTGATCATTCAGGGCGGACGCACGAAAACAAAGGAACTCCGATTTCAGGGCGTGCACACCGCCGACGTGGCCAGCAAGGTCGCAGCTCGTACCAGGCGGCAGAACGCGCAGCCGATTGCCAGCGGCACGATTGAACTGGACCGCACCGCGTACCAGCTCCGGCCAGGTTCGATAATTTCGCTCACGTCCGAGAAAATCAACGAGACCAATCTGGCGACGCGCGTGACGAAAGCCGGAGTGGGCAGCGTCGAGCGCAACACAATGGAGTTCGAGGTCGTCAGCGACGTGTTCGACGAGGAAACGGCCATCGTGACGGTGCCGCCTCCGACCGATTTCGTGCCACCGATTCAGGTCGTCATTGCGTTCGGCGTGCTCGATCAGGCGGCGTTCGAGTGCCCGTTTATTCTCGCCCGGTTCAATCCGAACCCGAACCCGGCACCGCGCATCACCACGCTGGCGCGTCGCAATCTCGGCAACAGTCCGACCGAGTACGAGGTGATCCGGCGGACCAGGAACCCGCCCGCGGCGTTCGCTGGCGGCTACACGTCGACCGATTTTGTCTCGGGCGGCTTCTGCCAGGTCGGCACGTTGCGCAACAACGAGATCGGCTGGACGACCGGCAACGGCGGGTTCTCGATTCAGGTGGACCCGATAGGCGCGGCCAGTCTCGACGCCCTTATCGACACGTACTCGCCAACGACAGGCGGCGGCGGCACCGGCAACGCTGCCGGGATTTGCGTTATCAGTCCGGGCCTGCCAGGCGAGGAGTTCATCGTCGCGCAAACAATCGTGGACGACCTCGGCGGGATTCGCTTGGAGGACGTGTGGCGCGGCTGCATGGACACGCCGATGAAACCGCACACCGCAGGCGAGCAGGTGTGGTTTATCTGGACAGGCGGAATGGGCATGGGCGACGAGGTGTACAACGTCGGCGACGGTGTCGACATGAAGTTTTTGCCTCGATCGCCGACCGATGCGTTGCTCGAACCGGCGGCCACGTCGTTGCCCGAGGTCCTGCTCGACGAGAACGCGGGCGTGCGCACCTCGAAACCGCTGCTGCCGTACACGATCACGGTGAACAGCACCGTCCTGCCGCAGTCCACCGACGAGATTGACTTCGACACCGTGCACACCAGCCCGGCGTTCACCGGCGCGGCCGGTTTGCCTGCGCTGCGCGACTGGCGCAACCAGTCGATACTCGGCAGCATTCAGGGTCTCGACCTGTCGCAGACCGGCTTCAATCCCGACGACGTGGTCGCCGACAATCACCAGCTCGCATGGTGGCTGCACGATTTGGACGCCGACCCGACAGCGGACCGCCTGCTCGCGGTGGCGGAGTCTGCCGGCTACGTCGTCCAGGCAACGGCCGGTGACAGGTTCGACATGGCCAAATCGGCGCTGATCGCGGGCGGCGTGACCGGCTTGTCGTTCAACGCGAAGCTGGAAGTGGAAATGCGGGCGGACCCGGTCGCGCAAACGCAGCTGCAGGTGAGCCACGACACGTTCGACCTGTTTTTCATTGCCACCGGCATTTTCTCGTTGGAACCCGAACAGGTATCGCTCGGGCACCAGTTCAACGGCGACGACACCGACGTGGACGGCCTCGACGAGCTGGCCAGGCCGACGCTGTTTATCGGCAACGCCGAGATCGACACGGCGTCGAGCACGCACGGCGGAGGCTCGGTGATATTCGACGGCGTCGGCGATTTCGTGCACATCGCATCTGCGCCCGGCTTCGACTGGTACGACATTGAGTGGACACTCGATATGCGCGTGCGGTTCGACGACATTGTCAGCGCGCAAGTTTTGATCGGACAGGAATGGCTGTCCGGTCGCCGCCAGTGGTATCTCGAATGGGACGGCGCGAACTTTCAGCTGCGGTTCTCGCGCAATGGCGCGGACGGCCCGTTCACGAACATCGCGCTCGGCGCGTTCGCTCCGAACGCTGCACAGTGGTACGCGCTGCGCGTTGTTCAGAAAAAGGACCCGAGCTCCCCGAGGTTTTCGTGCTACATCGACGGCACGCGCACCGGCACCACGTTCACGTCGCAAAGCCACAGCGACGCCGGTGTCGATTTCGTGCTCGGCGGACGCTACGACGGCGGCGGCGTTTACGCGCTACCGTTTACGGGTCAAATCGACGAGGTGGCGCTGCGCAACTTCGCGGCCATTGATCCGAACGACACGTCGTACACGGTCGAGGACCGCCCCGAGCCTGGCCCGGCCGGAAAGTTCGACGCCCTGGTATCGAACATGGAGGACGTGGACACCGCGACAGCTCACCGCACCGACGACACAAATCGGTGGGACCTCACGTTCGGCGCCACGTCGGAAATTGACACCGCGCAGTTTCAGTTCGGCACGTCCTCGCTGCGCTGCGACGGCGTGAACAATCTCACGCCCGCCCTGGCCGACGGCGTATGGCTGCCCGAGACACTGAACCCGCCCGAGGCGCTGCCGCAATGGAATTTGCGCAAGTCTGATTTCGTAATGGAGGCGTGGGTCCGGTTCGTCGCGTTGCCGAACACGAACGCCGACGGCATGGCGATTATCGCCAAGTACAACCGCCCGAGCGGCAACAATATCGACTGGTATTTTTACTTCGACACGAACGACGACCTCGTTTGGGGCTACTCGCCCACGGGAAATATCAGCAGCCAGAACAACCTCACGTCGAGCGACCTCGGCGTGCTGAACACCGGCCAGTGGTATCACGCGGCGGCGCAGCGTCGCGGGCAGGACCTCGAATTGTATTTCGACGGCAACCGCGTCGCGCAAGCGGTGGATCACTTCGCAGGCGACGCCGTGCTGAATCAGACCAACGTGCCGGTATCAATCGGCCGCTTCTACGACGTCAGCAGCGTCACGCGCATCCGGGCGCTGAACGGTTTCATCGACGCCGTGCGCGTTCGCATCGGCACGACGTTTTACAACGGCAGCACGTACACGGTGCCGGCAGCACCGCCGGAACCAGGCGACCAGGGCGACCGCAATTTGCTGTTGTTGCACCACTTCGACGGCGCGGACTTTTTCGCCACCGACCGGGCGCAGGAAACCGACGACGGCCGACGGTCCACGCGAATCACGTTCGAGGGCGGCGCCCGATACCTCGACGCCAATCCGAAGTTCGGCGTGACGCACGGCGAAATGGACGACGGCGACGCGTTCAACTTCACGCAATCGCTATTCTGGTGGGACCTGGCCGACTCCGATTTCACGATTGACATTTGGTACTACGCGGACGACAACGAGGCGGGCCAGAACAACGGCGGCGTTGCGTTTTTCAATCATTGGGCGGAGTCCGGTGACCAGCGCAGCTGGCGGCTGGCGTTCAACAACGCCACCGACGAGCTGGAATTTGTGTGGACGACCCTCGGCACAGCGGCCGACGAGCGGCGCGCGTTCGTGAGCTCCGTGGCGTTCGACACGCTGTTCCCGACCGACACTTGGGTACACGTCGCGGTCGAGCGGCAAGGGTCCACGCTGTCGATTTTCGTGGACGGCGTCCTGCAAACGCTCGACGGTGCCTCGGCCTCGATCGGCGCGGACGTCATTTTCAACAGCACGGCCACGATTCGCGTGGGTCAGCAGGACGTCACCGGCTTCAACGGCGACAGCGACAGCTTTTGGGACGAGTTCAGGATCACGAAAAGCGCCGAGTACGGCGGGTCCAGCTTCACGCCCGAGGTGGCCGCGTACCCGAACCCGACGCCGCCGAACGTCTAACCGGCGGGCGGTGCCCGCATCAGCATCACGCAACCGACGACAAACGAGCCAGCGGCCCACGCCCACGCGCCAACGGCCATGTCGTAGCCTGCGAAGCCGAACGAAATCAGCGCGAGGACGAAATGCAGGAGCCGCCGGTCCCGAGCGGACAGCGTGATCCGTGGCGGGCTATGTCGAGACACCGGGCCGGGCGGAGTACGTGCGCGGAAAGTTCAGGTACACGACGTTGTCGGACTCAATCAGGTCCGGGGCATCGAGGCCCACGTCGTCGAGGAGCGCGCGCTGTGCGTCACCTGGTTGGCCGTAGCAGCCGATTAGGACGCCATCGGCGAGCAGGTCCACCACGCCGGACTCGGGACGAGCCACGGGCGGGCGGAAAACTTGGTACACGTTGCAGGCACGGCGAACGATCCAGCCTGCGGTTAGCGGGCCGGATTCGAGCAGGTCAATCCTGATTTCTGCGGACTCGATCACGGTTCGGAGTGTGCGCCAAGTGGTCATGCCTCGAATTGTCGCGCGTGGTGCGACATATGGCAAGTAATGGGCGCAAAAAAACCGGGCACAAGGCCCGGCTTCTCGGCAAATAGCGTGCCAGGTTCAGGCAATCGGAATGCCTAACGCCTCGACCTCGGCCACCAGCGTCGTGCCTCGCTGGTCTCGGGCGCGAATATCCCGGACGCCCGCCGGGTTGATTGTCACGTTGTCCCGGATGCTGGTCAGGCACTCCTCGGTTGTGACGCCAGCGACACCGACAATCGCGTTCATTTCGCCCGCCACTTGCGTGAGGTGCGCGAGCCGTTTGCGGTGCCTGGCTGAAAAATTCGGATGAGCGACGGCGAACCGGCGGCGGTGTCTGATTCGGTGCGTGTGCGCGTTTACAGTTTTCATGTTCTCGGCCTCCTGGTCGGCGGTTTCGGTTCGTCCGGCAGCGAGTATAACAAAGCCGGGTCGCGTTTCTTGATTGCCCTGTCGATCACTCCGACCGAGGGCAAGCGATCGAGGCCACAGCGTTGGAGGTTCGTGCACAGCCAGCGCATACCGTCCAGGCTGTGCGCGTTGAGACTCACGTAGAGGCTGCCGACAGTTTCGCCGTGCGGGTCAATTCCTTTTTCCTCGCACCAGCTCAACAGCTTGCGCATATCGAGAATCGACAGGCTATGCTCGGCCACGTTCCACCTGGTCGGCGCTGTTTCGCCCGGCTCGAGCGCATTGTTCGGGCGCTGGCTCGGGTGCTTTGGATGTTCGGGTTCCCACGGTTTCGGCTCGCGTTTCCTCGGCTGCGGATCCGCTGTGACGTATCCGACGTCCTCGGGGCTATTTGATTTCGGCTCGTCGAACAGGTCGGCGGTTACATTCTCGGAGGCAATGGCAGTCTCAATCTGTGCAGCGTTTCGGTGTAGTCGTTTTTCATCTTATCCCCTTTTTGCTTCGCGGTCGGTCCCGAGGCACAGCGAGGCCCGGCCCGCCTGGTTTACGAGTCCGAACGCCTCGCCGGGCGACTTGCAACGCGGTTCGGTTGCCGTCGGCTACGAGCGCCACGCTGCTTTCGCTCCTGCTCGTCGGACTTCGCGTGGTTCGGCCCAAGCGACGAGTGATACGCGCACGGCCGGACGTTCACCAATTGACCGTTGTCTCCGTGCGGGTCCGGTGAGGCTGTTGAAAGGCGGAATGGTGGCGGGTTAGAATCCCCGCGCTGGTTCCGTTTCGATTGCCCTAAACCAGACAAGGCCCCGGAGTGCGCAAACACTCGCGGGGCCATCCTTTTTACACGCTAGGCGGGGCCGTGTCTATCGGTGTGGGTCAAACTCGCATTCGTCGCACACGTACCCCTCCGGGATTGCGTCGTGTCTGCCCGCTTTGGAGCAGCGGGGCGGGTTTTTCACGCGGTAGGCGTCCACGCACGGCTCGTCACAGAACGGCACGACAGGGGCCATGTCGTCGAGCGGGTCCAGCTTCGCGTAGAAGCCGTCCGCCTCGTCCTCGACGAACCGCCCGCAGTTCGGGCAGCGGTCCGCCTGATCGCCTTTGGCGCTCACGTCGTCACCTCCTGCAGCGGGTCCTCGCCCGCCAGTTTCAGGCCGTAGTTGATCATCTCCTCCGTGGTCGCTTTGAGCGCGTACCGCTCAAAATCCCACCACTTGTCGTCGTTCAGCACGTCGCGGAGTTCGGAGCAAAACAGGTTCTCAGCGTCCACCTGTCGCCCGCTGCCCCACTCGTCGTCGTCGAGCGGTACAGCTAGGC
>Ga0114925_10000250_pt1 | contig 22235 bp, 29 predicted proteins | sample SumtaG_2_FD_87287 | JGI IMG/M metagenome (GOLD analysis project Ga0114925, IMG submission 87287) | Deep subsurface microbial communities from Indian Ocean to uncover new lineages of life (NeLLi) - Sumatra_00607 metaG | ecosystem: Environmental > Aquatic > Marine > Oceanic > Sediment | place... | reverse complement strand
ATCCGACGATTTTGTTGCCTACCCGTATGACGCGACGACCCCATTTAGAACCCGAGTTTATTGGCGAGATATAGCCAATATTCAAGCTAACACGGGGGTTGATTACTCAAGTATATGGTTACGCCAAACGTTCACTACCCGCGCCAGCAACGAGCATGAAATGTATGCTAACGGCGAATCCCTTTCAACAAATACATCGACGGGCGCCGCCGGGCCATTTACAGCCTTTTATGTCGGTGGTTTTGGTGCATCCAGTCAGGATTTCAACGGCGATATAGCGCAAGTTATTGTTTGGAAAACCGCACGAGCTGATAGCTGGGAAGCTACCGAATCCGCCAACCAATCAGCGCCTAGTAGTTGGGGAACGGTCGGCACTTGGTCCGATAGTGGGGGCGCAGGCGTAACGGTAGAAATACCAACACTAGACTTCTCATATTCTGGAACATCATTAGCATTAACGGTCAATCGAAAGGCTACAGCAGAACCCGCGTCTTATTCATACTCTGGGACAGACCTAGATTTAACATATACCCCGGTAGGCGGGCCATCTTACACGCTAGCCACAGACTTAGATTCCTACCAATGCACCGGGACATCTATAGCACTAGCAGCACAAAGGGTAATCCCTGCAGCGTCTGGTGCATACTCGTATCAGGGGGCGGTGGAGGAATTTGGTTTCACTAGGCGACTACTAGCAGAAACAGGTTCATGTACGTATTCGGGTACAGACATAACTATCAAAGCAACTAGGTCAATGCTGTCAGGATCGGGTGTTTTTACCTACGCAGCAACAGATGTTAAACTGACACTACCTAGCGAGCTTTGGCAGTATTCAGGTAACGTAACAACAGATTGGCAACCGCTAGAGGATTGCAATACGTCATGGGCGGATCAGCCTATTATGACAACAACTTGGACTAAGGAATCATAATGGCAACGCATAATAAACTTCAGCAGCATATTGAAGACCTCTATAACGGAGTGCACAACTTCGCATCCCACCAATTTACTGTTGCTCTAACTAACTCTTCCCCGGTAGCCACCAACTCAGTATTGGCGGACATCACTGAAATTAGCTATACCAACGCATCAAGTAGAAACCTGGTGAAAGGGTCAAGTGGACAGACAGCCGGTACGTTTACGCACTTGTTCAACGATCTCACCATTACAGCATCAGGTGGAACCGTTGGCCCATTCCGATACGTCGTGTTCTACAACAACACACCTACTAGCCCACTAGATCCCTTGATTGGCTGGTATGACTACGGCTCATCTATCACACTAAACGATACAGAGTCTATTCTTATCGACTCAACCACAAGCAACATAACGGCGAGTTAACAAACTTCTGGAGCGGGAAAATGTCAGACAAGAGTTCATTTGAAATCCTAGCGAGCGCTGCTCGAACAGCAACTCCGACAATTGCTACCATTACCGCGGATACTCTCGCTGTAAGCACAAAGGCAATGGCTGATCTGCAGGTTATTATCGATGTCACTGCGTTATCACTCACACCCAGCGTACAGCCAGCACTGCAAGCGCAAGACCCTGTATCAACAAAGTGGTATGACTTGGTAGCATCAATAGCAGCCATCACAGCAACGGGAACCACAGTGCTTAGCTTTGGTGAGAACTCCCCTGTAGTGGCGAACCTATCAAACCAAGGCTTTATCCCCGATACCATCCGACTGACCCTCACGCACGCTGACACAGACTCAATCACCTACAGCGTAGGGTTGAACTACAGTACTAAATAACATGCTACAGTACACATGCGTCTAGGCTGCAACCGAAGAGGAGAGGCACAGCAACTCTCTCTGGCGCAATCATTAATTGCTGAAACCTATGCTGAGGTTAATATGAAAATTACAAAGATAGACCAACAAGAGCAGGTAACTCCTAGGCTACTGCCAGTCATTAACATGCTTGAAGGGCTTGCCCTACCATCCTGCGATGGCAAAGAGGAGCGCCATGCAGAAGTATTATGGGTGACCCCGAACAACGAACAAGACCCGGTTGCAACCGTCCGTATAGCAGAGGCGGAATAGGTGGCCAATAAATACAAAGCAACCAGCGAAAAACCTTAGAGGAATCGCATCATGGGACCAATTGAAAAAAAAACGCTAACGGCAAGACCAACAACACCAGCAATGAGAGAAATCAAAGTCCAAGTATGTGCAGATATGGAACCAGTAGCGCAGCTTATCTCTGTTCTGTTCGATACGCTAAATTCAGAAGTATTCGATAACCTACCTCCTTACGCTAAGGTGGAAGCGATGAAATACATTGCAGGCGTCTACGGTGGTTCTGATGCCTCGTAAACTCACAAACAAGCAAGAGGCAAAGACAGGCAGGCCTAGCGACTACACAGAAGAGCTGGGTACTATAATCTGTTCCCGGCTTGCAGAGGGCGAGTCTATGCGGTCTGTATCGCGTGATGAATCCATGCCAAGCACTACAACGATGTTCACTTGGCTGCGTACCCACTCTGAGTTTCTTGCCCAATACGAGATATCTAAAGCTGAATGCGCTGATATGTATGCTGAGCAGATTATCGAAATAGCCGATGACACTTCTAATGATTACATTGATGTAACAGACGAGAATGGGGCAACAGGCGCGACCCGGCTAAACACTGAGCACGTCCAGCGCTCTCGATTGAGGATCGATTCTCGCAAGTGGGTAGCATCGAAGCTTAAGCCCAAGAAGTACGGCGAAAAGGTCACGCAAGAGATCGGCGGTGTAGACGGCAAGCCAATCGAGACATCGACCGTTATCAACTTCATCCCAGTAACGCGTGATAAATGAACGCTATCAATCTAGAGTACGTTGATAAGCTTCACCCTGTCTTTACTATTCCCAAGCGTATCAAGATCATCGTTGGAGGTCGTGGATCCACCAAGTCTACAGGCGTGGCTGGCCTGATTGCTGCCAAGATGACACAGGGTGAGCTCTGGTGTTGCGCTCGAGAGCATCAGAACTCTATTGAAGAGTCAGTGCACAGAACAATCCTAGATGAGATAGATCGTCTAGGCATTCCAGGCTTTAGAGATACCAAGACCAGCATCAACCATGATCAATCAGGCGGCCGTGCGTTCTACCGGGGTCTAGCAAGAAACATCACTTCTCTTAAATCGACTCTATCAGGTGTCGATGGGCTATGGATTGAGGAAGGCGAGGATCTGTCTGATAACACGCTCAGGGTATTAACAGCATCTGTCCGACTCAATGCTAAAGACACTCAGCGCAAGATGGCAGGCGAAGATATCAAGATGCCCGAGATCATTATAACGATGAACCGCGGGTCCAAGACAGGGGCAGTTGCAAAGAAGTGGTTAGCTCGAGCAGAGAAGGAAGTCGCTAAGACGGGGTATTACGAAGACGACCTGATCATGGTTGTCGAGATGAATTACACAGACATGCCTGAAGACTGGTTCATTATGTCCGGGCTAGAGCAAGAGCGCCTAGACGACCTGGAGAAGCTACCCAGGGCTGTCTACGATCACAAGTGGCTCGGGGATTATCTGGAGACAGTTGATGACGCCATTATCCAGCCAGAATGGTTCGATGCGTGTATTGACGCTCACAAGCTAGATCGGCTGAAGGCTGTGTTCAGACCGCATGGTGCCAAGGTTGCCGCGCACGATCCATCTGGTATGGGTAATGATGACAAGGGTTACGCATTAAGACACGGCGCGATCATCAAGCGTGTTGTATCGATGGATCATGGAGATGTTGACGAAGGCTTTGATTGGGCTACAGGACAGGCTATCAACGATGGCGCTGACTGGTTCGTATGGGACGGCGATGGAATGGGAGCGGGTGCCAAGCGTCAGGTGTCACTAGCTTTCGATGGAACCAAGACAAAGTACCATATGTTTAGGGGGTCGTTATCAGGCAAGGCGCAAGACAACGCCAAGAAGATTTATATGCCGCAATCCGGAGATGACGACACCAAGCCAAAGACCTACGCAGAGACGTTCAAGAACAACCGTGCTCAGTATTACATCGGGTATGCAAGACGATGCTACAACACTTATCTATGTGTGGTTAAAGGGCATTACATAGATCCTGACGATATGATCAGCTTTGATTCTGACGGTATACCCAATATGCAGCAACTCAGGTCAGAGTCTTGCAGGATACCAAGGAAGCATAACCCTAGCGGGCTTGATCAAATCATGAACAAGAAGGAAATGAAGGACAACGACATCGAATCGCCCAATGATTCTGACAGTGTTATGATGTGCCTATTTACTCCTATCAAACAACAGACGTTTGAGCCTTTAGATTATCCAGAGATGAGCATCGTATAATGGCAAACATGAAAGACGCAGACCTGTTACACATTATCGACACAGCGGTGCAGGATACGACAGCCTTTGATGCCACGTTCATGCGGGAGAACGAAGACCTGCTTGACCGGTATCTTGGTAATCCATACGGCGATGAGAAGGCCGAGCAGTCCAAGGTTATCAGTAATGATGTGATGGACGTTGTAGAAGCTGATATGCCTGCCCTAGCACGCGTCTTCCTTGGCACTGGGGATGTCATCAAGTTCAAGCCGAACAAGACGCGTGATGAGGCCGATGTAAAAGAGGCTGATCTGAAGACTAAGTATGTCAACTGGCAGATTCGCGATCAGGACTGGTCGTTCCCTACCCTGCTAGGTTGGATTAAGAACACTGAGATTCAGAAGACAGGCGTTATTAAGTACTTCATTGAAGAAACAACCGAGATTGAAGAGCATCGAAAGGAAGGGTTTAGCGATGCTGAGTTGGCATTGTTTGAGGAGTCACTAGAAGGAGAAGACGTTAAGAGCATCGAGATAACCGAACGCTCAGAGGAGAACGAGGACGGCACGTTTGATGTTCTGTTCAAGGTTGAGAAGACGCGCAAAGAGGTGAAGCTTAAGAACGTCCCTCTCGAGCGCTTCATGATTACCCGTAACGCAGAGAGCAAGAATGACGCTGCAGTGGTTGGTGACCTGGAAGAGACAACCAGGGGGGAGCTGCTATCAAGGGGATTCCCTCGTAAGCTGATCAGCAAGATACCGGAGTCAGGCAATCGAGCAGAGACACAGGGTGGCACATCGGGCAACGCGGTCACCACTGGATCACGGCTTGAAGATATCAGGGATGAGGACGAAGGCGGCGCGAACAACGAACTAACATTCTCTGATTGGGCGCTCGAAACTGTAGAGCTTGAAGACATCTATATCATGGTGGACTTCGATAAAGACGGTATTGCTGAACGTCGTCACATCCTACGAAGTGGCGAGATCATCCTAGAGAACGAAGTGTTTAATCACGTTCCCTACGCCATTATGTCCTCGATCATCATGCCGCATAAGGCCATCGGTCGTAGTCGGGCAGAGATTGTAGTACCGACAGCGCGAACCAAGACCGCGGTATTACGTGGAATGATGGATAACATCTACTCCGTCAACAAGCCTCGGATGGCGGCGAACACAAACGTCAACATGGATGACCTACTGGTGATGCGTCCCAATGGTGTTATCCGCACCAAAGGAGAGGCTCCAGTAGGTAACAACATCCTGCCCATTACCGTCCCTTATATCGGTGACAAGGCCCTGCAAGTTATCCAATACCTAGACCAGGCACGAGCGCAGTCAACAGGTACGCTGATGGCCTCACAGGGACTTGATGCTGACAGCCTAGGCAAAGAGACGGCTACACGCTTTGAAGGCGTAGAGAAGGCGTCAGAGGCTAAGGTCGAGCTAGTAGCGAGGGTTATTGCAGAGACAGGATTTAGGGATCTGTACCAGGGTGTTGCATGGCTTGACGCTAATTTCCAAGACACCGAGACAGAGATTGAGGTGTTGGGGGAGGAGTTGATTGTTAACCCTGGTGATTGGAAGTTTACGCACTCGATTGTTTCAAACGTAGGGCTTGGTGTTGGTGACAATGAGAAGCTGCTTAATACAATGTCCGGCTTCCTGCAGATATCCCAGCAGCTGAAGGCTAACGGCTCAGCGCTGACTGACTCGGTTAAGGTGTTTAACATGCTTGATCGGGTGGTTAAAGGTTCGGGCTTGCCTGATACGGCAGAGTTCTTCAACAACCCTGAACGTCCTGATGAATTACTGACAGCCGAGAACGAGATTCTCAATAACATCGTTGAGCAGATGCAGGGACAGATACAGCAGCTACAGAACCCACTGGCAGAAGCTGAGACAATCAAGGCAGAGGCTAAGCTGGTAGAGGCGCAGGGCAAGCGGGAGTTGGATATTGGTAAGCTGTTAGAAGATCAGCGGCAGTTCAATATAGAGACGGCGCAGAAGCAAAACCAGTCAATGAAAGACTTGGCTATCAAACTGACAGAAATTGAGGCGAAGTTTGCATCAGAGCAGAACGTCAACTTCGTTCAGAACGAGCAAACCATAACCGACAAGGTATAAATCATGCTAGAAGGCGAAGCAGAAGTACGAGAGCAACTAACTGAAGAGTCAAAGCTAGGCCAAATGGGTCAACAGGTGCTCAACAACCACGTATACAAGCAGGCAATGGTAGCGCGAGAGGCGCATTTGTTTGAGGTCTTCTGCAACACTAAGAGAGACCAGGATGATGTGCGGGAGGAAGCGTGGCGAACCATGCAGAATCTCAAGTGTCTGCAGCAATACTTTGATCAAGTGTTAACAACTGGTAAACTAGCTGACAATCAGTTAGAAGAACTTAATAACTCACACTAACAACAGGATTTAACTAATGCCTACAGATAATCCAGTAATGGAACCTGCAGATGTTTTTTACGGAACAGCCGAAGCCAAAGACCCCGAGGGGCAAACCGAAGCCGAAGCCGTTACAGAGAGCGATGACCAGGAAGCTCTGACAGAGGAAGTCGAAATTGATGGTCAGCCGGATGAACTATCCGAAGAGTCAGAAAGCGAAGGTGCTACAGTCGACGCTGAAGACGGAGAACAGGAGCTTGTTTACCTCGATTTAGATGGTAAGGAAGTAGACCTGGATGAAGTACGTAAGTGGCGTGATGGCCATCTGATGCAATCAGACTACACACGTAAGACTACTGAGTTGGCCGACGAACGCAAGGTTCTGCAAACCGAGCGGGAAGAATTAACCGGCCTGAAGACCAATCTGTCTAACATGACTGTGGAATTGCAAGCCATGGTTGCGGAAGATGAGGCGGTTAATTGGGAAGAACTGCGTGAAGATGATCCAGAGGAGTACATTGCTCAAAGGGAGAAGGCAGATAAGCGCAAGGCGATGGTTGAAAAACTAAAGTCTGAAACCGTAAGTCAGCCAGCATACACGGATGATGAGTTGGTATCTGAACAGGGGCTGATGCTTGAAAACAACCCGGATTGGGTGGTTGACGGCAAAGCCACGAAAGCTTATGAAGCTGATCAGAAACTAATGAACGAATACTTCCAAACAAACGGATTCACCAACGAAGACGTAGCGGGAATGTTCAGAGCTAGGTATATCCAAACGTGCTTGAAGGCCGCTAAGTTTGATCAATTGCAGGGTAAAGCCTCAAAGATCAAATCTAAGGTTAAGAAGGCAACTCTGGTCACTAAACCTAAGCAGCAGGCTCGGCAGCTTAAAGCCGTCAAGTCTCGCGAAGACATCTTTTATGGATAAGTAACGGAGTTTAAATTATGGCTACTATCGGTAACGGCGTACTTACTCTATTGGATTGGGCAAAGCGCCTTGATCCAGACGGTAAGACAGCCACAACTGTTGAGATCCTGTCTCAAACAAACGAAATCCTCGATGATATGTTATTCAAAGAGGGCAACTTGCCAACAGGCGAGCAAACCACCATCCGAACCGGCCTGCCTTCAGTCTTCTATCGACTGATGAACCAAGGTGTACCAAAGTCCAAGTCAACCACCGCGCAGATCACTGAGAATACCGCTCAGCTTGAAGCACGGTCAGAAGTTGACAAAGACGAAGCAGAACTCAACGGTAACGTTAACTCGTACCGCCTGAGTGAAGCTGAAGCGTTCATGGAGTCGATGAACCAAACGATGGCGAATACCCTGATCAACGGTACAGCGTCTAACCCTGAAGAGTTCGTTGGCTTCTTGCCACGATACAGCGACCTGGGCGCAGTAAACGCTCAGAACATCCTTGATGCTGGCGGTACTGGTTCAGACAACAGTTCTATCCTGCTCGTTGGATGGGGTCAGCGTACAGTTATGGGTATCTTCCCTAAAGGCTCAAGCGCTGGTCTGTCACATGAAGACCTGGGCGTTATCGATGCCTTCGACAGCAATGACGATCGGTTCCGCGCTTACGCAGATCGGTTTGTTTGGAAGAACGGCCTAGTGGTTAAGGATTGGCGTTATGCGGTTCGTGTCGCGAACATCGACACCCCAGCACTGGTTGCATTGACCGGCACACAGGCTATCACAGCTGCTACCTCCATCATTAAGATGATGAGCCGAGCAATTGACCGTCTGCCTTCGCTGAGCAACGTTAACCCGGCGTTCTACGTCAACCGCACCGTGGCGTCTCATCTCCGTATCATCGGGCTTGAGAAATCATCCAGCGCTGTTACTGTTCAGGAAGGTCTGAACCAGTTTGGCGAGACAATCTTCAATACTCGATTCCTGGGTATTCCGGTTCGCATTGTTGATGCGCTGGGTACTTCTGAATCCCGCGTAGTTTAACAGGAGAATCATAATGATCTTAGATGCGCAAAATCAGTTCTCCGACTCTCAGGCGGTAACGACTGACGCAGTTGGTACAAACGTGATCGATCTTTCACAGGATCGGTCGGTTGGCAACGGTGAGCCAATGTGTGTCATGTTCACAGTCATCGTGACTGCTGATCAGACCTCTGGTGATGAGGATTACACCTTTGATGTTGAGTATGCGTCCAACGCTGCTCAGTCTACTGGTCGTCAGTTGATCGGTCGTCGGGTGTTTGAATCAGGAACTCCAACAGCACCAGCGCAAGATGCTGACTTGCTTGTTGCGGGCTTCAGTTTCTTCATTCCGATTCCACCTACCAAGTTGTCGGAAAGTGAGCAGTTCCTGGGTATTCGTTATGACACCCTCGGCGCTACTCCTATCATCACAATGTCAGCACATCTGATGCCGATGAGCATGGTTGATGCAACCAACGACTACGCTGACGGCTTCGACATCACTTAAGGGGTAAGTTATGAAGGTTCGGGTTAAAGAAGGATGCATTGGCGTTTACGGCCTAGATCAACGCCGTGAAGGTGATGAGTTCGAGATTGTAGCTAAGACTCATTCTCTGGAGAAAGACGACAAGGGTGATCCAGTTGTCATTACAGAGGAAGAACAATTTAGTCACTTATGGATGATTCGGCTCGACAAGCCAAAGCAAAAGCCCGGCCCTAAGCCGAAGAAGAAAGTCGAAGAGTGATACCAGAGGGGGAGCAATCCCCCTTTTATCTAATTCAGGTGCGACACAATGGCGCTAGATACGTTTGAAAACCTAAAGCTAGAGATCATTGATTGGTCACACCGCGGCGATGTTGATCTGAAGATTGACACGTTTATTCAACTGGCAGAATCTGAGATGTACGCTAATCAGATCGAGCCGCTTAAGATCCGCTCAGAAGAAACCCTAGCAACAGCCACGATGGATTCAACCACCCCTAGCCGGTTTGTCGCGCTGCCTGATGGCTTCCAGTCTATGCGGAAGCTAAGCCTGCAGATCGTCAATGGTGAGAACTCCGAGATTAATTACCGCACACCCAGCCAGCTAAGGATTCGGAGCGATGCGGGACAGCCATGCTTTTTCACTGTTACAAGTCAGTTAGAGTTTGAACGGTTCCCTGATATTGACTATGCGCTTGAGATTCAATATATCAAAGAATTCACGGCGCTATCCACAGCCGCACCCACCAATCAGGTGTTAACTGATCACCCCACTATCTACCTGTTTGGTGCATTGTGGGCGCTTAATAATTGGGCAGAGAAAGAACAAGATGCTGCGCGATACTTCGCTCAGTTCATCAACGCTATTCGTGGGGCAAACAAGAAAGCTGATATGGGAAGATATGGCCCCTCACCAGTGATGACTGTTGACGGAGCAACGCCTTAATGGCCTTTCAGACGATACCAATCAACATTGCAGGCCCATCGTATCAGGATCGGTCTAGGCCTCTGTCATCGCAAGAGACCCGGAACTGGTATCACGAAGTAGTGCCAAGCGGTAAGAACCAATTCGTTATTAAATCATTCCCTGGTCAAACTGTGTTTGGTTCAGTTGGAGTAGGGACGGAACGTAACGGCACAAACATGGCAGAGGTTGAGTTTCGCGTAGTCGGTAACACTCTGTACCAGGTCGACTCGGCAGGCACTCACACAGCGAGGGGCACGATACCAGGCACTGCGCGGTGTATCTTCGCAAATGACGGCGTTAACCTGTTTATCGTTACCGGGACTAGCGTGTTTTGGTATGATGGATCAACAGTAGTCCAGGTAACAGACCCTGATATCGACGGCTCTAAGGCTGTCACGATTATTAACAACCAGTTTGTTTATACCAAAGACACGCTATATGTGGTGTCTGACGTTGGTGATGGGTCAAGTGCGTCAGGTCTCAATGCGGCAGGCGCAGAGGTATCGCCAGACAACCTAGTAAGGGCATACGCGTTCGATCAGGTGGTCTATCTGCTAGGCGAGAGGACTGCACAGCTTATCTACAACTCGGGGGTCGGGTCACCACCATTTGATAACGTAGAAGGGTCATTAATATCTATCGGCTGTGCTGCTATTCACTCAGTAGCTAATACAAAGGACGCTATCTATTGGCTTGGTTCTGATCGCAGTATCTACAGAGCAAGAGGCGGCGCAGAGGAGCGCATATCATCCACAGCCATAGCTAATGCCGTTGAAGGCTACGGCAGAGTAGATGACGCATTCGCTTATACATTCGTGTTCCAGGGCAAAGAGTTCTATGCGATAGACTTCCCTGATGCTGGTCAGACTTGGTGTCTTAATGAAGAACTAGGTACAGACGGATGGTTTGAACTGTCAGCAGGCACAGAGGGCGGTGATTACAACATAGCATCACTGGTTAATGTGTTCGGTAAGAACCTGATAGGTGACAAGACAACCGGCGATCTGTACGAATTAGACATCAACCGATTCGATAACAACGGATCTGTCTATCAGCGCCGCAGAGTTCTAGCGTCAATCAGCGGTGAGAACATTGGCAACCGTGGCAAGCGGCTAGAGATGTCGCGCTTCGAGCTAATCATGGAGACAGGCGTTGGTCTTATCACAGGTCAGGGTGAAGACCCTAAGATAATGCTGGAGTACTCCACCGATGGCGGTAAGTCTTGGCGTGAGGGCGATTGGCTCCGTATAGGTCGACTGGGGGAGACGGACCTGCTGGTTGAGTGGTGGCAGATGATGAGCTTCTATGACTTGATGATACGTATAACCACATCAGACGCAGTTGATTATTCGATTTACTCAGGCGCGATTGATATCAGATTGGCAGGCAGATAATGGCTAAAGTCAATCCCCCACCGCAGTTACGCCGCCCTAGAAAGATCACCACAGACAACGAGTTGAGGCCGTATTTTGAGCGCCTTGAGTGGTTGTTATTCCAGCTATGGACAAGAACAGGCGGCTCCGATGACTCCATAGACGAAACGGTAAATTCTCAGGTTGATACAGATGGATTGTTTGGATTGTTCAGCCGTATATCTGATCTAGAGTTTAGGAATGTCATTCCGACAGCTGTTGATTACACCACCATCGGCAGTGAGATCATTATCTGCACAGACGCTGTTACGGTAACACTCAACGATGAGCCTGATGACCAGGAGCTAGCAACAGTTAAGAGGGTAGGCGGAAGCGTTATAGTCGACGGAAATGGAAAGCTCATAGACGGCGAAACCGACTGGACTATAAACGTACAACTTACGAGTTTAGATATAGTCTACCTCGTTGAAACAGATGCTTGGAATATTATATGAGCCGCGATGTATTTCCAGACCCAGCTAACGTTAATATAGTATCTCCGCTGGAGACAAGCGACAGAGGTGGAGTTGGCATCCCTGTATTCGTACAGGATCAAACCACAGGAATCCTTGATGTTCCCCTTCTTAACCTTCTATCAACCCCAACATTGGCAATTGATACGGTGGCAGATGGGGCGAATAGAGATATCACTCTAACGGCGGGACATGGCTTAACAGTGGCGAACATTGGCAATATAGTCGAGATCGGAGACTCCACAGACGGCACAGCCTTTATGCAGTCGGCTATCACTGGCGTCGTGGGGGATGTGATAACTCTGGACTCGCCTATAAACAGGGTCTACACAATAGCGGCGTCTATTGTCGCAGTGTCTAATGAGGACATGAACGTTGACGGCTCAGTAACCCCAGTCGTCTATTCTGTTTTGCCGTTCACCCTTCAGAAAGGCGACATGGTTAGGATAATAGTCGAGATACGTGATAACTCACCTATGGATTTTGAGACATTCGGGGGCATCCCAGCACTGGCTAACGGTTGCGTTTTGCGCGTGAACAATGGCGACGGCACTTACCGGAATCTATACAACTTTAAGTCTAATGGCGACATGATCGAGCAAGGTTTTGATCATGATTTCTTCCTAAATAACGGCGGTAATATTCGTGGCTTTACATGCCGCATAACGTGGGGAGGGTGGTCTAAACACGGCGCTGTAATTAGATTGGACGGTGCCTTAAACGAGTCGCTAGAGTTTGTTATTCAGGATGACCTGACGGGATTAACTAGGATGCATTGGACGGCCCAAGGCAGCGAGGTTCAAGATTAATGTATACGATCGATGTAAAGACACAGATTGTGTTGAAGCACGTTGTCAGGGTTGAGACTAACGACAGAGACAATAGTATTATATTCCAGATGGCTAACGGTTTATGCGCTGTGAAGAAGTTCGATACCCCAGAAGAAGCAAGCACAGAACATGCAAACGTTTGTTCATTGATAGACGGGGCATAATATGGCCAGAACACCGATTAACCTTGACGCAAGAACAATCGTAACAACAGACCTGACGACTCTTCATACAGGAGTAGCCGGGACTGTTACAGCAGGCCTAAGCCTAGTCGTGACCAACGACTCTGCTGTTATTAATGCCTTCAGCGTCTACTTCAACGATGGAACAACAGACAGGATCTTGGCAATCAGAAAGGTGCCAGCGGGAATTGGCAAGAGCTGGACTGTGGACCAGGTGGCAGGGCTTAAGATAAACGCAGGCGACTCGATCAAGATACAGTCATCTGTTGCGTCGGCATATAACACAGTCCTATCTGGGTCAGAGGTTACATGATCGTAGAAAGCACAAAGGATATTGGATTGATTAAGTCTATCCTCTGCCACCCAGAGATCTATAAAACGATCATTGACGACAACTGCCCACCAGCAGACGAATTCACCCCACCACTAGAGGACCACAACTATATCGTTGGGATCTATGATGATGATGCAGTTGGAATTATGGTGTATCATTGGATCGACAGTAAATACTACTGTCACATCCAGGTTTTACCAGAATTCAGGAAGGAACACGCTTTAAGCTTTGCAAGAATGGCGCTTGACATCGGCCTAGCCAAGAACTTGCCAATATACGCCGAGATTCCCGTTATATATGGGAATGTTGTTAGATTTGCCGAATCGTTTGGGTTTAAGTGCATCGAGATTAAGGAAGATGCGCACCTTCAAGACGGCAAACTATCAGACATTAAGGTGTTGAGGAACGATCATGGGATTTGTTAAGAACACGATTGGCGCAATCACTGGTTCTACTGCCGCCAAAGCTGCTACACAAGGCGCTGAGCTACAAGCAGGCGCAACTAGGGAAGCCATTGCAGCCACGCAAGCAGCAGCGGAGAGAGGGCAGGAGTTCCTACAGCCTTTCGGTCAAGTAGGCCAGCAAGGATTGGAGCAAGCTAGCTTCCTAACCGATCCCCAACAGCAGTTTGAATTCCTACAGAGCAATCCCTTATTCAGCTTAGCCTTAGAACAGGCGCAGACAGGCACTCAGAAGCTAGCAGCAGCAAGAGGGCGGTTAAGTGCCGGTGATACCCTCGAACAACTGAGTCAGAATGTCTTATTGCAAGCATCACCACTGATTGGCGAGCAGAAACGCAGCATTGCGGGGCTGTTAGACTTCGGTCGGGGGGTAGCAGGCCAACAGGCAAACGTTGAGATTGGCGCAGGCTCTCAAGTCTCCCCGCTTCTTCAGGACATTGGTAATATTCAAGCAGCAGGCGGCGTAGGTGCAGCTAACGCAAGAGCGGCGGGGGTCGGCAATCTAATTAATATAGGCGCAACAGCAGCAGGGGGGTTTGGCGGTGGAGCGGGTACGACCGCGGGACTAACATCCCCGACTAGGTTCCTATCACCCGGGGCGCCTGGTTCAGTTGGATTCGGTGGAGGGGTTGGGCTCTAATGGCGGCAGATCCTAGATTACTACTTGCGGGGCGCCCTACAGATGTGGGCGCGTCATTCGGAAACGCGTTGTTGAATGTTCAGCGTCTTGAGCAGATACAGCAGCAGAGACAGCAGCAGGAGTTGAATCAACAGCTTCAGCCATTGCGTGATCGACTATTAGAGGCGCAAGTGACCACTGCTGAGCAGGGTGTGGCAACACCCACCCAACAGCTGGACGCACGAAACACGGCGCGGCTTAACTCTATTGCTCAATTCTCACAGCAAGCACTACCTGCCTTGACAGCTGGTGATATCGAAGGCACTAGAGCACTCCTGCGGCAGCGCAGAACAGGACTAGTAGAATCAGCAAGGCAAGGGGAGCGGGTAGATACAACAGAGGTTGACGAGGCTCTGACTCTGTTAGACAGCAATCCCGAATTACTTGCTCAGCGTATGCAGCAGAGCATTGATGCAGCAACCCAGATTCAAGCACAAGGCCGGTCCCCTACTACATTCCAGAAAGGCGCGACATTCCAAGTACAGACACCAGAAGGCCCAGGAGTGGCGACGAACATTATAGACCCTTCCACTGGAGAACAGCGGATAGAAACAACCCTGCTTGGCGAAGGGGTCACGCCTACATCTAGGATCGGAGAGACACCAGCAGAGACTGAGGCCCGAAGGATCAGAGAGGCGGGTGGTGTAGCACAGATCAAGGCGGACGTAGAGCTTGAAACAGAGCCTGAGATAGCGGCCCGCGTAGAGTCGGCTAAAACCAGAGCGGCAAAGAAGGAAATCAGAGAGCAGGCGTCTATAGATAGAGGTTTAACAGCTGCAGATTCTACCGCCAACATCCGCAGAGCCTTGACACTGCTAGACACTGTTAAGACGGGCGGCATTGATGCTGTTCGAGTAAGAGCTAAGCAGATATTCGGCATCGAAGGCGCAGATGAGGGTGAATTGTCATCAAACCTTGGTAAAGCGATCATATCTCAACTTCGCGAAACGTTTGGCGCGGCTTTCACCAAGTCAGAGGGTGATAAGCTAGACAGGATCGAAGCTGCGTTTGGAAAGTCGCCAGCTGCTAACAGTAGGCTCCTGAACAACACATTAAAGACAATGGAGCGATTAGCTAGCCGGGGCCTAAAAGCAGCGGAGTCAAGGGAGGATGACTTTGCTATTCAATCGATTAATGATGCGCTCACGTTTGAGTTAGGCGACGAAGAGCCGGGTAAGCGGCGTATTAAGTTTGACGCACAAGGGAACATAGTCCAATGACGATTGAGGCAGAGTTGCCAGACGGTACGATCTTGGAGTTTCCTGATGGAACTGCAGATCAAGTTATTCAGAATGCGGTTAAGAACCAGCTAGGCATAACTCAGCCCACTACCGCCGATATTACTCCATCAGCACAGGTTGCACCCGATCTATCGCCAGTAGCGCAGCCACAGGCAGATCAGTTTCAGCCTGCAGCACAACAGCCGGACATCCTAAGACAAGGCGGTCAGTTGGCTGCTGAGAATATACCGGGATTTAGCGAAGTAGCGGAGTTTGCAGGCGGAGTAAACCAGGCAGTTGTAGAGCTTGTTGATTTCTTTGGTAGCAAGCCGATCAATGCCATCCTTGAATTGTCAGGGTCAGAGGCACGGATTCCAGAGGTCGCAGAAACAGAATTTGGTCAGCGGATTACTGAGCAGCAGTTGCCAGAGGGTTTGGCTCAAGAGGTCATCAATACAGCGGGACAGTTCGCAGGAAGCGCAGCAGGGTTTGGCGGTCTTATCAGGGGCATATCAAAGCAGCTTCCATCTCTAACAGCGCTAGCATCCGGAGGTGTTAGGACGGATGTTGCAGCGGGTGCAGCGGCAGGTGCAGGCGCGGAGTTTGGTGAGGAGGTCGGTGGTGAGAGTGGAAGGATTGCTGGTTCTATTATTGGTTCTTTTGCTCCTGGAGCCGCTCTGCTAACAGCTAGACAAACAGGTAAGGGTTTGTTGGCTCAGGCATCTCCAGAAGTAGGGCTTTTGAAGAAGACAGCTCGAGACCTGTATAAACAAATTGACGGCTTAGGCGTTACTGTAAAAAGTGGCGCTGTAGAAAAACTATCAGATGGTCTAGCCCAAACAGTACGCAAAGAGGGGTTTAACGCAAAGATTCACCCTAAGGTTTCAGCCGCCTTAGGGGAGTTCGAGAACGCTGCAGCAGGGGGCGCTCAGACACTGTCAGAGGTGGATATCCTCAGGCGCGTGGCTCAGTCGGCGGCTAAGAGCATTGAGCCTGATGAAGCCCGTTTGGGGTCGATTATGGTAGGTAAGATTGACGACTTTCTAGATGGTTTAGGACCTGCGACGCTCTCAGGCGGTAAGCAATCTGATGCTGGGAAGTTGTTCAAAGACGCCAGGGGGTTATGGGGCAGAGCGCGTAAAGGCGAGTTAATAGAGGAAGCTTTTGAGAAAGCCAACCTGCAAGCAAGCGGACTGGAGAACGGACTTAGGGTTCAGTTCAGATCGATCTTGAACAACAAGCGCAAGTCGAGAGGCTTTAACGCATCAGAGAAGGCTGCTATGCGTCAGGTTGTTCAGGGAGGAAAGGCAGAGAATATAGCGAAGGCTATAGGAAAGTTTGGATTTACTGAGGGGCAAGCTTCAACCATGCTTCTTAGCAGTCTTGGTGTCGCCGGGGGCGCCGCAATCGGCGGGGCTCCTGGTGCTGTTGTAATTCCGCTAATAGGGCAGGTATCAAAGAACTTAGCGCAGCGGTTAACACGCAAGAATGCAGAATTTGCATCTGCAGTAGTAAGAGCCGGAAAGGACGGCCAAGCCATCGCTAGGGCTTACGTTAGAAACACGCCAAGAAAACAGCAAGATGTTGGAGAGTTAACGCAGCTCTTGGTCAATCAGAAAGCTGATCTAACAAAGATAGCTAGAACACCAAACAAGATCATGAGTGATGCCGCTTTCTTCGCATCATTCGTGAACAGTCAGAATCAAGAACAGGAGTAACTACCTTGGCCTTTGCCCCGATTGCGCTAACTATTCCGCAGTACGAAAACTTCCCTAATCAATGGTTAAAAGCCTTTGAGCAAGGAACCACCACTCCGCTTGTAATGGCGACAGACGCCACAGGCGGTACTACCGTAGCCAAGTTTCAATTGGACTCAACTGGCTTTCCCGTCACTGCGGGGAACGCTAGGCTGATTCCGTTTATCAATGGCGATTATGACCTTTGGCTGTTCCCGACTGCGGCAGAGGCAGACGCGAACGATACAAGCAACGCTATTCAGTTTGCCGATAACCTTAACGCCGACCCGTTGCAGTCTAATTTCACAAGCATAGACAAGCGATACGGCCCTGTATTCGCCACAGTAGCAGCAATGACAGCGGCGGACCCTGTTTCTATTGACGGGATTGTCGTAAACATCGTACAAGGCTCCAGGTATTACACTCTTGGCAGGCTGGTGGCTGGAGATATAGGAGCAGGGGAATATTTTGGGTCTGCACCTCAAGCAACAGACGGCTTCGGCGACCACGACGCGGCGAATGGAGTCGCGTTACTACTGAAGAAAGACCCAATCATCTCAACAGCCCAATACGGATCTGACGGCAGCGGTGACGAAACAACGATCATCGAGGCGGCGTGTTTAGCGAACTCAGGCTCAACGATCTTGATCCCTCATTCTACGTTCACAGTTACGGCTGGGGCGGTGGCTGGGGCAGATTGTAACGGCTGCAGTATCGTCGGCTCTGGTACTGTAGTTACCGGCAATCTACAGAACACTCGATCCACCTTTGGTCTGGTCCTTGGCGGGGTTAATATCGATCGGCGAGCAGTCCATCCAATGATCCCAGTCGATAGCGATCAGAAGTTGCTATATCGGGACGACACCAACAACTACAGCCTGTACGTCCCAAAGCAAAGCAGCGGGTATAACATTCTGCAGCTTAACAACAACGTCACGACTCCAGGCGCTGATAGTTTGGCTACTACCTCCTCAGATGCTACAGGCTGGCGTGTGAACGGCGTTCTAGACGCGGTTGAAGTCGTGGTAGTGCACCAGGTGGCGACATCTTCTAACGGTGTTTGGGGAGGCATTGACCTTGGAACTGGAATACCTACGCACACATCAGGGCGCGATCTTCAATACCAACGCTCAGTCACTACGGGCGCATGGTGGGAGATGACGCTAGTTGTACCTGCAGACGGAACTTTGGATATTGCGTTTCTGAGATCAAGCACGGTGACGACTGACGCGACCATAACTGTTGATTCTGTAGCAATAGATTCAAACTTTGACATCAATTCCACAACTGCTGTTGTAGAGGTTCGGCGCTATCAGGTATTGCCGGGGTCAAGGGTTGTCAGAATCACCAACAATGATGCAGGTTCGGCCTCGCTTCAGATTATCGGTTGCAACTATTCGACCTTGAAGGATTCGCGATCTGATATGTCCTATGACACATCGGGTCACTACCGCAACTCCGCTATTATTGATCCGATTGTAAACAACTCAGCGAATGACTATGCAATCTGGGATGCAGACGCAACAGATGTTGGTGCTGACGATGGAATGTGGGGCGGCTCGTTCCACGGTGGCGAGACTTCGATAACGTCTAACTTCTATGTGGAGGGTGTTGATACGACCCTGGCAGCGACTGAAAACGCTGTTGGTTGCGATATCCGAGTGGTTCAGGACTGGACGCTATCATGGGCGGCGAAGGGTGGAGGCTCATTAAGCGTTGAATCTACGCTTACTGCTTTACTGAGTGGTTACGCTATCCAGATGAGCCAAACCGGCGATATGAATACAAACCGGGCTTATTACACAACTCTGATAGGGGTGAATGAGCTGTTCACTGAGCTGGTCATGCCTGAGATCATCACAGACATCACCGCTCTACCTACCGGTGTGTTGCATCCTGTCGGCAAGACTTCGCGTGTGGAGTATAAGCAGGGCTTACAGCGCATCTCCATTGAACACACGATCTATGAGCAGGAAGAACATACTTTAGGCGGTAGTACGGTATGGCCGGTGATCGGCTCATACCATAAGTATTACTATGCACCAGTGTTCACAGGTCAGCGGAACATAACCCGATCAGCGGCTATAAATATCTTCAGGGCTATTTGATCGATCTGCCGAACTGCGCCTAGACGTAGTTCGGTTATTTCATCAGCAGTTTATATTTAGCAATCTCTGCCTTGATGCTTTCAATGGTCGGGTATTGCTCCTCTAGGCTCTTGTGGTTAACGATACACTCAAGCCAATCAATATGATCCTGCCCCATCTCCTCTGTTAGACGCTTACGATATATAGCCTGGTTGCCTGATTTCGGTGAGTTGCAACTGAAGCATTGTATTCTAAGATTGGCAAGCATGAAGCGGCGAGGGTCAACAGTACCTGCTGGCATGTAATGACCAACATGAAACGCGCCGCCGGCATCCTCGAATCGTTGTTGTTTATCGCACGTATAACACGGCTCTCCTTTGCGTAGAACATGCTTAACGTACCGATGAAGAACAGTCGTTAGGTCGCGGTAATAGCCTGGGTTTCCTTGTCTACCCTTTATAGCCTCCTTACGCTCTCTAGTTTCGCGTTTAAAGGCTCTATCTTTCTCCCTATGCTCTCGCTTAGCTTTAGCCTGTTTCTTCGCCGTGGCCTTGTTCTGGGACGCTACAACGTACAATGACACGCAAGAATCACTACAGAACCATCCTATAGGGTGCTTTGTGCCCTCTGAGGCCGGTTTGAACTCACGGCACTCTCGGCACTTACGCTTGGAATTACTCATGCGATCAGCCTCAAAACAGGCTTGCCCATCTTAAGACGTTTGTGACGACCCATCTGCCACCAGATGTAGCCGATGTTATGGAAGTGTAACCACTGACTCCAACTCATTCGCTCCTGATCCTGCTTGTAAGCAGCTCTGAGCAATGAGAATGCGCCGTCCTTTAACGTGCAGCTAGGTGCGTATAGACCCCTCGATATGGCGCGTTGAGAAAAGATAAAAACAGATTCAGGGTTCCTGATCAATTCGCCTCTAACCAGCCTCACATATAAACGGCGACCCCTCCTAAGCCTAGCCTGAGAGGCGTCAAATTGTTTTCTATGTTTCGGTATTATCACGAATACACCTCCTGATTCGCCTTACTAACCCGCATGTCGTCCTCTAAACACGCAGCTTTACTCCAGCCCGGTTGTACTCCCTTCTCGGGCTTGTTGTAGTTTGGATTGTATGCAGGCTGTTTCGGCGTCTCTAATTCGCGCCAGTTCATAAATTTTTCTATCTGAGTCCGTGATTCTGAATCGCTGATTTTGTTAGTCATCTCATATCTCCTATTGGTGCGCTTTATCTATACGTCTGTTTGAGGACTCCTGAGAGCGCCACACATCGACTTTCAGGTTAGCCGATACCATCAGCCATCGAAGCCGTTCTTCTTCCTCTACGGCCACCCTGAGGCCTTCTAGCACCTCAATATAAAGCTCATGGCTGTATGCGTATGCTTCCTTGGCCAAAACCGTCTTGCAGTCTTCAGGCGCTTGAGTGAATAGCAGCGCCCTTTGGCTCTTGCGCCATTGCTCCAGGTATACGCGGGTGGCTTTAGCTTCTGCCAGTTTCTTAGCGTTGTCGCGCATAAAATCGAGTGCTTTTTCTGGGTCAATCATCGTCGTCATCCTGTGATTTAAGGAATCCTTGCACCCACTTAGTTGCAGCCAGATTAGCGTCAGCAACATCCTGCAGTTGATTCGATACACACTGAAGATGTCCGACCGGCACAGCTACCAATTGACGATCAGCCAGCCATTGCTTCACATCGTTCTCTGTTATTTCTCGCATAGCTTCATATCTCCGTGGTTAGGATGAAAACCAGCCTCTTTTTCAGCGTCCTTTCTAGCAGCTACCGCATCACCAAAATCATCAAAGTATCCAAGGTGCTTGCTCTTTCCATCAACTCTGATCTGAGCAATCCATTTTTTCGATGCTCTATACCAGCAAACACCAGTCTGACCGCTTGTGTTATTTGATTTCATTCTCTGGTTTTTGCCGTTGTCCGAGTGACTTACTACTCGAAGATTAGCAGCCTTGTTGTCATCCCTAACGCCGTTAATGTGGTCTATCTGGTCTTCTGGGTCAGCGCCGTTGACATACAACCACGCGAGACGGTGGGCTGCGTATAGCTTGTTCTGTATCTGTATATACGAATACCCTGAGTGGTGGCTATTGCCTGCCAGCTTGCCAGCGTATTTTGCGTTCGTAGTGGTGCAAGCGCTGAGGCTGGAAAAGTGACTAAGTGGCCTAGTTCGCCAGACGAAAATACCTGTTGGCGGGTGGTATTGCAGCGCTTCTTTGAGATATTTTTGAGTAATCATAACCATTGCTCCTATGGTCAGCGCTCTGAAGATGTCGCGCCAAACTGATGAGCAATCAGTCTTTCCCCCGCTAAAGGTAGGCGCTTAATGATTATACTACTCTTCGGCCTTTTTGCGTAGCTTATCGGCTTCTTCATGAAGGCGCTTCCGATCTGCATATATGGAGTATTCAGCCGGATAACTAACCGGACAGCATATATCAATCATAGGTGCCTCTTTGCTTAGGAACCCCTCCAACACCTCAGCATCATGCAGCAGCAGGCTTTGGCGTGGCTTGCGGTTGAGTACATCTCCAACAACCTTGTATCGACATGTATCTCGGTGATATCCCTTGACCGGCGTCTTTGTGCAGCATGTACATGAACCAATCATCATAGGCATCATGCATGCTTCCAACTCAGCAACCCGCGCTTGTAGTTCGGCAACCTCTGTCATCAGCTTATTACAGTCTTCGTGATATTCCCCGCTCAACT